>Ga0182744_1004432_pt1 | contig 10513 bp, 9 predicted proteins | sample eDN3rd30CKraftMG_FD_128525 | JGI IMG/M metagenome (GOLD analysis project Ga0182744, IMG submission 128525) | Enriched Miracle-Growth compost microbial communities from Emeryville, California, USA - eDNA 3rd pass 30_C Kraft MG (version 2) (version 2) ... | reverse complement strand
CTAGATGCAATTTACGATTTTATTTTAAATGAATTAAGGAAATTAACCATCAAAGAAAATTTCTTTTTCAAACCAATTAAACCGAAATTGTCTGATTTAGAACTTATTGCAATAAACATTTCTTCGGAATATTTATCAAAACTTTTCTTGCACTTGGAAAATATTAGAAAACTCATGGTTACTGAGTTTAAAGCATTTTTATAGTAGATTCGATGCCTTTAGAGATCTGTAAAAACGCAAGAGCAAACCGCTCTAAAATTGCATTGGTTTAACAATGCACTACGAGTTAAAATTAATAGCTTTATTTAGAAAAAATCCTCCAATGCTTGCACATTGGAGGATGACTGATTTTCTATATTTCTAATTAAATTTCCATATTCATATCCCAGTTTTGGAGATAATCATGAACATGCTTCAGGAACATTCCTCCCAATGATCCGTCCACAACTCTGTGATCATAAGAATGCGACATAAACATCAGATTCCGGATTGCGATTACATCTCCGTCTTCGGTTTCCAGAACTGCAGGTTTTTTCACAATAGCGCCAATCGCTAAAATTGCTACCTGCGGTTGCGGAATAATAGGTGTTCCCATCAAATTTCCGAAACTTCCGACATTGGAAATGGTATAAGTTGCGCCTTGCGTATCTTCAGGTTTCAGTTTTTTGTTTCTTGCGCGGTAAGCCAAATCGTTGATGGCTTTTGCAAGACCGGAAAGCGAGAGCTGATCCGCATTCTTTATCACAGGAACGATCAGGTTCCCATCCGGAAGTGCAGTTGCCATTCCGATATTGATGTTTTTCTTTTTAATAATATTATCACCGTTTACAGAAACATTAATCATCGGATAATCCTGAATGGCTTTCACCACAGCCTTTACGAAAATCGGCATAAAGGTCAGCTTTTCGCCTTCGCGTTTTTCAAAAGCAGTTTTGTGGCGGGCTCTCCATTTTACAACATTGGTAACGTCGGTTTCTATAAATGAAGTAACGTGCGGTGCAATTTGTTTTGCTTTCACCATATTTTCGGCGATAATTTTCCGCATTCTGTCCATCGGAATAATTTCATCTCCACCCGAAACCTGAATCGGAGCCGCAACTGCCGGTTTCGTTTCAGAGACAGGAACTGCAACAGTTTGTTTCACTTCATTATTAGCAGTAGTACGGTTTTTCACAAAAGCCAAAATATCTTCTTTGGTAATGCGCCCTTCCAATCCGGAACCTTTTATGGAATTCAGTTCCGCTTCGGAAATATTTTCTTCCTGAACAATGGATTTCACCAAAGGAGAAAGATAAAGATTTCCTGAATAAATAGGATTGGAAGCAACTTGCAGCGATTTCTCCAATTCTGCAACTACTTCTTTTGCAGGTTCCGGTGATTCCGTTTCCTGTGGAGCGGCAGCGCTTTCGGAAGAATCTTCACCTTCAATTTCTAAAATTGCAATGGCTTCTCCTACTTTTGCTACCTCATCTTTTTGTTTCAGGATTTTTACAATTTTCCCCGAAACCGGTGTCGGCACATCGGAATCTACTTTATCGGTAGCAATTTCTACTACGGAATCATCCTCTTTTACCGCATCACCTTCATTGTACAGCCAACTGATAATCGTAGCTTCCATCACACCTTCTCCCATCGAAGGAAGCAATAATTTATATTCTGCCATTGTAATTTTTTTGCATTTGCACAAATATAAGCATTTTTGAAAAATTTGCAATTTACTCTGTTATAATTACGAATTTCATAATCCGGTCTTCATTTTGGGATGCACCGAAGATTTTATTTTCAAAGAAACCTTGACAAGGTTTGAAATCTACATTTCTAAAATTTCAGTTCAAAACCTGATGACTTTGTGATTAATATTTAAGTTGTTTTTCTACATTTGCCGAAAATATTTTTATGAAACTCTATATTATTGCATTGTTCAGATTTAAGGAAAATTATATGATGGACGCGATCGAGCTGCTGAAAAAATTAGCCCACGAAACCCGGAAAGAAGAAGGCTGCCTTCAGTACGACCTCATCGAAGACAAATATCAGAAAGGCGTATTTTTCATTATCGAATTATGGGAAACCGAAGAGCACCATTTTGCACATAGCGGAACAGAACACCTCCAAAATTTCCGTGTGGAATCTATTCCAATGCTTGAAGAATCTACGCAAGTGTACCGTGGATTTAAGTTTTTTTAATGGATACTTTTCAACTGGTTTTTTGATTTTAAAAAAATTAAAAAATTCGAACCACATTTGCATATATGAAATATTTACTACTCTTTTTTATTTTTTTCAATATTCTGATAACCGGTCAGAAGTATTCCGCAGAAGAAATCGCACTGATCAAAAGCGGAGATCCTGAAACCGCTTTGCCGGTTTATCAAAAAGAAAATGCGCTTCAGCATCAGGTTTTGTTATCGAAATCTACTGATGCGAAACCGAAACATAAGACCACGAAAATTTTGGTGAACAGGATGAAGCTATCCTTGCTATCAACAGACGGCGGCGTTGGTATTGCAGCTCCACAAGTGGGAATAAACCGAAATATTATTTGGGTAATGCGTTTTGATAAAGACGGAAATCCTTTGGAATATTTCATCAATCCGAAAATCCTGTGGAAATCCCAACTGCAGAATCTGGGACCGGAAGGTGATCTTTCTATTGCAGATTTCAGGGACAATTTTTACAGAAGCAAAGTGATACAGCTTGAGTATTTCGATCTGAAAGGCAAAAAGCATACGGAGATTGTAGAAGGTTTCACGGCTGTTATTTTCCAGCACGAAATCGATCATCTTTCCGGAATTTTGATTTCGGATAAAAGAGAAAAAGAAAAAAATTTCCACTACGAAAAAGAAGATGCTTATCGGAAATTGGAATAAAACTGAAAATAGATACAGGCATTATAAGAATTTAAAAAACTTCACTAATGTCCACTAAAAAATCCCTTTCAATATTCAAATTTGAAAGGGGTTTTCTTCAAATAATTTTCTAATTGTCGTGCATTCAGGAGTTCAAAATATTTTTAAAAATGAAAAATTAGCCTAAATGCACAACATCGATTTCTAAAAAATTCTACCAGATTTTAATTCTGTTTTCCGGAGCTACATACAGCTTGTCGCCTTCTTTAATATCAAAGGCTTTCTGGAAAGAATCCTGATTCACCAATGGTCCGAAACTTCGGAAATATCCCGGAGAATGTGGATCTGTTTTCACCTGATTGGTCATATACTGATCAGTAGATTTGGTTCTCCAAACCGTTGCCCAACTCATAAAAAACCGCTGATCTTGGGTAAATCCACTTATTTCCCCCGGATTTCCGTGATCTTTCAGGTACATTTGCAATGCATCATATGCAACAGCAACGCCACCTAAATCACCAATATTTTCGCCGCTTGTAAACTTCCCGTTTACGAAGCTTCCTTTTACCGGCTCATATTGATCGTATTGCGCAGCAAGTTGCGCTACTTTTACATCGAAGTTTTTGCGATCACTTTCTGTCCACCAGTTGTTCAGGTTTCCGTCTCCGTCGAATCTGGAACCGGAATCATCAAATCCGTGGGAAATCTCGTGACCGATTACCGCACCGATTCCTCCGAAATTCACAGCAGGATCTGCTTTGAAATTGAAGAAAGGAGGCTGTAAAATTGCCGCCGGAAAAACGATCTCGTTATTAGAAGAACTATAATAAGCGTTTACGGTTTGTGGTGTCATTCCCCATTCGGTTTTATCAACTGGTTTTCCCACTTTCGCAAGGTTTTTTTGATAATACCATTCCGAAATTTTTTCGCGGTTTCCGAAGTAGGTTCCGCCTTGTGAAGGCAGAAGCAAATCCAGTTTCGAATAGTCTTTCCATTTATCGGGATATGCGATTTTCACTGAGAATTTTGATAATTTTTCCAAAGCTTTTTCTTTGGTTTCCGGTGACATCCAATCCAGGTTTTCGATATGGATTTTAAATGATTTCTTCAGATAATCAATATAGGTTTCCATTTTCTGTTTGGCTTCGGCAGGGAAATATTTTTCCACATACAATTTCCCGAAAGCTTCGCCCAAAGTTCCGTTCACTACCGCCAATCCGCGTTTATCCATCGGGCGCTGCTGTTTTTGTCCCTGCAGATAAGTGGAATAGAAACCGAAACGGATATTGTCGAGATTTTCATCCAGATTTCCGGCATTGCTGTTCAGCAGATCATATTTCATATATTCCTTGATGAGCGGAAGGTTTTTGGCATTCATCCAGGAATCCATATTTTGATAATATTTCAGTTCGCCGATGATTACTTTATCCGTATCCACACCCGATTTTTTCAGATAATCAGGAAGATTTACGCTTTTTACCAAAGAAGAAAGTTCTGCTATAGTTTTTGGATTATACCGAAGATTGGCATCTCTTCCCTGTTCTAAAGTCAGCAGATCTTTAGCGAGTTTTTTTTCGAAATCCACTACATTTTTTGCGGTTTGTTCAGGAGTTTTATTTCCTAAAACAGAAAAAAGTTGGGTAACATATTTTTGATATTCTGCCAGGGTTTTGGTATTGGATTCATTTACTTTCTGATAATAATCTTTTCCCAAACCAAGACTCGGACCACCAAGATAAACTGCGTTCATTACAGAGTTTTTCATATCTGCTCCTACTCTCCAAGAATATAAAGGATTGTCACCTGTTGGTGTGGCTTCTATTAAATATTTTTGAAGATCGGCAACTGATTTTATAGCATCAATTTTCGCCAACTGGGCTTTGATCGGGGAAATTCCTTCTGCGTTTCTTTTGCTCCAATCGGTGAAAGTTCCGTAGAGTGCCTGGATTTTTTCACCTTCGGAATTGGCGGGATATTTTTTGGAAAGGATTTTATTCAGGATTTCCAGTGATGCCACATCTACATCTTCCCGAAGCTGGTTGAAAGATCCCCAAGTTGGCTTATCTGCAGGGATTTCCGCAGTTTTCACCCAGTTCCCATTTACATAATTAAAAAAATCATCTTGCGGACGAACAGCTGTATCCATATAGCTAAGATTGAGTCCTTCTTCTGTCATTGCTTCATTTTTTGTAGTTTCTACATTTACGGGTTCAGATTCTGGTGCTGCAGATTTGGTTGTTCCACAAGAATTGAGATATACAATGCCTGTAAAAGCAAGGATGCTGATGGTGATTTTTTTCATAGAATTTTTTAATCTTATTTGAAGTGATGTTAAAGCCTGTTTTTTAATCTGTTTTTTTACCTTGATGCAAAAGAATCAAAAAATCAAGACCTTGATTTTTTTGCTAAGTCGGTTTACCAAAGATAGGAAATATTTCGTGGATGATCCGGAATGGCAATACACAAAAAGACACGGAAGATTTCCCGTGCCTTGATATTGGTTAAACTAAAAAAACAATTACCAGATTTTTATTCTGTCTTCAGGTTTTTTGTAGAGTTTATCGCCTTCTTTCAGTTCAAATGCTTTGTAGAATGCATCGGTATTCACCAATGGCCCGAAAGCTCTGTATAATCCTGGAGCGTGCTCGTTGGTTTTAATCTGGTTCACAAGTGCGGCTTCTTTTTGCAGCGTTCTCCAAACGGTTGCCCAACTCATAAAAAACCGCTGATCTTGGGTATATCCGCTGATTAATCCTGGATTTCCGTGATCTTTCAGATACATTTGCAATGCGTCATAAGCGATATTCACTCCGCCCAAATCCGCAATATTTTCTCCGTTGGTAAAGGTTCCGTTTACGTGCGTTCCTTTCACCGGTTCGTAGGTGTCATATTGCGCTGCAAGAGCTTTGGTTACTTTTTCGAAGCTGGCTTTATCTTCCGGAGTCCACCAGTCTGTAAGGTTCCCATCGGCATCAAACTGCGCTCCGGAATCATCGAAACCATGAGTAATTTCGTGCCCGATTACCGCTCCGATTCCACCGAAATTTACAGCTGGATCTGCTGCCGGATTAAAGAAAGGTGGTTGAAGAATTGCTGCTGGAAAAACAATTTCGTTATTCAGAGGATTGTAATATGCATTTACGGTTTGTGGCGACATCAACCATTCGGATTTGTCTACCGGTTTTCCGATTTTATCCAATTCTTTCTGATAATGCCATTCGGTATAATTTTCAAGATTTTTATAAAGTGTTCCTCCCTGATTTTTAGAAAGAATATTCAGTTTCGAATAATCTTTCCATACATCCGGATAGGCAACTTTCAACCCAAATTTATTGAGTTTTGCAAGTGCTTTTTCTTTAGTGGTGGAAGACATCCAGTTGAGATCTTTGATGTGTTGCGCAAAGCTTTTCTTCAGATAATCAATAAGTTCCACCATTTGCGCTTTTGCTTCGGCAGGAAAATATTTTTCTACATACAGTTTTCCGAAGGCTTCACCCATTGTTCCGCTGATCAGCTGGAAACCTCTTTTGTTAAGTGCTCTTTGTTCTTGCTGCCCATTCAGATATTTTCCGTAAAAACCAAATCTCATATTATCCAGCTTTTCGGAGAGATAACCTGCGCTTCCGGAAATCAGATGAAATTTCATATAATCTTTGATGAGCGGGATATTTTTTTCGTTGATGAATTTATCCAGATTTTTATAATAATCCAGTTCTCCAACAATTACCTTATCGGTATTCACGCCTACATTTTTCAGGAATTTCGGAAGATCCACATTCTTCACCATTCCGGAAAGCTGCTCCATTGTTTCGGGATTGTACTGTAAAGTTGCATCACGAATCTGCTCGTTGGTAAGCAATGTTTTGGCGATGGATTTTTCGAAAGTTACAATCTGCGCCGCAGTGTACGGAGTATTTTTATAACCCAGAACATCCAGCATCGAAGCAACATATTTGGTATATTCTGCTAATGTTTCGGTATTTTTCTCGTTGTCTTTCTGATAATAATCTCTTCCCAAACCTAAATCTGCGCTTCCCAGATATACAGCGTTCATTTTGCTGTCTTTCAGATCCGCATCTACACCCCAAGAATAGAAAGGATTTTGCCCTTTTGGTGTAGATTCAATAAGGTATTTTTGCAAATCTGCTACTGTTTTAATCGCGTCAATGGCTGCAAGATCAGATTTTATAGGATTGATACCGTCTGCATTTCTTTTGCTCATATCCATATAGCTTGCATACAAATCCTGAATTTTCTTTCCTTCGCTGCCTTGGGAAAATTGATCGGTAAGAAGCGAGTTGAGGATGGTCATCGAATTGTTATCGGTATCTTCCGCAAGTTTATTGAAACTTCCCCAGGTTGATTTATCTGCCGGGATTTTTGCGGTTTTCATCCAGCTTCCGTTCACGAAGTTATAGAAATCGTCTTGTGGACGTACAGATTTGTCCATTGTACTAAGGTCTAGCCCTTTTTCGGCGGTGGTTTGTGCTTTCATAATAGCGGTTCCACTAAGGTTTAATGTTAAAATTCCTGTTAATGCAAGAATTTTAATGTTTATTTTTTTCATTGTTTAAATAATTTGTAAATAAGTCTTAAAGATAACGAAATTGTTACTTTTATAAAAAAAATCATCTCACCGGAAAATGCAGTGAAATGATTTTGACTGTTTTATATTAAGGAAAAAAATCTTTGAAATTCTATTTAAAAATAACTTTTCCGCCGACTACTTTTTTGCTGTTGCGGTTATCCGGATTTCCGAAAACTTCAATATTTCCGCCGGCTCTTGTAGTGGTTTGTACCGTATCATCTGCAAAAACCTGTGCAAAACCTCCTGCATTTACCGTTACATCTGCGTTTCGGGAATCAAGGTCTTTACCATAAAATTTCGCTCCGGAATTCACTACAATATCCTGACTTTCTGCGGTTCCGCTTACATTGATTTCTCCGCCGGAATTGGCTTTCACATTCAATTTGTCGGAATTTATTTTCAGTACAATGCTGGAACCTTCATTCGATGTTAAAGACAACATACTGCTTTCCACCGGTTCAGGAGATGTGATTATTGCGCCCTGACTTCCTTGGATATCTGTTATAGTACGATAATATACTTTCACTTTTGTATCGTTTCCCTGCAAAACTTTTGTGGTTGTCATCCGGATTTTCAGCTCACCGTTTTTGTTCACGGTTTCTACATCTGCATCAGAATTTCCAAGGATTTCAACTTCATTTTTATCGGACGGAATTAGTTCTGCATTAATCCTGTCATACACTTTTAGCAACGAAAAATCGCCAACATTTCTTGTAGTTTGTGCAAATGCGAAAGTAGAAGCGAAAATTAGAAAAGTAAATACTATTTTTTTCATTTTAAAATTTTTATTAATTATTATGTAAAACTTTGTCAAAGTATCATCATTACGCAGAAAAACTTTGACAAAGTGAATTTCGGGATAATTGTTCTCTTTTTTTAAACAATCAAAAAATGAAAATATTACACCAAAATATTGATTAAAGATGGTTTTATGATTTTTTAACATTGCTTTCCGGATGAGCCAAATAAGTGGCAACATCCTGCAAAACCCTTTGCGCAACAAAATTCATAAAATCCTCCCTTTCCAGATGCGGGAGAAATAATTTTGAAGTTTTCTCGAAATTCCCAATTCTTATGGAATAATACACCAATCCGATTTCATTATTGTAAGCATCCGAACTAGGACCCGCAACTCCGGTTGTGGAAACCGCAATATCGGTTCTGAATAATTTTTGACAGCCTAAGCTCATTGCTTTTGCCACTTGCTCGGAAACCACGGTAAATTCTTCGATAACTTTTTCCGGAACGCCAAGAATTTCAGTTTTTTTCTCGGTTTGATAGGTACAGATTCCGCCAACATAATGTTTTGAAATTCCGGGAACGGAAGTAAGCAAACGCGAAATTTCTCCGCCTGTACAGCTTTCTGCGGTGGAAATTGTTAGATTTTCCCGGGCTAAAAGATCCGCCAGAATTTCCTGAACGGCATCACCATTTTCAGAAATGATATTTTCTCCGATTATTTCTTTTAATTCTTCAATTTTTTGGGTGATTGTTTTACATAATTCTTTTTCATTTTCTCCCGACATTGTGATTCTGAGTTTTATGCGGTTGCCAACCGGAAGATATGACAGCGACATATTTTCGGGAAACGAAAGCTCCCAGCTTTCAATCTGCAGGGCAAGCAAACTTTCCGGGATTCCCACTACAGAAACAATTCTGGAAACAATGGAATTCAGATGAAATTTCTGTTTCAGAATGGGAATTATTTTGTCTTTAATCAGCGGTTTCACTTCATAAGGAACACCGGGAAGACAAAAAACCATTTTCCCGTTTTGCTCCAACATTTGGCAAGGCGCAGTTCCGTTTTCGTTCTGAATTACTTTTGCTCTGGAGAGGATTTCTGCCTGTCCGATGTTGATATCCAGCAATTGCAGGCGGTTTCTTTTTTCCAAAAGTTCTTTTAGATGAGCGAGCGTTTCCGGATCCAGAATGATTTCGTCATTAAAAAATTCAGCGAAAGCTTTTTTAGTTTTGTCATCGCGTGTTGGTCCCAAACCTCCTGTTGTAAGCACCAGATCTGCAACCTTAAATGCTGATTCCAATGTAGATTTTATGATTTCCACCTCGTCGGAAATGGTGAAGATTTGTGAAATTTTTATTCCGATGTTTTTAAATTCCGAAGCGATAAAAGCGGAATTGGTATCGAAGGTATTTCCGGAGAGTATTTCGTCTCCGATGATGATGAGCGCGGCATTCATTCAAGGAAAAATTTTTGTCCAAATTTCGGAAATATTTTTTAGTAAGAATCATAAAAATAAAAGGTAAGATTTTAAACCTCAAAAGATTTATTATCGAAACTATTAATGATGAGATAAAAAAAATCTTATTCGGTAGAACATTCCAGACACAGCAACGAACAAATTTATGATAGATATTCTGGGAGGCTCATGGCTTATTGTTTCTTCAAAAAATAGTTATTAACTTGAATAAAACTCGTATTGCATTATTAAACCAATGCAATTTTTATATTGTTCATTTTCCTGTTAAAAAGAAAAATATTGACAAATTGGATAAAAGTTAGAGTTGTTATTTTACTCAATATCCTTGTTTTAAAACCATTAAAGGATTTTGCATAATTGAACAAATCTGTTTGCACCTGGGTGGATAAATAACCTCTGTCTCCGATTAATATACCATTGTTCATTTGATGCTTAATATCCTGCAAAAAATGAATATCTTGAATGCTTGCTGGAAATATAGAAACTTTGGAAAACTCCGGAAACAGAACAAACTGCATACAATTTGTAACCATAATAATAACTCGACTGAGAAGCGCAATACTCTTTGCCGGGAAACGAAAATACATTTTCCTTACAAATTTTAGAGCGGTTTGCTCTTGCGTTTTTACAGATCTCTAAAGGCATCGAATCTACTATAAAAATGCTTTAAACTCAGTAACCATGAGTTTTCTAATATTTTCCAAGTGCAAGAAAAGCTTTGATAAATATTCCGCAGAAATGTTTATTGCAATAAGTTCTAAATCAGACAATTTCGGTTTAATTGGTTTGAAAAAGAAATTTTCTTTGATGGTTAATTTCCTTAATTCATTTAAAATAAAATCGTAAATTGCATCTAG
>Ga0182744_1004431_pt1 | contig 10521 bp, 8 predicted proteins | sample eDN3rd30CKraftMG_FD_128525 | JGI IMG/M metagenome (GOLD analysis project Ga0182744, IMG submission 128525) | Enriched Miracle-Growth compost microbial communities from Emeryville, California, USA - eDNA 3rd pass 30_C Kraft MG (version 2) (version 2) ... | reverse complement strand
TCGTTTCCGGCGGCTCGACGCTGACCATGCAGGTCGCCCGCCTGCTGGAGCCGCGCGCGGAGCGCAGCGTGATGGCGAAGCTGCGGCAGGTCGTGCGCGCCGTCGAGATCGAGCGGATGCTCGGCAAGGACGAGGTACTGGCGCTCTATCTCGCGCTCGCGCCTTATGGCGGCAATCTCGAAGGCGTGCGCGCGGCTTCGCTTGCCTATTTCGGCAAGGAGCCGCGCCGGTTGACCCTCGGTGAAGCGGCGCTCCTGGTTGCATTGCCGCAGTCGCCGGAAGCGCGGCGGCCGGACCGCTTTCCCGAACATGCGCGGGCTGCGCGCGACCGCGTGCTGGATCGCGCGCTCAAGGCAGGGGTGCTGGAGGCAGGCGACGTGGCGCGCGCGAGATACGAGCCGGTGCCGACCGCGCGCCGGCCGATGCCGATGCTCGCTCCGCTCGCCGCCGAGGCGGCGCTGGTGCGCGAGCCGGGGAGAAGCAGCTACACGCTGACGCTCGACGGCGTCTGGCAGAAGAGCCTGGAAGAACTCGCGCGCGAGCGCGCCCATGCGCTCGGACCGGATATTTCGGTCGCGATCCTCGCCGTCGATCACGCGAGCGGAGAGGTGCTCGCCCATGTCGGCTCGGCGGATTACTTCGATGCGCGCCGCGCCGGGCAGGTCGACATGACGCGCGCGCTGCGCTCGCCCGGCTCGACGCTCAAGCCGTTCATCTACGGGATCGGTTTCGAGGATGGCTTCATCCATCCCGAGACGCTGATCGACGACCGGCCGGTACGCTACGGCGGCTATGCGCCGGAGAATTTCGACCAGTCGTTCCAGGGCACGGTGACGGTGCGCAAGGCGCTGCAGCTTTCGCTCAACGTGCCGGCGGTGCTGGTGCTCGACCGGATCGGCGCGAGCCGGCTGACCGCGCGGCTGGCGCAGGCAGGCGGCGATCTCGTGCTGCCCAAAGGCGAAGTGCCGGGACTGGCGATGGGGCTCGGCGGCGTCGGCGTGCGGCTCGCCGATCTCGTGCGGCTCTATGCCGGGATCGCGCGGCTCGGCACCACGCTGCCGCTGCGGGAGCAGGGTGGCGCGATCGTGGATGGCGAGCGCCGCCTGATGGAACCCGTCGCCGCCTGGTATGTCGCGAGCACGCTTCTCGGCACGCCGCCGCCGGAGAACGCCGTCTCCGGCCGCATCGCCTTCAAGACCGGGACGAGCTACGGCTACCGCGATGCCTGGTCGGTCGGTTTCGACGGCAAACGCGCCGTCGGCGTGTGGGTGGGCCGGGCGGACGGCGCGCCGATGCCGGGCCTGGTCGGGCGCAGCGCGGCCGCGCCCATCCTGTTCGATGCCTTCGCGCGGCTGGGCAGGACGCTGGCCCCGCTGCCGCAGGCGCCGAAACACACGATCTTCGCCGCGACGGCCCGCCTGCCGCTGCCCTTGCAGCGTTTCCATGCCGCCGGAGCCCCGAACGGCGGCGATCGTGCTCCCCGCATCATGTTTCCGCCCGACGGTGCGCGGCTCGAGCTCGCCTCGACCGCCGGCAAGCCGGACCTGCTGGCGCTCAAGATCGCCGGCGGCGTCGCGCCGCTCACCGTGCTGGTTAACGGCCTGCCGCTTCCGGATTCGCCGGGCGGACGGACGCGATTCTACGATCCGGGCGGCCCCGGCTTCGTCCGCCTGACCGTGATGGACGCACAGGGCGCTTCCGACAGCGTGATGGTGCGCGTCCAATAGCGTCCGGCGCCATTTTGCCGGGCTGACATGAGTTGCGGCGCGGGGCGATTTCTCTATTGTCCGGCGGAATTGCGGGCTGACGTGCGACGGGCTGGACCATGGCGACCTCTTTCGGCAGCAGGCCGAAGCCCATTCAACGCTGGAATCTGGCCATGCTGCCCGATTGGGCGGTGGGCTCGCATGGCCGCGCGGTCGCGCTGCTGTTCGTGATCTCGCTGCTCGCATTCCTGCCGGGGTTCTTCCAGATTTCGCCGGTGGACCGCGACGAAGCGCGGTTCGCCCAGGCGACCAAGCAGATGGTCGAAAGCGGCGACTACATCGACATCCGCTTCCAGAACGAGAGCCGCTACAAGAAACCGATCGGCATCTACTGGCTGCAGGCGGGTGTCGTGAAGGCGGCGAGCGCACTCGGCGTCCCGCGCGCCCATGTCACCATCGGTCTTTACCGCATCCCGTCGCTTGCCGGCGCCATCGGCGCGGTGCTGCTCACCTACTGGAGCGCGCTCGGATTCGTGTCGCGCCGCGCCGCCTTTCTCGCCGGCGTGATGATGGCCTCCTCGATCCTGCTGAGTGTCGAGGCGAGGCTCGCCAAGACCGACGCCGTCCTGCTGTGCTGCTGCGTCGCGGCGATGGGGGCGCTCGGCCGGACGTATCTTGTCGCCAACGGCATCGGCCGCGCGCGGCATCCGTATTTCCTGCCCGCGATCTTCTGGACCGCGCTGGCCGCGGGCTCGCTCGTCAAGGGGCCGCTGATCCTGATGTTCGCGGCGCTCGCCGTCGTGACACTTGCCGTCACGGACCGTTCCTCGCGATGGCTGGGGCTGCTGAAGCCGGTCCCGGGTGTGCTCTGGCTGGTGCTGCTGGTGCTGCCATGGCTTGTCGCCATCGTCATGCGCAGCGGCACGAATTTCTTCGCCCAGTCGTTCGGCGACGACATGCTGGCGAAAGTCGGGAGCGGGCAGGAGAGCCATGGCATGCTGCCGGGCTTCTACCTCGTGCTGTTCTGGGTGACGTTCTTTCCCGGCGCCATCCTTGCCGGTCTCGCCACGCCGGCGATATGGAAGGCGCGTCGCGAACCGGGCGCGAAGTTCCTGCTCGCGTGGATCGTGCCGTCGTGGCTCGTGTTCGAGATCGTGGCGACCAAGCTGCCCCACTACGTGCTGCCGCTCTATCCCGCGATCGCCATCCTGATCGCGGGCGTCGTCGATCGCGGCGGACTGTCCCAGAGGTTGTGGCTTGTCCGGGGTACGGTCTGGTGGCTGCTTATCACGGCGGCGATCACGGCGGCGGTTCTGGCCACGCATGTCATCGTCGGCCAGCAGATGGGACTTCTGGCATGGCCGTTCCTCGCCGGCGCGATCATCTTCGCGTTGCGGGCGTGGTGGCTTTACGGCGTGGACGGCGGCGAGCATGCGCTGATGCGCGGCGCCGCGGTATCCGTCCTGCTGTCCATGGCCGCATTCGGCGTGACGGCGCCCGGACTGCCGGAGCTGTTTCCCTCGGGTCAGGTCGCCCGCTATCTGCGCACGGCGGGCTGCACGCCGGCGGTGGTCACGGCGGGTTATCACGAGCCGAGCCTGGTATTCCTGGTCGGCACGGACACGGTGCAGAGCGACGGTTCGGGCGCCGCGGATTTCCTCCTGGCGGGAGGGTGCCGCTTTGCCGTGGTGGAAAAGGCGGCCGAGCGGGCGTTCGTGCATCGGGCGGAGATGATCGGCCTGCGCTATTCCAGCGGCCCCCGAATCGAAGGCTTCAACATCGGTACCGGCAGGCAGGTTTCGCTGGCGATTTTCCGGTCGGACCGCGGTTGATCCCCACCTTTCCCAAGGGGGTTGCCGGGGATCGCGCCGACCCATAAGACCCTCGCGTCGGCCCCGCCCATGCGCGTCGAATGCCGTCATCCTTTACGCTGCCGATAGAGCCGCCAATGACCGATTCTCCTTCCGTAATCCCCGGCTCCGCGGCGCCCGCCGTCTCGATCGTGCTGCCGGTCAAGAACGAGGCCGGGAACATCGCGCCGCTGATCGAGGAGATCGGCGCCGCGCTCACCGGCCGCTGGCCGTTCGAGGTGATCTGCGTCAACGACGGCTCGCGTGACGGCACCCAGGACGAGATCACCGCCCTGATGGGAAAATATCCCTGGCTGCGCCAGCTCGTTCATGTCGTCTCCTGCGGCCAGTCGGCGGCGGTCCGCTCGGGCGTCGCCGTGGCGCGCGCGCCGGTTGTCGCCACATTGGACGGCGACGGCCAGAACGATCCGAAATTCCTGCCCGACCTGCTCGTGCCGCTGATCGACGGCGATCCGCATATCGGCCTCGTTGCGGGCCAGCGTGTCGACCGCCAGGCGACGGGTTCCAAGAAGATGCAGTCGCGCATCGCCAACGAGGTGCGGAGGATGGTGCTCAAGGACGGCGCACGCGATTCGGGCTGCGGCCTGAAGGCGTTCCGCCGCGACGCTTTCCTGTCGCTTCCGTATTTCGACGGCCAGCACCGCTTCCTGCCGGCGCTGTTCCGGCGCGAGGGATACAACGTTGCGTTCGTCGATGTGGTCGATCGCCCGCGCGGCCACGGCAAGTCGAACTACGGCATGCTCGACCGTCTGGCCGCCAGCCTGCTCGATCTTGGCGGCGTGTGGTGGCTCAATCAGCGGCGGAAGCACATTCCTTCCGTATCCGAGGTGAAACGCGATGCTCGCTGACCTGTCGCAGGCTGTCGGCCATTACCTTCTCGACGTCTTCGTCGGCAAGTTCGAAATCGGGATCCTGATCGGCTACGTCGCGCAGTTTCTGTTCGCCATGCGCTTCGTGGTGCAATGGATCGCCTCGGAACGCGCCGGCCGCAGCGTCGTGCCGATGACGTTCTGGTTCTTCTCGATCGGCGGCGGCCTGATGCTGCTCGGCTACGCCTTCTATCGCCGCGATCCGGTGTTCATCATCGGGCAGGCGTTCGGCGTTTTCGTCTATCTGCGCAATCTCCAGTTCATCCTGCGCAGCAAGGCGAGGGGCGACAGCGAGGGCGCCGCGATCTGATCGCCCGGGAAGGTGCCGGGCCGTCCGGTGCATGCGCGCGATGAAGAGGCGGCCGGCGCTATGCCTTCATCGCGGCGAAGGCGCGCTCGAAGTCGGCGATCAGGTCGTCGATGTCTTCGAGGCCGATATGGAACCGCACCGTCGGGCCGCCCGGCGCCCATGACGTGGCCGTGCGGATCGGCTTGCAGTCGAACGGAATGGCCAGGCTCTCGTAGCCGCCCCACGAGGCGCCCATGCCGAACAGCGTGAGCGCGTTGAGGATCCGGTTCACGGTTTCCTGCGGCACCGGCTTGAACACGACGCTGAAAAGGCCGCAGGCGCCGGTGAAATCCCGTTTCCAGACGGCATGGCCGGGATCGCTTTCCAGCGCGGGGTGCAGCACGCGCAGGATTTCCGGCCGCTTTGCCAGCCAGCGCGCCGCCTTGAGACCCGCTTCATAATGCCGCGCCAGCCGGACGCTCATGGTGCGCAGGCCGCGCAGGCCGAGATACATGTCGTCGGGACCCACGCACAGGCCCATGGTCTGCACGGTGTCCTTCACGCGCGAGGCCAGCGCCGCGGTCGCGGAGATGGTGCCGAGCATCAGGTCGGAATGGCCGCCGATATATTTGGTGCCGGACTGGATCGAGAGATCGACCCCTTTCTCCAGCGCGCGGAAATAGAGCGGGGTCGCCCAGGTGTTGTCCATCAGCACGACGGCGCCGCGGGCATGGGCGACGTCGGCGATCGCCGGAATATCCTGCATCTCGAAGGAGAGTGAGCCGGGCGCCTCGGTGAACACCGCCCGGGTGTTCGGCTGCATCAGCTTTTCGATGCCGGCGCCGATCAGCGGGTCGTAGTAGGTGGTGGTGACGCCATAGCGCGACATCACATGGTCGCAGAACTGGCGCGTCGGGCCGTAGGCGCTGTCGGTGACGAGGACATGATCGCCGCCATGGACGACCGACAGCAGCGCCGAGGAGATCGCGGCAAGGCCCGAGGGCAGGAGCGAGACGCCGGCGCAGCGCGGTCCTTCGAGCTCGCGCACGCCGTTCTCGAGCGCTTCCGAGGTCGGCGTGCCGCGCCGCCCGTAGCTGTAGCGGCCCTTGTGGGCGAGATAGTCTTCCGCCGTTTCATAGAGCAGGGTCGATGCGTGATAGACCGGCGTATTGACGTAGCCGTGGTGCGCGAAGGGGTCACGCCCGCCAAGTGTTGTCCGGGTATCCGGCTTCAGCCGGTCCCGGTCCTCGATCGCTTTTGCCATGGCCGGCGCCCTTCGTGCGGTTCCATCACTCGCATCCTTTAGACGGATTTTTCGATACTGCCGTCAACCCCTTGACCCGGCATGCCGATCGTTCTGTGATGGCCAAAATCCCGAGGCCGGACATTCCAGAGGACAGCCCCATGAAAAGGTCGACTGCCCGTGTGGCGACGCTGTTTTTCGCTATTGCCGCGTTTGCCTGCGTCGCGAGCGCGCAAGCGGCGACGCTCGACCAGGTGAAGAGCCGGGGCATGCTCAACTGCGGCGCCAATGGGCAGCTTCCGGGATTCGGCCTGCCCGATGCGCAGGGGAACTGGACCGGCTTCGACGTCGATTACTGCCGCGCCATCGCCGCAGCGATCTTCAACGATCCGGCCAAGGTCAAGTTCGTCGCGCTCACCGCCAAGGACCGCTTTACGGCGCTGCAGTCGGGCGACGTCGACGTGCTCGTGCGCAACACCACGTGGACGAGCTCGCGCGATACCCAGCTCGGCCTCAACGCGACCGGCACCAACTATTACGACGGACAGGGCTTCATCGTGCGCAAGGCGCTCAAGGTGAACTCCGCGCTCGAACTCTCCGACGCCTCGATCTGCGTGCAGCAGGGCACGACGACCGAGCTCAACCTCGCCGACTATTTCCGCGCCAACAAGATGAAGCTGAAGTCGGTCGCCTTCGCCCAGCTCGACGAGGCGCTGAAGGCCTACGATTCCGGCCGCTGCGACGCTTTCACGGCCGACGCTTCGGCGCTCTACGGCGTGCGGCTCAAGTTCGCCAAGCCGGACGATCACGTCGTGCTGCCGGAGATCATCTCCAAGGAGCCGCTCACGCCGTTCGTGCGCCATGGCGACGAACAGTGGTTTGACATCGTGAAGTGGGTCCATTTCGCGCTGCTGGATGCCGAGGAATACAACGTCACCAAGGCGAACGTGGATGAGCAGTTGAAGTCCCAGAACCCGGAGATCAAGCGGATGCTCGGCACCGAAGGCAATTTCGGCGAGCAGCTCGGCCTGACCAAGGACTGGGTCGTGCGCATCGTGAAGGGCACCGGCAATTATGGCGAGATTTTCGAGCGCAACCTTGGGCAGGGGTCGCCGCTGAAGATCTCGCGCGGGCTCAACGCGCTGTGGACGAAGGGCGGCATCCAGTTCGGCGCGCCGATCCGCTGACGCGGGCAGCCGCGCCGTGCCGCCAGCCGACCGTGTGACCGGCCCGCCGAAAGGCGCGCTGTTCTATAATCCGTTGTTCCGCAGCTTCGCCGTGCAGGCCGTGCTGTGCGTCGCGGTCGTGGCGCTCGGCTGGACGATCGCGGAGAACGTCGTCGAGAACCTCGCGCGCAATCATCTCACGTCGGGATTCGGCTTCCTCCATACGACCGCGGGCTTCGACATCAGCCAGACGCTGATCGAATATTCCGTCTCCAGCTCGACGTACCTGCGGGCATTCTGGGTAGGGCTGCTCAATACGCTGCTGGTCGCCATCCTCGGCATCGTTATCGCGACCGTGATCGGCTTTCTCATCGGCATCGGGCAGCTGTCCGAGAATTTCATGGTGTCGAGGCTGTCGCGCGGCTACGTCACGCTGATCCGCAACCTGCCGCTGCTGCTGCAACTGCTGTTCTGGTACAACGCCGTGCTCAAGGCGCTGCCGGACTTTCGCGACAGCTATCACCTGTGGGGCGGCGCCTTCCTCAACAGCCGCGGGCTGTTCCTGCCGCGCGTCGAGGTGTCCGGCCATCCCGGATATGTCGGCATCGCGTTCATCGTCGCCGTCCTCGCGATCCTCGCGCTGCGCGCCTTTGCCCGCCGGCGGCAGGAGCGTACCGGGCGCCCGATGCCGGTGTTCCTGTGGTCGGTCGCGCTGCTTCTCGGCCTGCCGCTCGCGGCCGCCTTCATCGGCGACCTGCGCGCGACCTGGACGCCGCCGGTGCTCGGACGCTTCAACGTCTCGGGCGCCACGGAGGTACTGCCGGAGTTCGTCGCGCTGCTGATCGGGCTTTCGCTCTATACCGCGGCCTTCATTGCGGAAGTCGTGCGGGCCGGGCTGATGTCGGTGTCGCGCTGCCAGACGGAAGCCGCCGCCGCGGCCGGCCTGCGGCGCGGGCAGATCCTGCGGCTCGTCGTCATCCCGCAGGCGACGCGGGTCATCATTCCGACGCTGACCAACCAGTATCTGAACCTCACCAAGAACTCGACCCTCGCCGTCGCCATCGGCTACCCGGACTTCACGCAGATATTCACCGGCACGGTGCTCAATCAGACCGGGCAAGCGCTGGAAGTGGTGGCGATGACGCTCGCCGTCTACCTCGCCATCAGCCTGGTCACGTCGTTCGCCATGAATGTCTATCAGGCCCGCACGCGGCTGGTGACGCGATGACGGCGCATTCCGACGATCTCGTGTTCGTGCGCGCCGAGCCGGCGAGGGCGCTGCCGCCGCCGTTGACCCGGACCGGCGTGCCGGGCTGGCTGCGGGCGAACCTGTTCTCGACTCCGCTCAATACGCTCCTGACGGTGGTGACCATCGCCTTCATCGTCGCGCTCGCTTATCCGACCATCCGCTTCCTGTTCGTCGATGCGGTATGGAGCGGGACCGACGGCGCGGCGTGTCTCCCGCACGGGGGCAGGGAGGTCGGCGCCTGCTGGCCTTTCGTCTACGAGCGCCTCGGCTATTTCACCTTCGGGTCCTATCCGCTCGCGCAGCGCTGGCGCGTCGACCTGTTCTTCGTGCTGCTGGCGTTCGGCGCGGTCTGGCTCCTGCGCCTCGACGCGCCGCGCCGCGACCTCGGCGCCGCTTATTTCTTCGTCGTCCTGCCGATCGTGTCTTATATCCTGCTGTGCGGCGCGCCAGCGATCGGATTGCCCGCCGTGGATACGGCGCTGTGGGGCGGCATGCTGGTGACGATCGTCGTCGCCACGGTCGGCATCGTGGTGTCGCTGCCCCTCGGCATCCTGCTGGCGCTGGGCCGCCGCTCGCGAATGCCGGCGGTGCGGTTCTTCTCGGTGGTCTTCATCGAGTTCGTGCGCGGGGTGCCGCTTATTACGGTACTATTCATGGCGAGCGTGATGCTGCCGCTGTTCGTTCCGCCGGAATGGTCGCCCGACAAGCTGCTGCGCGCGCTGGTCGGCATGTGCCTGTTCGCGGCGGCCTATCAGGCGGAGGTGGTGCGCGCCGGGCTCGAAGCGATCCCGCAGGGACAGTACGAGGCGGCCCGGGCACTCGGCATGCGCTACTGGCGCATGCAGCGGCTCGTCGTGCTGCCCCAGGCGCTGCGCGTGACGATCCCGAATATCCTCAACAGCTTCATCGCCTTGTTCAAGGATACCAGCCTGGTGTTCTTCGTCGGCATCTTCGATTTCCTCAAGACCGTCGAGATCGCCCGCGTCGATCCGAAGTGGGCGGCGCCGACCGTCAGCGCGACAGGCTATGCCTTTGCGGCGGCAGTCTATTTCGTGTTCTGCTATTCCATGGCGCGCTATGCGGACGGTCTCGAGCGCCGTCTCGGCCGCGCCGATCGCCGCTAGGACCGCCGGTATGGCCGATATCGAAAAAGTCGAGGGACACGTCGCGGACGAGGATGCCGTCACGGTTTCCGGCGTCTACAAATGGTTCGGGGCGTTCAACGTCCTGATCGATGTCAACCTGAGAGTACGGCGCGGCGAGCGCGTCGTGATCTGCGGCCCTTCCGGCTCGGGCAAGTCCACGCTCATCCGCTGCATCAACGCGCTGGAGGATTATCAGCGCGGCGAGATCGTCGTGAACGGCATGGAGCTGACCCAGAACCTCAAGCGCATCGATGAGGTCCGCCGCGAGGTCGGCATGGTGTTCCAGCAATTCAATCTGTTTCCGCATCTCACCGTGCTGGAGAACTGCACGCTGGCGCCGATCCATGTGCGCCGGATGCCCAAGCGCGAAGCCGAGGAGCTTGCGCGCAAATACCTGGCGCGCGTACGGATTCCCGAGCAGGCGGACAAGTACCCGGGGCAGCTTTCCGGCGGTCAGCAGCAGCGCGTCGCCATCGCCCGCGCGTTGTGCATGCATCCGCGGATCATGATGTTCGACGAGCCGACCTCCGCGCTCGATCCCGAGATGGTCAAGGAAGTGCTCGACACCATGGTCGAACTGGCGCGCGACGGCATGACGATGATCGTGGTCACGCATGAGATGGGGTTCGCGCGCCAGATCGCGGATCGCATGGTGTTCATGGATGCCGGGCAGATTGTCGAGATCAATACGCCGGAAGCCTTCTTCAACAACCCGCAGCACGAGCGCACGAAGCTGTTCCTCAAGCAAATCTTGAATTGAACGAACCGGCTTTGCGTCAGGGCTCGCGGGCCCCGCAGCCCGGACGAGCGCCGCGAAATCGGGGAGATGCCGGCCCCGCCATGGCGCCCGCGTTGCGCTTCTTTCACGCGGGCGACGAGTTGCCGCGCGCGCCGCCTCACATCGTCAGCGGCCCGCCGGCTTTCTTCCAGGCGTCGATGCCGCCCTGGATATGGCGGGCGGAGGCGAGACCGGCTTCCTGCGC
>Ga0182744_1004430_pt1 | contig 10526 bp, 9 predicted proteins | sample eDN3rd30CKraftMG_FD_128525 | JGI IMG/M metagenome (GOLD analysis project Ga0182744, IMG submission 128525) | Enriched Miracle-Growth compost microbial communities from Emeryville, California, USA - eDNA 3rd pass 30_C Kraft MG (version 2) (version 2) ... | reverse complement strand
GCGCTGGTGTCGTCGAACTTGTCGCCGAGGCCGGAATGCGCCTCGAGCTTCTCGCCATTCGGCATGTGAACGATGCCGGCGCTGATGTCATAGATGGCGGTGAGAGCGGAGATGTTCTGATCCGGGCCAGGAGCCAGACGCCGGCTCGGCGCCAGATCCATGCCGTCATTCGGTGACGCATAGGCGAGGGCCGCCTGCGGCGTCTGCTGCACGTTGAAGAACTTCTCGAAGAAGGAGCGATTGTCGGCGGTCGCCGCCGGCGCCGGAGCAGGGGCGGACCTGGCGACGCGAGTGACCGGCGACGGCACCGGTTGCAGCGGCACCTGCTTGCTCGCCGTGCGCGCCGGATCGGAAAATTTCAGGTCGGTCGGGCGGGGCACAGGGAGCGGCGCATCCGGCAGAACTTGTTCGGTCTGGATCTGGGCCGTCTGCATGATCGGCGGGAGCGGCACACCGGCGGGCGAGGCGTCGGGCAAGCTTGCGGGCAGAGCACCGGCCGGCGGCGCGACGGCGGCGAGCTGCTGGTTCGCCAGGTGGAACCCGGACTCCATGGCGATGATCTGGGCAACGTCCAGCGTGTCATCGCGCCGGAGTTGCAGTTCGCCAGGACGGGACGACAGGGACGGCGCCAGCATCCGCCTGAGATCGCCTGCGGCGACCGTTGTGGTTTTAGCCGAGGGGCTGGTCAAAGGGTTCCTGGCTGCCGTCTGAACCGAAACCGGTGTGTCCAGACTGCTGCGGACGACTGCCGGAAGCGTATCGTCGCCGTCCCAGAATCCGCTGAAATGAGCGACGCCGACGATTGCGGCGCATGTTGCAATGGCCGGCAAATAACCGCGGCGGCTGCGACGGCGGAACTGCGGAGCCAGGCCGCCTGAAGGAAGAGACTTGTCTTTCATCCAAACTCTACTTGGTGACACAACCATGGCGCCAGCGCGTGCTTGCCGTTGTGCGCCGCGCCGAGAGGCGCCGAGCCAAGGGCAAACCGCCGTTCCGAACAATCCGAAGGCAACCGCAACTAAACCTCACGGTATTGAGCGGCAGTTTAGTTAATCCTTCGATAAACAGGGGCAATTTTATTAGAATCGAGCGGAAATCGAGGGTGTCAGATTCCCTGATGCTTGATTTGTCTGCCATTCTTGTCCGCAATAAGGCGGGTGCCGGCGGCACGCTGGCGCGGCAGCCGGCGGGCCGTCAGGCAGGTTTTCGCGCGGAACCTGAAGGTCCCTTCGCCGTTGCCAAGGTCCAGGCAATGGATGGGGAGATCGACATGATCCGAAAGCTCAGATCCGGGAAATATCGGCTGTATTCCCGCAAGAAGGACGAGACAACGGGCAAACGCCGCAATCTCGGCACGTTTGAGAGCCGTCAAGCAGCCGAAAAGCACGAGCGCGACATTCAGTACTTCAAGCGCCACTAGCGCATTTTTCGCGCAAAGTGGTCGCCGGGTGGCGTGAAGAAAATGTGCCACGGAAACGGAAAACGCTACAGGCGCGCGACCACAGCCATCGGCAAAAGGGCCACCGGCAAGTTCGCCGGCGGCCCTTTGTGATGTGAACGGTAGAGGAGGATTTCGGCTAGCGAGCCTTCTGTTCGATCTCGCGTTTTTCCTTCGCCTCGTCGGAATGCTGCTTGCCGGCTGGGGCGCGCGTGACCGTCAGCGGATCGCTGGCAGGAAACGTCTGCTCGAGCTCCTGGTTCAGCTCGCGATCGGCTTTCGCCTTTAGGCGCTTTTCCTTCTCTGCAGCGGATTTCTGGTGCTCGTCTGCCATCGGAGTTCCTTTCCTGGTCACCTTTCCCAATCTGGCAGGTCAACGTCCGGTTTTTGCAGAGGTTCCGGCGGGGCGCGTCGGCAGGGCCAGAATTCTTGCCGAGGGTTGCCTGGGCCGGCAATCCATGAAAGGGGTTTGGGCCAGCCTTCGACGCGCGTTACAGCCATACAAAAATGAAACAGACATCCTCCGGCGTTGTTCAGGCTGTACCGCTCCTTGCGCTGATCCTGCTGACCATCAACCTGCGGCCGGCGCTGACGAGCGTGGGGCCCTTGCTCGAGGACATTCGCGCCAGCGTGGGCATGTCGGCGACCACAGCCGGTGTCCTCAACAGTCTGCCGCTGCTGGCTTTCGCGGTATTCTCACCGCTGGCGCAGTTCGCGCGCCGGTTCGGCATGGAGCGCACCCTTGCCACCGTCATGGCATTGGTCGCCTTGGGCATCCTCCTGCGTTCGCAAGGCTCCGTCGCGGCCCTGTTCGCCGGGTCGGTCATGCTGGCGGGCGGCATCGCGGTGGGCAATGTGCTGATGCCCGGCCTCATCAAGCGAGATTATCCCGCGCGCCTGCAGGGCGTGACGGCGATCTACGCGATGGCCATGGGCCTTGCCTCAGCCGTCGCGGCTGGGCTGGCGGTGCCGTTTTCGCACTGGCTGCCGGGCGGCTGGAACACGGCGCTGGCGGTCTGGGCTATCCCGGCCGTGGCGGCGGCACTCTTCTGGCTGCCGCTGGCGATCCGCAGCGGCGGGCAGGGCGGCCGCCCGCGTGTCGCCGCACCGGCGGCTGTGTGGCGCTCGGCATTGGCGTGGCAGGTCACTTTCTTCATGGGCCTGCAATCGCTGGTGTTCTATGTGGCGATCGGCTGGTTTCCGGCGATCATGCAGGATGCCGGCTATTCGGCCGATGCCGCCGGCTTCATGATGACGTTCTTCCAGATACTGTCGCTGCTCTTCGGCTTTTCCACGTCCCTGTTCCTGAAGCGGACGCGGGACCAGCGGCTAGTCGTCGTCCTCGCCTCGCTGACGGCGACGCTTCCTGTGATCGGGCTCATGTTGTTTCCCGGACTGGCCTATCTGTGGATGGGGCTGCTCGGCCTTGGCAGCGGCGCCTGCTTCGTCCTGGCGATGTCGTTCATCGGCCTGCGCAGCGCCAATGCCTACGATGCGGCCTCGCTGTCGATGATGTCGCAATCCATCGGCTATCTGCTGGCCTCGACCGGGCCGTTCATCTTCGGGTTCCTGCATGACCTCACGCACGGCTGGCAGGTTCCGCTGGCCATGCTGCCGGTCATCGGCATCGTTCAGGCGGCGGTCGGCTATGGCGCGGGGCGCAACCGGACGGTTTGAGGGCAGCACCGCAGGCCCGCGACCGCACATGGGCCTGTCGCGCTCTTCACCGCATGGCGAACAGTTCCTGGTGAAACCGCTCCTCCACCGGCAGGCCATGCGCGGCAAAATCCTTGCGCAGCGCGGCGCCGAAACCCGAAGGGCCGCAGAACCAGATGCTGGCATTGCGCCATTCCGGCACCGTGGCGCGGATGCGGTCGCCGGTCAGCAGGCCGTCGCGGGTATCGACCAGAACATGCAGGCGGATGTTCGCGGCTTTTGCATCGTCTGTCAGTTTGTCGATAGCGCTCTCGTCATATTCGGCCGTGGTGTGAAAGAGATCAATCTCCGGCGGGTGCGGCGCATCCGGGTTTTCGCGCCGTTGTCGCGCGATGTGCTTCATGCCTGCGATGAAGGGCGTTATGCCAATGCCGCCGCCCACCCAGATCTGCCGGGGCTGGCTGTTGTCGAAGTCGAAACAGCCGTATGGCCCTTCGATCGCCACATCTTGCCCGACATGCAGCTTTTCGCGCAGGCGGCTGGTGTGATCGCCCAGCTCCTTTGTGACGAAAGTGATGCGCCGGTCGTTATCGTTCCAGCCGGAGGCGATGGTGTAAGGATGCGCGCCTTCCGACGTATCCGACGTCGCGAAGGCGAACTGGCCAGGTTTGTGACCGGGCCAGCCATGAGGAACATCGATTTCCGTTTCGAGCGCCCGGACACCGGGATAATAGCGAAGCGAGACGATCTTGCCTTGCACCTTTCGCGCCGCGCCGACGCGGCCCAACAGCCCGATCACCGCAGCATAAGTGCCGACCGCCAGAAGCGCGGCCAGCACCACGCCGATGGGGGACATCCAGTAGCTGAACTTGGTCAGCACGATCGTGTGAAACACCAGAACCAGATAGACGATCCCCAGCAGGCGGTGCGTCTTGTAGAACCATCGGTAGGGAATTTGCTTTACAAGCGCCAGCGCGATCAGGAGCACCGCGGCATAGAAGGCCCACTCGCCAATTCCCTCCGCCGAACCACGCAGCGTCATCAAGAACTGCTCGATCGGATTTTCCAGAACAGGTCTTGTCCCGCGGGCGGGCCGCGCCAGCCAGCCCAAGCCGATCGCCCACTTGGGCGCCTGGCTCCATACCCAATGAAGCACGGAAAAGGCCAGGGCCGCGATGCCGAGCCATTTGTGCAGGCGGTACATTTTATCGAGCCCGCCGAACCATGGCTCCGGCCAGCGCGGTCGCAGAGCAAGAGCCATAGCCACGCTCATGCAGCCCATGGCGATAACGCCGCTGTATTGCACCATCGCCGCGCGCAGGGCGAGAAAGTTGGCGGACTGGAAGACCGAAGGCTCCGCCATGAGCCACAACGCGCTCAAAACGACCAATAGAACCCAGAAAGCCAGTTTGATATTCCGCACGACCGTCAATCTCCCTCGTCGCCGGCGCTTGCGTATGGCGCAACGGCGCGCGTGTCATTGATGCGTATCAAGCATCGACCGAAGGGGTTCTGATCCCATTGGTTTGCATCGCCTTTCGCTGGCGGGCGCATCATTGATGATCCGGGATGTTTCGATCTGGTCCCTGCCGCTCGCGTTCCGACGGGGCGAAAGGTGGTGGGGCCGAAGAGCGAAGCAGGATGGCGGAAGAGGTGAGATTCGAACTCACGGTAGGCTTGCACCTACGGCGGTTTTCAAGACCGCTGCCTTAAACCACTCGGCCACCCTTCCGTACCAGATGGAACTACGAAATTCCGTCGGCTCGGCGCGGCGGCGGGACGCGAAGGTTGCCGCCGCCTGACGCTCGGCAGACTGTCTATGGCCGAGGGAATGCGGCGTCAACCCGGCTCCGTCCGCAGCAATGGGCGGAAAATGGCCCCGTCCGGCGAACCGGACGGGACGGGGCACAATACAATTGGGTGCTCGGAAATGTTGTCAGCCCTGCAAGTTAAAACGCACGGCGCGGGAAATGGACCACATCAAACGCAAAATATTTCCGTTTTGCTGGAATTATCAGATTTTAGCTCAGACCAAGCTGCTCGCGCGCCTCCTCGGCGCTGGCCAACTCGCCGCCCATGGCCTCGATGATGAAACGGGCCTTGTCGATCAGCTCGGCATTGCCGGAGGTGAGCTTGCCCTTGGCAATATGAACGGTGTCCTCCATGCCGATGCGGCAGTTGCCGCCGAGAATCCAGGACTGCGCCAGCAGCGGGTAGGCGGCCCGGCCGATGCCGAAGCCGGTCCAGGCAACCTGATCGGGCAGGGCTGAGCGGGCGTACATCATCGCCTGGGGCGTCGCGGCGAAACCGTATTTGACGCCGTGCACCAGGCAGGCCATGGCCGGTTTCTTCAGCACGCCGCTGTCGAACAGGGCGTGGGCAAGCTGGATGTCGCCGGAATCGAACAGCTCGATCTCGGGTTTGACGCGCGAGTCGTAGATCATCTCCGCCATCCTCGTGACATTGGGCGGCGTGTTGATCACCACCTCCTGGCCGAACGTCATGGTGTTCAGGTCGAGCGTGCAGACATCGGGCTTCAATGCCACCACATGTTCGACCCGCCGGGCCGGCGTCAGAAAGTTCGTGCGCGGGCCGGCGACGGCTGGGTTGTCATCGCCGGGTTGAAACCGGCCGCCGGGGCCGGTCGTTAGGTTTATGATGAGAGCCGTGTTCTTGTTGCGGATGCGCTCCACCGTCTCGCGATAGTGCGCAAGATCCATAGACGGGCGACCGTCCGGATAGCGCACGTGAACGTGCACCATGGCAGCCCCCGCGTCCGCCGCGGCAAGACAATGATCGGCGATCTGCTCCGGCGTGCACGGCAGTGCCGGGTTCATGTCCAGCCGCGTGAGGTTTCCCGTAACCGCGCATGTCAGGATCGTGCGTTTGTTGGCCAGGGTAACCTCCTCCTTGGCGATTTGGGTCTTGGCTCAGAACTCGATTTTTGCGGCCTTGATGACCGGCCCCCAGCTCTTGATTTCATTGCCGATGAAACGCTTCAGGTCTTCGGATGAGCCCCCGGCAGGAATGACGCCGAGCTTTTCGAACAGCTCCGCGGTACCCTCGGCTTGCAGAAACTCATTGGAGACGCGATTCAGCTTGGCGATAACGTCCGCCGGCGTGCCGGTCGGCGCAAGCAGACAATACCAGACGGACGCCTCGAAACCCGGCAATCCCGCTTCGGCGACGGTCGGAACGTCCGGAAGCTCTTTCACCCGCTTGGCGCTGGTGACGGCCAGGCCTATGAGGTTTTTCTCCTGCACCTGGGGCACATAGGGCGTCAGGGCGTCCATGCCGATGTCGAGATGCTCGCTGACGAGATCGGTGATGAGCGGCCCGCCGCCGCGATACTGAACATGTTTGAGATCGGCGCCCGAGCGCTGCCCGAACAGGACACCGGTGATATGTCCGAGCGTCCCGCTGCCCGGAAAGCCGGCAGCCAGATCGCCCGGATGGGCCTTGGCGTATCCGATCAGGTCTTTCAGGGTTTTAACCGGCGCGTCTTTCCGCGCGACGATGATGATCGGCGTCTTTCCGATCATCACGATCGGCGTCAGGTCGGTGACCGGATTGAACGTCATGTTCTTGTACATCAGCGAGTTCAGCGCGGCAGGCCCCGTTGAACCGAAGAACAGCGTGTAGCCATCCGGATCCGACCTGACGACGGCGCCGGCGGCGATATTGCCGCCTGCGCCGCCCCGGTTCTCGATGATGACCGACTGGCCGAGGGTTGCCCCGGCGCGATCCGCGAATGTCCTGGCGATCACGTCGGCCGCGCCGCCCGGTGCGAACGGGATCACCAGCTTGATCGGCCGCGTCGGCCAGGAGGGCTGTTCTGCAAAGCAGGCCGAACTGAAAAATGCGGATGCAACGGCGGCGGCTGCCAGTCCCGAGCGCACGATCTTGTGCATGTGTTCCCTCCCGATCCCCTGAGCCCGCGGTTTCCGTTGCGCGCTCATGATGGCCCGCAGTGTAGGGCGAAGTTTCTCGGCGGCAGTCGAAATTCATCTGCGTTCCGCGATACGGAATAGACCGGCCTGACGCGCCCGACAGCTAGGGCTGAAGCGCAAGCATGCTGGTTTCGATATTGCGCGCCAGATCATGAATCAGTGGGACATAGCTGCCGGCGATGTCGTGGGCCGATACCGCCGACTTGAAATATGTCATGCCGACGGACGCGAGCACGCTGTCGCCGCGCCTGATCGGCACGGCAATCGTCGAGGAGGAGCGGGGCTCGACGCCCGGCGCGCGCTGGGCATAGCCGAGCCGCTGCGTAGCCTCGAGAATCCTGAGCGCCGAGGCGCGGTTGCGCGCGCCCGCGTCCTCGGGATGGGACGACGATTTCAGAATGGCAAGAAGCATGTCGCGCTCCGTCGGCGGGCAGAAGGCGAGATAGGCGCGACCGAGCGCGCGCGTCAGCAGTCGCAGCCGCATGTTGACCGTACCGTGGAAGGGCGAAATCGGACTGTCGGGGATTGTGCTGCAACGCACCCTGACGGAATCGTGGTCGAGGACGGCGATAGCAATGGGCCAGCGGTGCCGGCGCGTATATTCGACGGCCCACGGCCGCCCGGCTTCCACGACCAGGGGATCGCCGTGATAGCCGCAACTCAGCGACTGTACGTGCGACGTCACCTGATAGCCGCCCTGGCGCTTGTCGTTGGCGACATAGCCCGCGGCGGCAAGGGTGCCCAACAGCCTGACGATGGTCGACTTGGGCAGGCCGGTGGCGGCGTGAAGCTGACGGATCGTGGTGACGCGCTGGCGGTTCATCTCCGCCAGAAGGCTCAAGGCGCGGGTGACGGACTGAACGTTGGGATCGGGAAGCGGGACGGCATGCTGCATGACTGTATTCCGCATGGTGGAACGCACTGGAAATACAGTGGATGCGCCGCATCCTGTTTGGCAAGAGGCAGAAGGCAGAGAAATGGCGGCCGGCGCGGCGGATCGAGGGAGGATAACGACATGTACACGGCTCAGGACCCTCGCGCGTCGCTTGCGCCCAAGGCCAAGACAGCTAGCGTGCCAACCGCCTTCTCGCCCGCGAGCTATTGCCGGTTCTATGACACGCCGCCGCAGGAAGCGGATGCGAATGGGCAGGTCTGGTATGGGCGGGGCGCCAATTTCCTCGTCGCCTATACGCTGGCAGAAGAGGGCGGCACATTCGCGCGCAAGGGCCAGGTCGACGAATGGGCCATCATCGTGCCGGACAGGGATGTGCGCGTCGAGGTGGAGACGCCCGTCGGCAAGACGACGGTGGAGCCCTATTCGATCGTGTTCGTGCCGCCGGGCGACAGCACGGTGCGGGTGCCGACGGGCGGCCGCATCATCCGCCTGTTCTCGACGCAGGCCGCCGATCTCGCGGCCAGATGCGAGAATGCGGCCACCTATGCGAGCCCGCCGCCGAATATTCCGCCGTTTCAGCCGTGGCCCACGCCGAAAGACGGTTTCAAGGTACGCGTCTACAGCCTCGATGTCGGCGGCGAGAGCGGCCGTTTCGGCCGGATATTCCGCTGCACCACGCTCATGATCAACTATCTCGATCCGCGCATGGGGCCGCGCGATACGTCCAAACTGTCGCCGCATCACCACGACGATTTCGAACAGGGCTCGCTGGTGCTCGACGGAGACTACATCCACGACATCCGCTGGCCGTGGACGCCGGACATGGCGATCTGGCGTGAGGACGAGCATGCGCAATGCGGGGCGCCGTCGCTGACCGTGATCCCGCCGCCGACGGTGCACACTTCACGCGCCATCGATCCCGGCCTCAATCAGATGGTGGACCTGTTCTCGCCGCCGCGCATGGATTTTTCGATGAAGCCGGGGTGGGTGCTGAACGCCGACGATTATCCGATGCCGGACGGCAGCTCATGACTCCAAGCGTACGGCCAAAAAGTAAGGGCTGTCATTCCCGACGCGCCGCAGGCGCCAGCGGGAAACCAGGAGCCAAGGGCGATGACTGGCGTCGTCACGCTGCTTCTGGATTCCCGCTCTGCGCTTCGCTTGGCGGGAATGACACACCAAGGTTGAGCCCAAACAACAATAGAGCAACCCGTTTAAAAGCGGCCCTTGGTTTTTGGCTAAACTTTAAAGAGCATCGATGACCAGTCTCGACATTCCGGCGCTGTCCTATCCCAAAATCGCGCTCGTCACCGGCGGCGGCAGCGGCATCGGCAAGGCGACCGCGGCTCGTCTCGCGGGCCTCGGCTCGACCGTGATCGTCGGCTACAACAGCCGCCGTGATCTCGCGGAAGCGGTTGTCGCGGAGCTGCCCGGAGACGGGCATCTCTGCCTGCGCATCAGCGTCGAGGACACGGCATCCATTGCCGAAGCCGCCGCCGCTGTCGAAGCGCGGTTCGGGCGTCTCGACGCGCTGGTCAACTGCGGCGGCGCGACAGTGCCGGTGCCGGCCAGCGATTTCGACGCACTGACAGATGCCATTTTCGACCGGACGGTCGCGATCAACCTGCGCGGCCCTTTCGCCATGGTCCGCGCCTTCCGCCCGCTGCTGGAACGCAGCAGCGGGGCAGTGGTCGTCAACATTTCCTCCATCGCGGCGCGTACCGGCCTTGGCAGCAGCCTGGCCTATCTTGCCGCCAAGGCGGGGGTCGATGCGCTGACGATCGCGCTCGCGAAGGTGCTGGCGCCGGGCATCAGGGTGTTCTCCGTGTCGCCCGCCGGCGTCGATACGGACTTCGTGCCTGGCCGCACCCGTGAACAGTTGCAGAAGACGGCCGAGCGCCTGCCGCTCGCGCACATCACGACACCCGACGATGTCGCCAGGGCCGTCATCGCCTGCATCGTCAATCTCACCAGTTCGACGGGGATCGTGGTGCCGGTCGATGAGGGAAGGCACCTTTAGATGCACAGCCTGAAATTTTACATCGACGGCGCCTGGCGCGATCCGCAGATCGCCACAACCTTGCCGGTCATAAACCCGGCGACCGAGGAGGCTTTTGCGCAGGTCAGCCTCGGCTCGAAGCAGGACGTGGATCACGCCGTCGCGGCCGCCCGCCGCGCGTTCTCCAGCTATTCCGTTTCCAGCGTGGCAGACCGGCTGTCGCTACTGCACCGGATCATCGCGGGGATGAAAGCGCGCCTGCCGGAGCTGGCGCGGGCGATGACGCTCGAAATGGGTGCGCCGATCACCTTCGCCACGCAGCGGCAGGCAACCATCGCCCTGTTCCATTTCGAGGAGGCTGCGCGGGTCCTGGCGGACTATCGCTTCGAGGAGAGGCTCGGCGTCGGCATCGTCATGCGCGAGCCGATCGGTGTCTGCGGATTGATTACGCCGTGGAACTGGCCGTTGAACCAGGTCGCTTCCAAGGTGGCGCCGGCGCTTGCCGCCGGATGCACGGTGGTCCTGAAGCCGAGCGAGATCGCGCCGCTGAGTTCGCTGCTGGTCGCCGACATCATGCACGAGGCCGGC
>Ga0182744_1004429_pt1 | contig 10527 bp, 8 predicted proteins | sample eDN3rd30CKraftMG_FD_128525 | JGI IMG/M metagenome (GOLD analysis project Ga0182744, IMG submission 128525) | Enriched Miracle-Growth compost microbial communities from Emeryville, California, USA - eDNA 3rd pass 30_C Kraft MG (version 2) (version 2) ... | reverse complement strand
GCGGTATTTTTTGAGGGTCTCAAAACCATAAACCGGGACATTCATTTCCTTCATTTTGTCCACAAAAAGGAAGAACCAGTTGTTTTTGAGGACATCCTGGCCTTTTAGGGCCAATTGGTTTTTATTGACCACGGCAAAACCGGAGTGCAGATTATGGATTTTCTGGAAAAACTCATTTTCGGCCTCTCTGTTACGATGGATGATCAGCAATTTGTCCTTTTGGGGTAAAATGATCTGATCATTCTGCTCATCGGTTATGCGGTGGTTATGATAGATGAAGATGGGATCAAAGATCAAATAATCCCCTCTTTCTTTCAGGTTGATCCTGGATTCAGGAACCATATCAAAAATCTCTTCCTGTTTGATATTGGTAAAATGAACCTTGTAATCCTTTGAGAGGGGAATAACAAACTCAAATAAGGCGTTTTCCCACGCCTCTTCTGTATATACAATCCGGCCATTATCCACGAATTTCTCCACCGTAATAACGTCTTCTGCTTTGCTCCAGAGATAAAACTGATTTTCTACCTGAAATAGTAAGTTAGACCCCAGCTCATTTTCTGTAATCGACTTTTCACCCAGCAAAGTATCGACCTTACAGATGACTTCATATTGGCCATTGTTATGAGCGACCTCAAAATGAGGTTTGACATAATTAATAGAATAATTGGCCAGCTCGATGTTGGCAGAAGTGAGCGCTTTACCCTTGGGCAGGTAGAAAGTCAGATAGCTGTCAACCGACAGATTAAACAAATGCTTGAGTTTCTGATAAAGATAATCTACAATCAGTCTTCTGGTGTCTTCTGTTAGTGGTTGACCTTTTTGCTGAACAATATTATCCCAGATACCGCTGAATTCTGAATTGCGGTCCAGATACCGGTTTACCTCGCCCGCCGATACCTTTCTTAAAGTGTGCAGGATACTCCAATCCTGTTCAGCAATCCTGTCCTGATGGATGGTTTTGCCAAAATCCAGTTTTTCGATCTGGTCTATAAAGTTAGTTCCCGCCTCATTTGTTTCTCCTTTGACAGCAATAAACTGCACATTAGGATATTGATTTTGGCGCTCCGCAATGACTATACCTACCCTGAATTCGGCGCTGTCTTGTTCGAGCACCGCCGGTTCCGGAATGACTTCCGGCTTAATGACCTTGGTCTGGGGATTAAAGCTATTGGGGTTAATTACTTTTTTTATGCTGGGATCAAGTACCCGTAAGAACGGTTTACCGTTTTTATAGGTAAATTCAAACTTGCCATCCAGATCATCTTCTAATGAAAACCCATATAATCCCAATAATTGATTTTTTTCTCTGTCCCAATTACGGATGGAGTCAAAATAATCAGCACCCCCGATATTTACCAGATGCAGTAGCAAAATTGTTTTATGCAGACAAAGCGGGTGGTTGTGTTCTGTACCGCAGTTGCAGCTTGTGTCGAAGTTTCTTTCGGCATTTTTTTGAATGATGACGGGAAAAACTTCTTTGTTCACTGTTACTTCGGCCACTACCTTTTCATTGGCGTTTTCCAGCAATACGGGCTTGGACATACGCAGACTTTCCTCCGCCTGATCATAAGTGTCCTGGGCTGAGAAGGCGCGGATCTGACGCAGGTCAAGACGGTTCATGCGAAGTGTGGTATGTTTTTGATCATAATCAACCTCCACATTGGTCAGCAGGTGCTGATCCGACATCTGCTGCAATTGAAATAAGACGGCGATCTCATGCTTGCAAAGTTCCCCCAGATTATACGTACAGTTGCATTTCAGCGATAGGGTAGACTCGTCTTTATATCCCCTTACCTGGACCTTATACCAACTGGCATACATGTCATCTTTCACCCGGAAACTAATGGTGTCTGATAACATGTCATGGTGGGCGACTTCTATGCGCCCGCTGTTAAAAATTTTACGGCCCCTGGCAGTGATCTCTTCTGATCCGTTACTATAAATCTGTTTTATAAAAAAAGGTAACAATGCTCGTCTTTTTCATTTAATTGTTGCAAAAAAGCAATTTGCAAAGGTAACGATTTTCAGGGTATTTTCTGCACCCCGCTGTAAGTTGCCGGCAGCACGCACAAAAAAAGAGGGATGAATCCGTTATTCATCCCTCTTATCTATATAATTTATAATGTAATCAATCCATTAGTAGAACTGATCTTCTTTCTTATTATCATCCATCAGGCCCATTGCTTTTACAAAATAGGTCAAAACACCAGGTAGTGCCAACCAAAACCATTGCCTGGCCCAGATCATCAGACCGATTATAATTGCCAGCCAAATGACGAACCATACCCAATATTTGCCGCGTGATGTTGTTTCTTCCATTTCAGTAAAATTTTTACAAATGTAGGTAAAAAAATAAAAATTAATCGCCCGCAGGCTTTATTTTTCTTCTGTAAACAGATTATTATAGGATTCCATCGCCTTTTTAATAATGCTGAGTGCTTGTTGCTTGTTTCCGAACTCTTCTACTTTTACACTCTTCTTTTCCAATACTTTATACTGTTCAAAAAAGTGCCGTAACTCATTGAAAAAGTGCTTGGGCAGTTCTTCAATATTCTCGTAATAATTTATGGCGGGGTCATTGGCGGCTACACCAATGATTTTATCATCTCCTTCACCTCCATCCAGCATCTGCATTACGCCAATTACCTTGGCCTCTACAATACACATAGGCTGGATACTCATACTGGAAATAATCAGGATATCCAGTGGATCTTTATCATCTCCATAGGTTTTGGGGATAAATCCATAATTGGCCGGGTAATGGAAGGAAGAATATATAACGCGGTCCAGTTTCAGCAGGCCGCTGGCTTTGTCGATTTCATATTTAGAGCGGGATCCCTGGGGGATTTCTACAATACAATTCACGAATTCTGGTGCATTTTCGCCAGTCTCAACGCCATGCCAGGGATGCAAAACCTGCGTACTTTTAGTCATGCCTTTTTTGTTTAATAGGAAAATTTGGGTGCAAAGGTAACTATAAATACCAATTTAATCCTAGAATAATGCAAATATTACATCCCAAAACTTATGCAGGCGAACGCCTGTAAGTGTGAAAATCATGCATTTAGAGGCGTTACTGGGCTTCGGTTACCTGTTTTCTGTATAGTTCAGCGTAGTACCCGCCTTCTTTCATCAGCGATTCATGTGTGCCCCTTTCTGTAATTACGCCGTCCTCGATTATGATAATCTGGTCAAAGTTGAAAACAGTAAATATCCGATGGGTAATGATAATCGCTGTTTTATCACTTAAAAAGTTGTTTAAATGGGTAATAATCTCATTTTCCGTTTTTGCGTCCACGGCACTTAAGCAATCGTCAAAAACCATGAGCTCAGGGTTTTTAATAAGGGATCGGGCAATGGAGACGCGCTGTTTCTGACCGCCGCTGAGCATGACGCCGCGCTCGCCAACCATGGTTTCATAACCGTTTTGCAGTTCCAGGATCTCATTGTGGATACTGGCAGATCTGGCGGCAGCTTCAATTCGCTGCTGAGAGGCTTTTTCGTTTAACCCAAAACTGATATTATTGGCAATGCTGTCACTAAACAGGAAGACATCCTGCGGTACATAACTGATGTTATGTCGCAGCTGGTTAAAGGGCATATCCTTGATGTTAGTGCCCTTAATATAGACATTTCCGTGATCCGGGTCGAAGGAACGTAGCAGTAAATGAGCCACAGTAGATTTGCCGCTACCGGTCTTGCCAAGTATTAATATTTTTTCTCCTTTTTTTACGCGCAGGTTAAAGTCCTTGATGGCTTTAATGCCGGTATTGGGATAGGTGAAGGAAACGTGCTCAAATAAAATATCGCCGTCTAAATCCGCAGGCATGGTTTCCACTTTATCCTGTATAGCTGGTTCCTGCTGCAGGAATTCATTGAGCCTTTTTTGTGAGGCAGCGGCACGCTGCGTCATGGAAGCAACCCATCCAATGGCACTTACCGGGAAAATTAACAGCAGGATATAGATGACAAATTCTACAATTAGCCCCACTTTCGTTGTATCATGCAAAACGATCTGGCACCCGATAAGTACAGTAATTAAGGTGCTTAGGCCAATAATCAAATTCATACTTGGGAAGTAAACGGCTTCCATTTTGGCCAGGCCCACGGCATTTTTCCGGTATTCCTCACTGCTTTTTCTAAAAAAGCCTAAGATGGCCTTCTCCTGCACATAAGATTTGATCACTCGGATTCCTGAGAAAGATTCCTGTGCGTTGGTTGTTAAATCTGACAGCAGGGCCTGAACCCTGGTGCTTCTCTTATGTATATTAATATTTAGAAAATAGATCGTCAAAGCAAGGATCGGCAACGGTGAAATGACAATGAGCGTTAATTTGACGTCTTGTTGCAACATATTGATCAGGCAAAGGGCAATTAAAGTCGTTAAATTGATAAAATACATAATAGCCGGACCGGTGTACATACGTACCCTGCTGACATCCTCTGCCATTCTGTTCATTAAATCACCCGTAGAATGAGTCTTGTAAAATGCGGCATCTAGCTTTTGATAATGATTATACACTTCGTTTTTTTGATCATATTCTATATGGCGGCTCATGACAATAATGGTTTGCCGCATAAAAAACATAAAAAGCCCGCGTATTAAGGCAAGTATGATAATGACTATACTGCAGACCAATACCATTTTACCGTAAGGAAATTGATCCATCCAGTTAAAAAACTGGGACAAAATAACATCTTTGACTACTTGGGAGCCTGCTTCGGGGTGTGGCCCGGGTAAGGTCTCCTGAAGTTTCCCCACGACATAACGAAAGACCTGGGGTGCCATGACAGCAAAATAATTGGAAGCTGTAATGAAAAGGAAGCCCAGTATAAACCGATAACGATATTTCCAGAAGTATTTATTGAGAACCGATAATTCTTTCATAGTAATTTGGAAGATTCCTTGGATATAATGGATGCAATTTTGCGTAATACAGGAATCAAATCGCGAAATTACGAGAAGAATGGCAAAAAAATTTGGTTATTAAAATTATTAGATATTATTTTGCGCCCGGAGAGCTGGCAGAGTGGTCGAATGCGGCGGTCTTGAAAACCGTTGACTGTTACAGGTCCGGGGGTTCGAATCCCTCGCTCTCCGCTTAGTTTTTTAAATACATTGATTGTCAATTAATTCGTAGCGTCAAACATTTAAGTTCAAGATTTAGTTCAAGATTTTAATGTTTGATTTATGACACAATATGATTTCACAATTCCCAGGTTACATGACTATAATGGCAACCTTGATAAGGCTTGGTATGTAGGCTTTAATATCACTGATCCTTCCACTCAAAAAAGAAAGGCGATCCAAATTCGCCTTGGTATAAATGCTGCTAAAAGCAAGAGCGAGCGACTTACGCTAGGCTCAAGTGCTGTAGGCATAGTTAAAATGGCGCTCAGTGATGGGTGGGATCCTTTTACAACACGTTTAGAGGATTTTCTTGAATTTCATAAAGAAAAAGCAGTTAAAAAAGATATCAACCGCCAAACTTTCTCCCAGGCTATCGGCTTTGCGCTAGAAAAAGGCTCTTGGGCAAGGAAGACCCGGTTAGGCTTTTCGAGTGCAGCTGGTTATTTTAAAGAAGCCGCAGGCAAATTAGGGCTTTGCCAATTACCTATCACTGAATTAAAAAAACAGCACATAATGCAGATTGCTGCGCAAGCCAAAAAATCTAAAGGATGGTCAAATGCGTCTTATAATAAGTATACCAATTATATTTCTGTTATCCTTTCGGTTTTGGTAAACTGGGATATCATTCCGCATAACCCGGCACATGATATTAAAAAGTTGCCGGTAGCCGAGACAAACAAATACGAGCCATATACCGCTGCCGAAAAAAAGAAGATATACGATGCCCTTCATGACAATCACTACCGTTTTTATGTACTGTTCATGGTTGTATATCATGCTGGGGTCAGACCTAAAGAAGTGCTGGCATTGAAAATTAAAGACATTAAATTCGATCTTCAAGAGATTCATATCCTGCCTGATCTGGAAGAAGAAAACAGCAAAACAAAAAAGATACGCAGGATACCTATCAATCCACACTTATTAACGCTTTTGCAGTCGCTAAATCTTGAAGGTTATCCAGACAACTATTATGTATTCGGTAGTCCTTATGCAAAGGGTAGGGGCAATAGTGGTAAGGGTGTAAATAACCCTGATTATTTTAAGCCATCACCCACCAGAATAAAAAGGGATACCATTACCAAACTTTGGAAGAAACTAATATGGGAAGGAGCCGGCGTGCACAAATACCTATATGCTGCTAAACATACCGGCGGTGATGATAAGATTATGGCTGGTGTGGACCTTGATGCACTGCGTGATTTATATGGTCACAGCAGTAGGCAGATGACAGAAAAGTATATATCCAGATTGAAGGAGGTGCATAAGCGCAAGATTATTGAGAAAAGCCCAGACTTCTTGTAAAAAATTAGCCCCTATGAATATAGGGGCCGCAACCAAAACTAACTGCTTATGAGATTACAAAATTACAAGATGTGGGGCAAAATATCCGACTTTGGTTCCATGTTATTTTGAAATAATAAATTGATATTTATATATTTGGTTTCGCTTCAAATATGAAATTGTCCAAAATGACAATAATTTCAACTTTAAAGCTAAAATGTTTATGAAGTATAAAATTTTCAAGCTGCTTTCAATTATATGTCTTTCAATGGTTCCTGTATTTTTTACATTGGCTGTCTTTTGTGCCGCGCGCATAAATTTAGTCAGTGCATTTCATCCGTTTGATTACATTCAACTAGCGTTTGCTTCATATTTTGCATATTTTGCATTTAATCAATTTAAGAAAAAATATAAGGATGAATAATGATAGTAATTGATCCAACCGCAGATTGTGTTTTACGATTTACTATCAGTGCGAAAAAAACTTATCCCCTTGCCTATACATACTTAGCAGACCCTGCAGTTCATCCTTCGGGATCTTTGCGCTTTTGCTGCCTGTAACCCAGGATCTCCAATAACACAAAGCCCAGTCTTTAGGATCTTCAATATCCATATCAACAATGACATCACAGTGCCCACCCACAAATAAACCCCTTGACTGAATTCTATCTATCAGAAAAGCCAATGAGCCGCTCACATTTGCAAAAGTCAGAAACAAACGGTTTTTGCCTGTCATGTTTTCTTTCTTTGAAGTCCCGCCAGTGATATATTTATCCAGTTCAATAGGCCACCTGGCACTATCCGCTTGGAAGCCACAATAATTATTATTAACGCCTGATTTGCCGTTACCCGATTCGTTACGAAAAATAATGTAACAGGCTATCTTGACCGCTTTAGATACTGGAAATTGTTTAAGGGCGGCAACAGCTTCACCCATTTCCACACTGGTTTTGTGGTAGGGTTGTTCCGGAAATGTTGAATAGAAGTTCATAGGTTAAGTATTAAATGGATCCTTACAGACCCTGTTTTTAATTAAGTCAGATAGTTTTAATTCTCCAGATACAATAAGTTTAGCATGTTCTGGACATGGAATAAATCCGGTATTCTGGTGCGCCTTAGATTGGTCTTTATTTATTCGGTTGCGTGAACAAAAAGAATCTATGCAGCATCTTGGATAACCATAATACTTTCCGTTTGATTGCCAGGTTTCGGTTAGTGTCATTTGAATATTCCCAATATTTTACTCCAGCCACCAGTCAGAAATGTCAGTAACGGTTTGATAAAGCCTGGTATGTAGGCTTTAATATCACAGATCCTATAACCCAAAAAAGGAAGGCGTTTCAGATACGTCTTGGCATAAACGTCGCTAAAAGCAAGAGTGAACGGCTTACCCTGGGCTCAAGTCAAGATGGTGCTAAGTGATGGATGAGCTCCTTTTACAACTCAATTAGAAGACTTCCTTGAAGGTCATAAGGAGAAAGCAATCAAGAAGGTGGATCCAGTATGAAAGCGTCTGGTATAATCCTGAGGAACTGGAGGCGGTAGCAGAATCCAGGACCTTTGAAGATGGCTGCTCTTCATTGGATTCTATTACGGCTAACCGGCCGGGGGAGGGCTCAAATTGATGATCTTCAGGCCAAGCTGACTGAGTACATCGGTTACATTTACAAGGAGTTCTAATAATGGGTGGGAATTAGAGCTAAATAGTAACCATCCCTAACAAGTAGCTCTAGCCTATAATTTGACTCCAATTCCAATATAATTTTCGATATTGCCTGTTTCCATGCGCCTCCTTAACCAATGTAAATAGGGTGATGCTTAACAAGTCCTCAGTTGCATTTAGGTAGAACCAGCCTTTCCCCAGGCTGTAGTTTCTTTAAATTGTAGTTTTACGTCATAAGCATTTAGGTTAAATCTTCAATTGTTGCACTAGGAGCGTTAAACTTTAGGCTATTAATACTATTGTCCCTGGCAAAAGTAGAGGAATACATTTGGTTCGTCCCTAAAACCTGATAGCTGTTCGCTACCTGATTAAAGTATGGTTGTCCGGAAGAGGAAGTCTTCTTCTCAAGGTCATGTCTGCTAACCTTGTTTGCTTATTTAAGTCTCACTTGTTATAAGTGCTTCTCCATTTGTCGCTTTCAATTTCCACCGAAATTGATCATTACTGGTTTATTTAATTTGGTATTTGCTCATTTTTATAATATTTTAAAAAATATAATGCTCCTATTTTAAACTCGATAAAAGTTACAAAATCATTTCAAAAAACAATCTTGACGATCATTTATGTCTACTGTTTGGTTCTTAAACATCCATGCTATATAGTATTGATGTTATGTAACATATGTCTTTTTTTAATGTATTTCATCGTTACAAAATGATATTTGTATATTGTTTATGTCAACTAAAATAGTTACCTTTGTGTTCAAATACACAATTCAATGGAAACAAAAGCAATATTTGGAGAAAGATTTAAATCAGCCCGTCTTATGAATGGTTTCTCATTGCAGGATTTGGCTGATGCTTTGGGTGGTACTTTATCACGTCAGGCGTTGCATCGTTATGAAAAAGGAGAGGTGATTCCTGATGCAGAAAAAATCAATATGCTTAGCAAAGCTCTTAAAATTAGCGCTGATTATTTTTTCAGAACCACTCAAATTGAATTTAGCGATATTGAATACAGAAAGCTGAGCAAAATGCCACAAAAGGATATAGCAATGATCCATGAAACTACCAAAGAATATCTTTCACGTTATTTAGAATTAGAAGAAATTATTGGGCTTCCTCATCGTTTTGAGAACCCTTTAAAAGACTTTGGTAAGATTACTACTTATGAGCAGGTAAATAGGGCGGCAGAACTATTAAGAAAGGAATGGTCTTTAGGAACTGGTCCTATTTTTAATATTGTTGAATTATTGGAAGATAAAAATATCAAGGTAGTTAAGCTAAATGTAGATGAGGATTTTGATGGCTTGCAAACTTTTGTAAATGGTCATATTCCTGTTGTAGCATACAACCAGAGAAAAGGCAACAAGCCTGATAGATTACGGTTTACCTTACTTCACGAATTGGCTCATTTGCTTTTGGTAATGGGCGATGTGGCCGAAAAACAAAAGGAAACTTTGTGTAATCAGTTTGCAGGTGCAATGCTACTGCCCGAAGAGACTATTAAAGCAGAGTTAGGTAATCACCGTACTAAGTTGTCAACTTTGGAATTAGGTAATATCAAAAAGCAATATGGTATTTCAATGCAAGCTATTGTAATGAGAGCAAATATTTGCGGAATTATTAATGACAACTACACTAAACAGTTCTTCTTTTTAATTAGGCAACAAAATTGGAAAGTAGATGAACCAGTAGAATATCAAGGAATTGAAGAAAGCAACCGCTTTGAACAATTATTATTTAGAGCTTTAATTGAAGACCAAATTTCAATGTCAAAAGCAGCTTCATTGTCTAATCAATCTTTGGCTGAATTTAAAAAACAGCATCAACCGATGTTTTAATATTAATTACCAAAATGCCAAATATTTTTCAGCAGAATGAAACTAAAAATAGCAGTAACAGACGCTTGTATTTTTATTGACCTTTATGATTTAGGTCTTGTCAATGCGTTTTTTCAACTTGAAATGGAAATTCATACTACCACTTCTGTTTTTTTTGAATTATATTCTGAACAGCAACAAATTCTAAAAGCCTATCAATCCGTTGATAAGCTTATTATTCATAATATTAAGGAAAATGATTTTCTACAAATACAATCGGAACCTTATCCCAAATCTTTATCTGAAACTGATAAATCAGTTTTGCACGTTGCCAATAAATTAAATGCTTGCGTTTTAAGTAGTGACAAAACTGTTCGTAATTGCGCTAAAAATAAAAATATCGAATATCACGGTATGATTTGGATATTTGATAAGCTTATAGAGGCAAATATTCTCTTAAAAAATGAAGCTGCTAACAGATTGCAGCAACTTATTGCAACAAATTTCACTTACCAAAACAACAAACCTTTAGTTGACGAGATACAAAAGAGATTAAAGTTATGGCAGCAATAGTGGACATATAATATTAACTTCTTATTTTTTAACAAATAACAACATTACCTTTTT
>Ga0182744_1004427_pt1 | contig 10531 bp, 8 predicted proteins | sample eDN3rd30CKraftMG_FD_128525 | JGI IMG/M metagenome (GOLD analysis project Ga0182744, IMG submission 128525) | Enriched Miracle-Growth compost microbial communities from Emeryville, California, USA - eDNA 3rd pass 30_C Kraft MG (version 2) (version 2) ... | reverse complement strand
CGCGTCGATGGGCGTGACCTCGCCTTTGTCGACCTTATAATAGAGATCGTAATTCGACCAGGTCTTGCGGCATTCGATATTGCCAAGCGCATGCCGAATCTGGTCATCGGTCGTGTATCTCCCCCAGTTCGCCAGCGCCCCATAGGCCGCGTTGATTTCGCGCTGCAGGTCGCGCAGCTCTGTCAGCAGGGTCTTGATCCGGTTGGCGCGCACGCGCGGATCGTTCTTCATATTGGCGAAGTGCTCGACGCCGCTGGCGCGAGAGAGCCAGTAGTTCGCGGCTTTTTCGGCCTTCACCACGGCCGTCGAGGCGGCATGCATGCGCTCCTGCGTCTTGCGCGCCCCGCGCTCGCTATGATGTCCGACAAGGATCGGCTGGCCCATATGGAACGCCTGCGAGAGCTCATCGGCGCGGCGCGCAAAGGTGTTGGCTTCGGCACGACGCTTATATGCGAGACCGTCGAGCCGCTCGGCCTTGATGGCGGCACGTTCGGCAAGCGTCATCTCTTCCGCCTCGATCTCACCGGCCAGTTCGATAGCCAGGTCCTCGCGCTGTGGCGTCCATTTGGGAGCGACGAAAAGCTCCTGTTTCGGAGCCCATTTGAACCCCGCTGCCTTGACGCGCGCATATGTCTCAGGGTCGAGACGCGCTGACGCGTAGATGCGGATCTTGTTGTCCTCGGGGCTGTATGTTGCGGTGAAGCTGGTCATTGATCGTCCTTTCAAAAATTCCCGACCGCCATTTGCCGGGGCAAGTCGGTGCGTCGCGCCAATGAGGGATCGGCGCGCCTGGTGGGTTGATGGTGTTGGGCGATCGCCTGGCGACGAGCCGGCGAGTATATGTCCGGGCGGAAGTCCGAACGTCAGTCCGGGCTAGGAAAGCCTAAGCATCTTCTCGTCTGGCGTTTCGATATGGACATAGCGTTTCCCGGCACTGCGGCGTCTGCGTATGCGACCGTCCACGAATGCATCGGCCCACCGCTTGGCCTCGGCCGTGCGGGCCCTGCAGGCGCATTCATCGGCCTGCTCGAAGAGCGTATATGCCAGGGCATATTGTTCGCGTTCCGGAAGGGCGAGGAGAGCCGCGGCAATCGGCAAGGCGCCTTCGTAGAATTCGAGAACATGTCGGCCCCCACCATGGTGCATCAGAATTGCGAGCCGGCCTTCGCTCCCGATGCCCAGCGGCCTGGCGATCCGCACTTCGTGCGACGCATAGGTGACCGGGACGCGCGAGACGTTGGCTTCACCGCGATGGAAGACGCGGTCGTGCCGGCTGGGAAGCGGATGGGCGAGAACATCATAGCCGTCAAAGCTCTCGACCCTGCGGATCATGTTGTGTCCGATAACGGTCATGGAAACGATTCTCCGGTTCGCTATGAGGGAAGATGGATTGCCAGCCTCAGGCGGCGCAGCGGCCATCGCCGTGGCGCAGTCCGAGATCGCAAGCAGTGAGGATGTGAAAATCGGGCTCAAGACGGTCGAAGGCGCCCGTAAGGTCGTCTATGTCGGTCCAGGTGAATGCGTCGCCGGGGTCATCATCGAGCTGGAAGACGATGGGCGTGGAGTCCGCGGTCATCTCGGGGAAGACAGCTCGGATGATCAGGGTCTCGATGCGGCGCGCCAGGGCTCCAATGCGGGAAGCGAGCTTGCCTCGTTCGGCATATGCCATCTCGAAATAGTGCTCGGGCGCCAGCAACGGGGCGACGCGAACGCAAGCGAAGCGCCCTATGTTTCCGGGGCCAGAAACCGTGCCGGTAAGCGCCTGCCGTTCGGCCGTGACGTTTTCGGCCGGGACCAGTGCGCGGTAGACATAGTGCGGGAGCGTCCCCGCGATGCGGGAACGGGTGACGATGATCTCCATGATGAAATTCCTTCAGGCGACGAGAAGGGCTGCCGCGGCGTCCGATTGGGAAAGATGCAGGTCGCGGCGGATGCGCGCGGCGAAAGTGTCTGGCGCGATCAATTCAGCGACATCCGCCCAATGGTTGCGGTCCCCGCAATAGTCCTTGCGGCCGGCGACACGGCGGAACATGACTTCGCGGCCGCGACCCATGCAACCGAGACTGAGCTGAACATAGACTTCCTCGCCGTGCAGCGTCACCTCACCGCTGACCGCGATCCCACCCTTGTTCGAACGCAGGTCATAGCTACCTTCTGCTAGGCGCAGAGCACCGGCGAGCCGTTTGAGTGCCTTGCGCCCGTCGCTGTGGAACAGCTTCTTCGCCTGTTCGTCATAGGCGACGCCCTTGTGCGCCAAGGCGATAAGCGCGGGTTTGCGGCGAAGATCGGCGATTGCGTCCATGCAGGCGCGTCGCAGTTCGACATCGGAATGTTCGATGCGAGACGCGATGGTGCCGAGATGGCGTGCAAGCAGGATGACGGCAGGATCGCGGTCGTGCGGTCGCCCGGCATTGCGGCAATCCGCGATTGCGGCTTTGAGCGCATGTAAGGCCGCCGGCAGGGTGACCAGCGCAGACGGATCAAGCGCCTGCTGAAAGCGAAAGGCGATGTCATAGGACATGGGGATCGACTCCTGAGACCAAGGCGCATCAACACGCCCGCCTCATCCCCTCCCCCTTCCCTTCAGCCAGACGATCACCACTCGAAACAAGGCAGGCGGTCGGTTGCGGAAGCGTCTCGATCCAGGATCAGATAGTCGCAGCCCTGATTTCTCGCGAATGTCAGCGCATTGAACAGGTCGTCGGGAATTTCCAAATGCTCGCCGAACGAGGACGGCCGTGCGCATATAAACCAGCCATAATGGGTGTCGGCGATGCTGACAGGGCGATCGGACGGGTCGAGGGTCAGCCATCCGTCGATCTTCAATGTCGTCCGCCATGAAATATGGCTTGATGACAAGGCGAGATAGTTTCCGATTTCCAGGTGTTCGGGATCATAGCCGAGGTCGGGATCGATCCATTCCATGCGCGTGAGGAGTTGGTCTTCCGGATGAAGGTTGAAATAGTCACGCACCACGATGGAATCTTCGAGGAGCGCGGGATCCCGGCTATTGTTGATTTCGGTCCATTGCGCTCGGCAAGACATCGCGATCTGGTGGGTCAATCCCGTGCGACAGACCGCGGCGACGACGGTGGTCTGATGATGGTGGCCAATGATGGCGAGATAGACCGGAATGGGCCACGGAACAGGCCGTTGGTCGATATGTGCTATCGCAGCGTCAATGTCCGCTATGATTTGCGGGATGCCGCCGGGTGTTTCTGAACTGGTGGCAAGGGCCGTTCTGGCGCGCTCGAGCAGCGCGCGATGCGCGGATTGCGTATGATCCGTCATGGTAAGATCCTTCAATGTGCGGAGGGAAGGTGGCGCTTGGGGTGATTGGTTGCGCGGTGCCTTGAGGACGTGCTTAAGCCGCCTGCGGTAACGCCCTGCCATCGTCGTTCTCGGACTCTGCCAAGGCCGCGCGTTCGTCGTTTCCTGGTTCGAACTCGCCCTTGGTATTCGCCAGTTCCGCCTCAAGTTCGGCGAGTTCGTGGAGCTTGTCGTCCAGCAATGCGGCGTCCGGAAATTCCTGGCCCAGGCGTGCCTCGAACGCAGGAAGGCGGCGCTCATTGGCTTCAAGGCTGGCCCTGACGGTGTCCAAATCGATATCGAGATTACGGATGGAGGCTTCAATCCGGCCGACCACGGTGCTTGGCCGCGTCTTGTCAGTGATCTCAAAACCGCGATGCTCACCGTGGTGCAACGCCGTGATAAAGGTGGACAGCCCACGCTGCCCTTCGTCGTCCATGGCCTCGAAGCTGGAGATTTCCAGGTCGATGCCGTTGAACGTCCCCAGCGTCCAGCGCGCCTCCGTGTCGCTGGTCCGCATGCGCTGAGCGTATCTGAGGATCTTTTCGCCGGCGGCTTTGCGATCGGCAACTATCGCGCCGTCGCAATCGAACCTGACCTCATCGTCGTTCGTGGGAATACGTCGAGCGATATCGGCTTCCAGCCTGACGATTTGCGCGTGGCAGTCCTCGATCTCCTGTTTGGTGCGCCTGATCGTCCTGCGGATATTATATTGGTCATCGGTGTGGGCATCGCGCAACCGCTGGAGCCGCGCGACCTCGGCGTCGAGACCGGCTTTGCGCATCAGCCGGTCGTCGCCGGACGCAAGCGCCTTGGCCAGGGCGAACTGATTGACGTTGGAGCCGACATCCTCGATCCGGCGGATGGAACGATCGCCCGACATGGCCATGTTGATGAAGCGCGCCTTGCGCTCGAGCATCTGCCAGTTGGTGGCGTCCATCGAGCCGCTGGTCGCGTAGCCGTAGAGTTCGATTTCGTCGTTCTGATTGCCTTGGCGTTCAATCCGGCCTTCCCGCTGCTCGATATCGGAGGGAAGCCAGGGAACATCGAGATGGTGAAGGGCCTTGAGGCGCTGCTGCGCATTGACGCCGGTGCCCATGGTCGCGGTGGACCCCAGAACGAACCGCTTACGGCCCTGGTTGAGGTCGTTGAACAGACGCTGTTTCGCGCTGTTCTTCTTGTAATGCTGCATGAAGGCGATCTGGTCGGCAGGGACGCCGAGCTCGACCAGCCGATCGCGGATCCAGACATAGGCGGAGAAACCCCGGGTTTCGAGCGCCGCCTCGGTGCCAAGATCGGAGAAGATCATCTGCACGGCGCCCGGTAGCGGATAGGGTCTTCCGGTTTCCGGATCGGTGTAGGGATGGTCGCTTGTCTCCTCCCAGATCCGATAGGCGTTCTCTATGAGAAGATTGAGTTTGTTGCCTTCTTCGTTCCCGACACCCCGATCGACGAAACGCAGATCAATGGCCGAGTGCCTGCCATCGGTGATGACCGAGAGGAGGATATCGTCGCCCTTTTGCGGTCGCCCGCTGCGGTTTTCGATGGCCTTGATGCGACCGGCCAGCACCCGCTGATAGGCTTTGAAGGGTGCGCCGGACTGCGCGACGACGATCTTGCGCTTCCCGCCCTTGATGGTGGGCAGCCGGACATATTGGCGCAAATCGTCTTTCAGGACGACGTCCGCGACGCTGCGGTACATCGCCATCAGGTCGGCGACGTTCACGAACTCGCAGAACCGGGTGACGGGTTTGTAGCTGCCGCTGGGCTGCAATTCGAGTTCGGTGCGCGTGTCACCGAAACTGGATGCCCACGCGTCAAATTCATGCAGGCCCTTGGCGTAGAGTTCGTCCGGCTGCAGGAACCGTTGCAGCGTATACATCTCGCCGAGCGTGTTGGTGATCGGCGTGCCGGACGAGAGGATCAGTTCGCGTCCGGGATTGATGCCGGCGAGGTACCGGCTCTTCACGAACAGATCCCACGCCCGCTGCGAGCCGGTCGGATCGACGCCCTTGAGGTCACCCAGATTGGTGGCGAAGGTGAGCTTGCGGAACTGCTGGGCTTCATCGACAAGGATCTGGTCGACGCCGATCTCGCCGATATGGACAAGGTCGTCCTTGCGGGCCTGAAGGTTCTCCAGCCTGTGTTTCAGCCCCTCCTTCAGCCGTTCGACGCGTTTGCGCGAGACGCGATCCTGGGTGTCGATGCCCGTGATCAGCGTCTCGTAGCTGGCGAGCTGATCTTCGATGAGCTGCTTTTCGAACGATGTCGGTGTGGGGATGAACTTGAACGCGTCATGCGTGATGATGATCGCGTCCCAGTTGCCGGTGGTAGCCCGCGCCAGGAACCGCTGCCGTTTTTCCTTCACGAAGTTCGTATCGTCGGCAACGAGGATCCGCGCGGTGGGATAGAGCATCAGAAACTCGCGCGCGATCTGCGCCAGGCAGTGATTGGGCACCGCGATCATCGGTTTATTAGCAAGGCCGAGGCGGCGCTGCTCCATCACAGCGGCGCACAGGCTGAAGGTTTTGCCGGCGCCGACGCTATGGGCGACATAGGTCGAGCCGGCGGCGATGATGCGCCAGACGACGCGCTTCTGGTGATCGCGCATCTGAATGGTCGTCGATGCGCCCGGCAGCTTGAGATGCTGCCCGTTGAAACTCCGGGGGACGAGGTTGTTGTAGGCGTCGTTATAGATGCGGACGAGCCGGTCGGCGCGCTCGCTCTCCTGCCAAACCCAGGTCTCGAAGGTCGACTTGATGCCTGCGAGCTTTTCTTTCGCGGCTTCGGTGTCCGTCACATTGAGTTCGCGGCGCTCCGAACCATTCTCGTCGCGCCAGGTGTCGTAGATCTTGGGAACATGGGAGTTGAGCGCATCTTCAAGCAGATCCGCGGCGCCGCGCCGCGCAGTCCCCCATGTCGAGGTCGAACTGACGTGTCCGGCGAACGGGGCCTTGTCGACCGTCCAGCTGGCAAGCTCCACGGTATGATGGATCCGGGTCTCGACCTCCATGATCTCGGCCACGAATGTCTCGATGACATCGACCGGAATCCAGGGTGCGCCGAGACGCGCCGTGATCTCGCTGGGTTTGAGATCGACGGGCTGGACGGCTTCCAGCGCGGCCGCGACGCCAGGGAACCGCGGATCTGTGCCGGCCTTTTCACGCGCAAGGGCGAGCTTGGTGCGAACCGGTCCTGATAGCGCTTCGTCGGCCGTAACCCAGTTGTCGAGATGGGGCGTTGTGCGGATGGGGTCGAGATAGATATCGTCGGCAAGGTCGGCGATCGCCTCGGCCTCGGTGACGCCGAGCAATCCGGCAATCAGCGCGATATCGACGCGGCCGCGTTCGTGAAGAGACAGCGCCAGGGCATCCTGTGCCGAATGAATCTCGTGGGCGACCGGCGGCTTGACGACGCGTTCGGTGAAGATCGGCCCCGGCGTGCCGGTGTCGCTTGCCTCGTCATAGGTCTCGATCGACGCGACCAGCCAGACGTCGGGATCGTCGAGAAAGGGCTGAAGGTTGGGGCGGCGCTGATATTCTTTCTCGGCGCCGGTGTCCGGATCGGTGCGGATGCTGGTGATCGTCCGATTGATCGGCCCATATTTCTTGGTGAATTGCCGGTAGTAGCTGAGCAGCTTCTCCTGGAGCGCGGCGTAGGGCTGGTCATTGAGCTGGGCGCGTAGGATCGCGCGTACCGTATCGCGGACAGGGATCAGGCCCCTGATGATGGAGGCGTGCTTGGCAAACAGGCCGGTGCCGCCGCGACCGGATTTCACACCGACGACTGTTGGAATGCCATTGACGATCTGATGGAGGATCCCGTCCGATGCGAGATAGCTGCCCTCCTTGAACTCGGCCTCGTCGGCCGCGGTGCCGATTTCCACGTCGAGGGTGACATTGAGCTTGTCGCGAAGTGATGTCGCGCGCGCGATCGGCGTGCAGGCGCCTTCATGCCTGGATGCGATTGCAGACAATCTGGTCGCGAGCGCCGCGGCCAGGTCGACGCCGGGCTGGGCCGCGCAATTATAGTCCATGCCGAACTGGCCGTTGCGCCATTCGTGGCGACCCAACACGTGGTCAGGATTATCGAGGAAATAGTTGTTGATCCGGAGCGGCCCGAAACCTTCGTCGCTATCGGGAACCTCGCCCAGGTCGATCCAATCTCGCAGCAGCCGAGGGGCATCGGGCGCGCGTTTCTGGAAGAGCAGGATATCGACGACAACGTCCGTGCCGGCCTCTTCCTTCATGGCCTTCCCCGGAAGGCGCACGGCCCCCAGGAAATCGGCGATGCCGTCCATATGGAGGCGGGCTTTAGGATCGCTCTTGTCCAGCGAATAGCGCGAGGTCACGAACAGGGCGATGCCGCCCGGCCGAAGGTGTTCGAGCGATTTGGCGATGAAGAAGTCGTGCAGAGACAGGCCGAGCCGGCCGAGTTGGGTCCGGTTGTGGATGGTGAGGTTGGAGAAAGGCGGGTTGCCGATAGCGAGGTCGAAGTCGGCCGGCAGCGTTGCCTTGTCGAAATCGATGCAGCGGATGGCCTGGTTGGGATAGAGCGCGCTGGCAACCCGGGCGGTGACCGGGTCGTTCTCGATGCCGACAAAGACCGTGTCACTGGACAGAGTGTCCGGCCGTAGCCCCATGAAGAGGCCGCTTCCGCAACCCGGCTCCAGAATCTGCCCGCCGGTGAAGCCGAGGATCCGGGCGGCATCCCACATGGCACGGATAATATATTCGGGCGTGTAATGGGCGTATTGCGTTGCCCGCTTGAGCGACTGGAGTTCGACGTCGGTCGTTTCGGCGATCAGACTCTGCCCCAGCTCTTCCCATCCCTCGCGGAATTCATCTCGGCGACGGGCAAAGATGTTGTTGGCAAGTTCGGACGCGCCGAAGCCGATGAACTTCGCGATTGCACTCTGCTCGTCGGGCGTCGCCGGCCGCCCGTCGCGATCGATGAGATTGAGCAGCCTGATCGCCGCGACATTGTCATGGGCGCGGCCCTTCCAGGAGGAAGCGAGGGTCCTTCCGGTGGCGAAGGAGAAATCTCGTCTGGCGTCGCGCGCTGGTCCGGCGGTGTCGAGGACGGTTGCCGAAAAGAATGTCGGCTCCTGAATGATGGGCGCGACTGCCCTGGCGGGAGGAGCAGGCGCCTGGTCGAAGTCGAGGGATAGCTGGAGAGCCAGCGCGGATGCACTGTTTCGCATAAGATGCTTCCTTTTTGATGGTCTCGCGGTCGCCGCGCGGCGGCCCGGCCGGCTGTCAGGACGTGACCGGGAGTCGCGCGTCAGGGGACGCGATCAGGCGTCGGATCAGCCCAGGCGAAACGAAGCGGGATATTGATGCAGGAGGGCTTGTTTTCGGTGGTCGGCAGCGGCGCCGGACGCGGCGCAAGCCACATGCTGCATGAGCTTGAGTGGTTGGTCGCCAATGCCGGTTCGTGGCCGGGTCGGCCGGGAGCATGCGGTCCCATCGGCGATACCGCCTATGTCGCGACTGAGTCCGATGGCCCGATCGAGTGCTTCCCGCTCGATGCCTCATGGCGCGTATACCTAGCGGGACAAGGGTAGACAGGTTGGCGGCGCGACGCCCCACGCGCGGGGTCAGCTTCCAGCGAACCTCGGTCAGGCCGGACCGGAGTCCCTGAACAAGGTCTGTGGCAATCGCTTGCGGCTGCCTGGACAGGTAACAGCACGTTTAGGTCACGTTGTCAGAGATCAGAGGTTTGGACGGAGTATAAGGCGGTGGTCTCAACCGTTCCATCAGCCCATATTCACTTCCCCCCTCCCTCTTCCGATCGTAACCGCCAAAGGCGGCCCGCGGCGCTCGAGTCAGGAGCATCAACGTGGGGTTGTGCATGAGTCTGGCCGACTTCTACGCGCCGCTTCTCATTCGCGGACCGTGTGGAAACGGACGTTCACTGCGTTACGATCGGCCCCAATTTGTGCGTGCGCAAGCGGCGCACCCATCCAGGAGTCCGGCATAAGCTATACCGCCAAAACGAGCGCATCACGGTCCGTCGGAAAGCGGAATGACGTTGCTGTCGAGCCTCTCAAGCTCTCGATTTTGCGCGCCTGTCCGTCAGTGAGGAACGAGTTGAGCAATGTCCAGGCGGACCGCGATGTCGTTGAGCCGCTTGTCTCGGGTCCATAATCGCATTCCCGGTGTCAGACGGGTGGCGGCAAGGAGATGGGCGTCGATATAGCCGATACCGAGGCTATAAAGCGGTTGTTGCTCGATGAATGTCTGGACCTCGTTGTCCGTCGCGTGTTGCGCCATGGGCAAATCCCGCAGCGCGGTAAGCACTTTGTCGCGTTGGCGTAAGCTGCCAAGCGCGATCTCGCCGATGATGAATGGATGGACATAGACGAGTCCGGCATTCAGGCGGTCCACGAGCAATGAATCGCCTTTTCGCAGATGATCGACCCAGACGGTGCTGTCGACCAGGATCATTCGGCAGCGGACCGGCGGCGAACAGGAACTTCGAGATCGGGCTCGCTGCCGCCCAGCAACGCAAGCCGCCGCGCGCTCTCGCGTTCGATGAGCGCATTGAGCGCTTCACGCACGAGTTGGGATTTTTCCTTGAGGCCCGTAAACGCCTGCGCCTTTGCAATTTGCTCGTCGTCCAACACTATCGTCGTTCGCATATACCATCGCCCTTTAATCTGACTGCACAGATTTATCACCATTTGATGCGGATTTCAATGCATAGAAATGATGAAACCGGGTGTCCCCGTTCCGGGTTTACGTATCTTTGTGATGAGGCGAGGCGAAAGGCTTACCGGCGACATCATACCGGTCCGGGTCCGCCGCCGGCACGTGCCAGCCGAACATAGCGGCGGCCTGCATGGCGGCAATCCGGGCGGGTGTTGCATCGAAGTCGGCGTTCAGCTTCTCGACCGTGAAACTGGTTGGCATCGGCCAGTAGCCCGGTTCGCCCCGCTTGATGATGATGGGCACGCCGGTTTCGGGATGAAGGCAGGCGCACATGTCGGGGAGTTTCGCGAGGTTATCGAGCCGGCGCCGCACGGTATCGAGTGTCGCCTCCTCCAGGTCGCAGAGCCAGGATGGACCGAGATGATTGCGTATCCGGCGAAGCGATGAACTGTGAGGCTCATGTTCGTCGCCGCCGTTCATCCATTTGATGCTGAGCGTCTCCTTCCAGTCGGGGCCATGACGCGCCCGGAAATCGATCAGCGCGCGCCACATTTGGTCATCGGGTTGGG
>Ga0182744_1004425_pt1 | contig 10533 bp, 11 predicted proteins | sample eDN3rd30CKraftMG_FD_128525 | JGI IMG/M metagenome (GOLD analysis project Ga0182744, IMG submission 128525) | Enriched Miracle-Growth compost microbial communities from Emeryville, California, USA - eDNA 3rd pass 30_C Kraft MG (version 2) (version 2) ... | reverse complement strand
GCGCTTCCAGCAGACGTTCATGTATTCGGTGCTGATGGCGCTGGCGACCATCGTCGTCGGCGTGCTCCTGGTGGTGCCGACCGCCTACTGGGTCCGGCTGAAACTGCCGCGCTGGCGGCCCTTCATGGAGTTCATCACGCTCCTGCCGCTGGTCATTCCGCCGATCGTCATCGTCTTCGGCTATATCCGGCTCTACAACACCTCGTCCTGGCTGCCGCTGACCGGCTCGGCCATGGGCACCAACGTCCTGCTGATGTTCGGCTATGTCGTGCTGGCGCTGCCCTACATGTATCGCGCGGTCGACACCGGCCTGCGCGCCATCGACGTCACCACGCTGACGGAGGCCGCCCAGAGCCTCGGGGCAGGATGGGTGACCATCCTTTCGCGCGTCATCCTGCCCAATGTCGCGGTGGCGGTGCTGTCGGGCGCATTCCTGACCTTCGCCATCGTCATCGGCGAGTTCGTCATGGCCGCCCTTTTGAGCCGGCCGGCCTTCGGCCCCTACATGCAGCTTCTGGGCGCCAACCGCGCCTACGAGCCGGCGGCGCTGGCGGTCATCGCCTTCGCCATCACCTGGGCCTGCATGGCGCTGATCCAGGTGGTGTCGCGCTTCGCGCCGAAGCCGCCCGAACAGTTGCACTGACCGGAGAGAGAATTCGATGGCCGATCCGTTCCTTTCCATCCAGCATGTCGAAAAATCCTTCGGCTCCACCAGGGTCGTGCAGGATTTCAACCTCGACGTGAAGGCGGGCGAGTTCGTGTCCTTCCTCGGTCCGTCGGGCTGCGGCAAGACCACGGTGCTGCGCATGGTCGCCGGCTTCGAGGAGCCGAGCGCGGGCGCGATCGTCGTCGGCGGCAAGGACATCACGCGGCTGCGCCCCAACCAGCGCAACATCGGCATGGTGTTCCAGGCCTATGCACTGTTCCCGAACTTGACGGTCGCGCAGAACATCGGCTTCGGCCTCAAGGTCGCGGGCGCTTCGCGCGCCGATATCGACAAGCGCGTGACCGAGATGCTGGCCCTGATCAGCCTGCCGCAGATGGCCGACCGCTACCCCTACCAGCTTTCCGGCGGCCAGCAGCAGCGCATCGCGCTGGCGCGGGCGCTGGCGCCCAAGCCCAAGCTGCTCCTGCTCGACGAGCCGCTGTCGGCGCTCGACGCCAAGGTGCGCGTGTCGCTGCGCGAGGAAATCCGGGCGATCCAGAAATCGCTCGGCATCACCACCGTCTTCGTCACCCACGACCAGGAAGAGGCGCTGTCGATCTCCGACCGCATCGCCGTCATGTATGGCGGCAGGGCCGAGCAGGTCGGCACGCCGTTCGAGATCTACAACAGGCCGCAGACGAAGTTCGTCGCCAATTTCGTCGGCACGCTGAACGTGCTGGAAGGCACCGTGACCGACGCCGCGGCGGGCAAGGTCGGGGTCGACGGCGGCGAACTGGTGCTGAAGGACCGGCTCGGCGGAGCCAGGAACGGCGACAAGCTGTCCCTGGCGCTCAGGCCCGAGGCGATTTCGCTCGGGCCCCAGCCGGGGCGCGACACCCGCCTTGCCGGCGAGATTTCCGAGGTGCATTTCCTCGGCTCCGTCATCCGCGTGCGGGTCGGCGTCGGCGGCCGCACCGTCTCGCTCGATACCTTCAACAACCCGGCCTCGCCGCCGCCCGCCGTCGGCGAGAAGGCCGAGATCAGCTTTTCCTCGGGCGACCTGCTGGTGCTGAGCTAAGCCAGCTACCGGCGCGCCGCAGCGGCCTTTGTCCTGCGGTGGGACTCGGCGTGGCCCAAGCTGTCGTGCCGTTCCTGCTCATTGCCTGGGCCGCGCCGAACGGCTAGTTGGCGGGCGAAACTGAGCCGGGTAACCATGAAACTCGTCAGCTACAACATCCAGTATGGCTTCGGCTCCGACGGCCGCTACGACCTCACGCGCGCGGCGCGGCTGGTCGATGGCGCCGATATCATCGCCTTGCAGGAAGTGGAGCGGCACTGGCTGCGCAGCAACCAGGACGACCAGCCCGAAATCCTCTCGCGCCTGCTTCCCGGCTACTACTGGGTCTACGGCCCGGCCTACGACATGGATGCCAGCGAGCGGCGCGACGGCCGCGTGCTCAATCGCCGCCGCCAGTTTGGGACGATGCTGCTTTCGCGGCTGCCGATCGCCTGGTCGCGGCTGCACGCGCTGCCGATGCGGCGCACCGTGCGCCCGCTCAATACCCGCAACGCCGCGCTCGAATGCATGATCGGCACGCCGGCCGGCCCGGTGCGGGTGCTTTCGCTGCATCTCGCCCATATCGCCGCCGAGGAGCGGCTCGAGCAGATCGACTATCTGCTCGGCGAGCACCGGCGCGCCCATGCCGACGGCGGGCCGTGGAGCGGTGTCGACGACGAACCCGCGCGCAACTGGTCGAACGGGGAAGGCGAACCCGAAAGCCCGCTGGCGGCGATCTGGATGGGCGATTTCAATTCCGAACCCGGCAGTGCCGAGTACCGGCGCATCGTCGGCGACATTCCCTATCATCCGGGTGCCGCCTATGCCGACGGCTTCGTCGACGCTGCGGCCGTTGCATCGGAACCCGCCAGCTATCACACCCATGTCAAGACGATCGCGGGCGAGGTTCGTCGTCGCCGGCTCGACCATTGCTTCGTCGGCGGCCTGCTCTCGGAGCGCGTGCGCTCCGTAAGCGCCGACATCGGCGAGGTCGCTTCCGACCATTTCCCGGTGCGCATCGACATCGACCTCGAAACGCCGTTTGCGACTGCAACGCAGGGGCGCGCGGGCCGATGACGCCTTTCGTCTTCGCGGTGGTGCTCGCCGCAGCCATCATGCATGCCACGTGGAACGCGCTGATCAAGGTCCGGGCGGATCGCTTCGCCTCGATTTCGCTGACCACGTTCGGCATGGCCTGCACCGCATTGCCGGTAATCCCCTTCGTCGCCTTTCCTTCGGCCGCCGTCTGGCCGTGGATCATCACCTCGACCGTCATCCATGTCGGCTACAGGCTGTTCCTGACGCGGGCCTATGAGGCGGGCGACCTAGCGCAGGCCTATCCGCTGGCGCGGGGGACGGCGCCGCTGATCACCACCATCGGCGGCATCGTGCTGCTGTCCGAGTTGCCCGGTGCGATGGCGCTGGCTGGGATCGTGCTGCTTTCGCTGGGAACGTTCCTGATGTCGCTGCGGGGCGGCGGGCCGCTTGCCAGGCTGAACGGCGCCGTCGTCGGCTATGCGCTGACCACCTCGCTGTTCATTGCCGGCTACACGCTGTCGGACGGCGTCGGCGCCCGGCTTGCCGACACGGCGCTGAGCTACGCCGCGTGGATGTTCTTCTGCGACGGCGTAAGCGCCATGGCGATCGGCTTTTTCTGCCGGGGCCGCCGCATGCTGACCGTGCTTGCCGCCGAGTGGAAGGTGGGCGCGCTGACCGGCTTCCTCAGCGCCGCCGCCTACGGCATCGTCATGTGGGCGATGACCCAGGCGCCGATCGCCTCGGTTGCGTCCTTGCGCGAAACCTCGATCCTGTTCGCCATGGCGATCTCGGTGTTCGCGCTGGGCGAGAAGATGACGGCATGGCGCAGCGCGGCGGCGCTGAGCATCCTTGCCGGCGTGATTGCATTGCGGCTTGGCTGAAGGTTTGCCTCGTCGTGAATTTCGGCTAAAAGCCCCACCGACAGCAGAGTCGGCGGCGTCGGAGCCGCCATCGCAAGCGGCAGGCGGCGCCTGCCGTTCACGGATGAAAGTCTATCCATGACAGAAACGACACGGGTTGCCGACAAGGCGGCCGATCCCGAAAACGCGCGGCCGGCAGTCGACCTGTACGATCCCTGGCAGCGGCAGTTCACCTCGCACAACAAGCAGAACGAATTCCGCAAGGCGATCGAATCCGCAGGCAAGTCCGGCGCCTGAACGACCGTCCACCCGGCCGCTACTCTGCGGCGGTGAGGCGGGCATCGGCGCTGTGGACGAGCCCGATCGGCCCGCGCTGGGCGGCGAGGTGGTCGGCGAGCCGCAGCGTAAGCGCCACGATGGTCAGGGTCGGCATGTCGTTGCCGCAGGTCGGGAACACGGAACTGCCGGCTATGTAGAGATTGTTCATGCCGTGGACCTTGCAGTTGGCGTCGACGACGCCGAGGCGCGGGTCCGGGTCCATCCGCGTCGTTCCCATGTGATGGTCGCAGCCGAGGATTTTCGGCAGCCGCCCTTCGTCCGCCTGTTGCAGGTCGACCGTGCCCACGCCGAAGGCTTCGAATTCCTGCTTGATCAATGACAGCATGCGCACGAGCGTGCGCTTCTCCAGGTCGCCGATGCGCCAGTCGAGCCGAGCCTCGTTCAGGCCAAGTCGGTCGCGCCGTGACGACAGGGTGACGCGGCTTTCGCGGTCGGGAACCGGCTCGACGACGCTTTCGACCTGGAAATAGGTCGAGGCGGCGGCAAGCTTCAGCCGCCGGTAGACGAGCGACGCGATCAGGTTGGGGCTGCGGCGCGCCACCGTCGCTATGGCGCCCAGCCGGATGTCCCTGAACAGGCGCCAGCGCAGTGCGTCGTAGAGTTCGTGGAAACTGTCGTTGACCTCGCGGTCCTCGCCGGCCCGGCAGGCGCGGAAATAGGTGCGGCATTGCACCAACTGCTCTTCGCGCTGGACCCGTTCGACCAGCCCGATATAGGCGCTGGTGCTGGTCCCATCCACGGCCAGGGCCGGATTGTGGTAGGTGTAGCTGGTGTCGTAAAAGCGGAAGCCGGTAGCGTTGCCCGACGAGATCATTCGCCCGATGCGGATGCGCGGGTGTTCCATGAAATAGCGGCCGACCACGTCATGGCGGTTGCCGAGGCCGCGCGGATCGACCTTGTTCGACAAAAGCAGCAGCCGGGCGTTCTCGATGCCGCCGGCGGCGAGGATGGTCCGGGTCGCCCTGACGAAGAAGCGCTTGCCCGCCGAATTGGCGAAATGGACGCCGGTGGCGGTCACGGCGTCTTCGGTGGTGGCGATCTCGGTCGCGCTGGCGTTGAGCAGCACCTTGGCGAGCTTGGCGGCGGCGAGCTGCTTTTCGTAGACATAGCCGAAATGGGTCGGCGGGCTGAACTTGTTGACCACCGTTTCGATGGCGCCCCCCTGCAGCGTGAGCAGCCGGACCTGGTCGTGGTCGAGGTGCTCGTACCAGGCCTGTGGATCGAAATCGCGATCGTTGACCTCGACCAGCCGGTTGGCCCGGGGATAGAGCGCCGCGATCTCCGAATAGGCCAGCGGCCAGCCGCTGTTGGGCATCCAGTCACGCTTTTCGAAGTCGATCGGGATGAACGGGCGTATCCAGCCGCCCCAGCAGTTGGAACTGCCGCCCAGTTGCCGGGTCCGGCTGGTCTGCAGATTATAGGGAAGGCCGACATTCTCGCCGTGGTAAAGGGCTTGCGATGCCGCGCTGAAGTCGATCCTGCCGCCCTCGATCACGCAGGTGGCGATGCCGCGCCGTTCGAATTCGAGCGCGAGCGTGATGCCGGCAACGCCGCCTCCGATCACGCAGACTTCGGTCTCCAGGGCCGTCCCCCCTGGCAGTTTTCGCGCATCGATGAACATGGCGGTGCGACCATCTCTCACGCTGGAAGCTTTCCGAGCAGTGATAGAGTGGAAGCCGGCCGGGTAGAATTGCGCCATATTGGGTGAGGGCGTATCCCTTTGGTGGAGGCGATCTCCATCGCAGGGATGCCGTTACTCGCCAAAGGCGGATAGCCGATCTCGCAGTCTATTGCTCCTGCAATGCCCCGGCTGCGCGGCCGAGATCGGCTTTTGAGGAAAGGAAATGCCTGCGATGCCTGGAAGTCCTAAAGCCTTGCTGGCGCTCACGCTGGTCCTGCTGCTGGCGATTGTCGCCGCCTGCGCGAGCTTTGGCGTGATCCCGACGCTGCTCACGGTGGCCATCGCCGCCTCGGCCGCCATACTGGCGACGATGCTCGGCGTTGCCATGAACCGGCACGGCTATTGACCGACTGGGCCTTCCGCTGAAGCAGGCAGCGCGCTCTTGCCGTTCCTTGCGCGGGCGCAAAGCGGCGGGCCCGTGGGGCGGCTAGGGAAGCCGAAAGCGTTCTCGACTTTACAGGAGCCTGCCATGAACTATGTCGTCTTCCTCGGATGCCTTGCCCTGGCGCTGGTGGCGGCGCTGTATTCGTTCGGGTTTTCCTGAAAGGCGAACTGAACGGCGCGGCGCTGTCGGCGCCGCGCCAGGATGGATCGCCGGGGCAGGGGATGTTTGCCGGTCTCCCGCCCCGACGGACCTCGCATGCCGGCCGATTACCGGCGCACGACCGGGCAGTTGCGCGCCTTCGAGAAGGTCAGGTTCACCCGGTGCCCGTAGCGGGTGCCGGTTACGCGGATCGTGCGGTGGCCGACACTGCGCACGCGGGCATGGCGAACGCCGAGACGCCGGGCCTTGGCAACCGCCTTGCCGGGCGTGCAGACGCGATTCCAGCCGTGGCCGTAGCCGACGTTGAGGTTGTGGGTCGAAATCTGGACGTTGGCGGCCTGTGCCGTCGCCGGAACGGCGGCCAGTGCACCGAGGCCGAGGAAGGCGGAAAGGGCGGCGATCTTGATGGAGTTCAGCATGGTTTTCTCTCCCGTTTCAAAGGTCTGTTTCCAAACGACACGGAGAGAATGGCGTGAACGGCCTGAACCGGCTCGGAACGGCTCGTTCACGCCACGTTAATCGACGCCAGCCGCTTATTGGGACGGCATCTGCGGCGGCGCGAAGACGATGAAAGGCGTCTTGGGCGCATCGCCCGGCTTCACATATTCGGGGGCAGGGTCTCCGGGCGTTCCGAGCGATTTCACGTATTGGTAGATCGAGCGCAACTCGTTGTCCGTCATCGCGTGAAGGGCGAACCACGGCATGGGAGGCCGCGTCTTGACCTCATGGCCGTAGCGGACGAATTCGTCCTCGCTCATCTTCGACAGCACGACGCGTATATTGGCGGGATAGGTGGTGCCCCACGGCCCCTGAAACCCGACCTGGGTGCCCATCAGCGCCTTTGCCGGGTCGACCTGCCCGCCGCTGGCGGCAAACCCGTCGGTGTGACAGTCATGGCAACCGCCGATCGTGGCGATGCGCAATCCCTCCTTCACCGAAACCACGTCCGCCGCCATCGCCGTCGACGTGAACATCATGAAACAGAGAACCAAACCCCCGTGACGCATCATGTCCTCCTTTGCAAAAAATGGACGGCAGGCACTTTATCAGAATTTGCTAAAGTTACCGGGAATCTTTGCCGGGCGACGGTGCGCCAGCCGGTCGAAAATTTTGCTCCAGATGGTCGTTTTCCATCGAAACCGGCCATGCGCGGCAAGCTGGTCCAAAACGCGCGGCTTGCAGCGGCCAGCGGCATTTGATTTGCTGTCCGGCAATCATCGGAGGGTGGAAATGTTCAGCCACATCGTCGTCGGCAGCAATGATCTCGATCGGTCGCGCAAATTCTATGACGCGACATTCGCCGTGCTGGGGGTGGCGGCAGGAACGCTCGACGCCAAGGGCCGGCTGGTCTACTCGAAGGACGGCGCACGTTTTATGGTCACCGCGCCCATCGACGGCAAGGATGCGACCCACGCCAACGGCGGCACGATCGGCCTGCGGATGGAGGGCCCGGAGATGGTCAAGGCGTGGCATGATGCCGGCGTCGCCAATGGCGGAAAGTCGATCGAGAACCCGCCCGGCGTCCGGGAGGGCACGCGCCGCCTGTACCTTGCCTATCTGCGCGACCCCGATGGCAACAAGCTCTGTGGTGGCTGCCTGGCGTCATAGCCGATCTCGCGCTGTCCTTGATCGAAGCGTGCCGAATTTCCGGCCGTTGATCCCGAAACCGCCGGGAAGGCCTTGCATGAGCGCGTGACTCAGGCTCCATGTCGCCATGGGCGATTGGGCTGTTTATTTCGGGTTGTTTGCCGCGGCTTTCGTCGCCGCCACCGTCCTGCCGATGCAATCCGAGGCCGCGCTGGCGGGGTTGCTGCTTACCGAAGCCTTTTCCGTGCCGGTCCTGGTCACGACGGCTGCCGTCGGAAACGTTCTCGGCTCCACTGTCAACTGGGTGATCGGGCGCGGCGTGGAGCGATTCCGGGACCGGGCGTGGTTTCCTGTCGGTCCGGCAAGCCTCGAGCGTGCCGCGAGCTGGTACCGCCGCTATGGGCGGTGGTCGCTGCTGCTGAGTTGGGTGCCGGTGATCGGCGACCCGCTGACGGTGGTGGCAGGCGTCCTGCGGGAGCCGCTCTGGAGCTTCGTCGCCATCGTCGCCGTGGCCAAGACCTGCCGCTATCTGGCCATCGCCGCAGCGGTGCTCAACTGGCTCTGAAAGGGCTTTCCCTTGCGGGTGGTGGCCTGGCCGGCTGCCGTCCCGGAAAGAATTGGCGATTGCTCGGAATTTTAATTTTTAAGTGAGCACTAATTTTACCGGAGGGCGTCTAGCATGTAGCGCGTGTTCGTGTGGGGCCGACATGTTCAAGAAGTTCTGGCGCTCAGAGCAGGGAAACTACGCCGTCGCAACGGCGATCGCCATGGTGCCGCTGATGGCAGGCGTCGGCGGGGCAGTCGATTTCGCGGTCGCCACCCGTGAAGGGGCGAACCTGCAGAATGCACTGGACACCGCGGCCCTTGCGATCGGGTCCAAGTACGTCGCGGGCATGACGGAAGCCGAATACCAGGCGATCGGGTACAATTATTTCCAGGCAAACCTGAGGCTTCTCGTCAACCCGACCACGACGGTCGACCATGAGAACGGGCAAACCTCCGCGCGCACCGGCGGCTTCGACGCCTCGGTAAGCGGAACGGGCGCCTCGTATATGGTCCGCGCTTCGGCCAGCATCTCGTATCCGGGGCTCATCGGCGCGCTCGCCTGGCCGCTGACGCGTTCGGCGACGGCGACCATTTCGTCCGGGGATCCCGCCTGCCTGCTCGCGCTCAACCAGCATGCGTCGCAGGCGCTCGAATTCAAGGGAAATACGGACGTCGCGGTGGAGGGCTGCGTGATAGCCTCCAATTCGGATGCCTCGGATTCCATTTCCCGCGGCGGCTCGGCCAAGCTGTCGGCAAAGTGCGCGGTCGCCGTTGGCGGCATTTCCGGCCTGGCGGATTCCAGCACCAAGCTGGCCTGTCCGGGGCCCATGCCCGGGCAATTCCCGTCGTTCGACCCGCTGTCCGGTATCGTGCCCCCGCCTTACGGGAGTTGCCTTTCGGCCAAGGGGCAGACGATGCAACCCGGGACCTATTGCAACAAGACGATCAGCGGCACGGTGACGCTTGAGCCGGGCACCTATGTTTTCAAGGGCGGCAAGATCAACCTCGGGGGCAATGGCAGCCTTTCGGGGGCAGGGGTCACGATTTTCCTCATGGATGGCGCGCAACTCTCCATGAACGCCAACCAGTCGGTAAACCTTTCTCCGCCCGATAGCGGGCCCTATTCGGGGATCGTGATCTATCAGGCCCGCGACAATACCGCCGGCATGACGATCAACGGCGGTTCCAATTCGAGCATCAGCGGGTTCGTCTATGCGCCGGGCGCCCGGGTGACCTACAACGGCAATTCCACTACCGCGAGCACCGCCTGCCTTCGCATCGTGGCCGATACGATCAAGATGAACGGCAATTCCAAGGTAAAGTCCGACTGCAACAAGGAATTGGGCGGCCGCACGATGTATTCTGGCCGGTACCTGACGCTGGTGAGATAGCCGGGTTGTTGGTTCCCAAAAAGCCTGCCGGCCGGGAGCCCGAAAGCCCGCCCCGTCGAGCCGGAGCGGTCGTCCGGTAAAGGTGGCGTGGGCTTCGAGGCCTTGCACATTAGTGTCGGATATCTCAGTATCCGCCTGCGATAAATTATGCGGAGAAATGGAAATGACGCATTCGAAAGGGCCGGTCACGCCGCCGGGAATATAAGCAAAGCCTAATCTGATCGAAGCCCGGCCATCGCGCCGGGCTTTTTGTGTCTGGAGAGGCCTCTCTGCCCGGTCATTGAGTGCCAGCTCGGCAAGCTGTCGACCCGGCACGAACCTGGGGCGTGAAGCTGAAAAATCGGGCGTCTATAACTTCATGTTCGTAGCGCGACCGGATTCAATCCAAAGGATACCGAGTCGGCCGTAGATTTTAATCCGTCTTCGACCTGTCAACAGACTCTGGCGAAAGGGGCCTTTTCGTTGGCGGCTCCGAAACGACAAAACCCGCCCCGGCGAACCGGAGCGGGAAAATCAGCGAACCCTTCACGCCTTTCGATTGAGCGTCTGCCGCCTAAAATCGAACGTTCACACCGAGGCGCACAGTCTGCAGTGTTGGCTCAAAGCCAATCGGCACGACGTAGCCGCCGGCCGAATATCGAACATCATAATTCTTTTTGCCGAAATCAGCGTAAAGGTATTCCAGTTTGAGCGAAACCTTTTCGGTGACCGCCAACTCGCTCTGGTCTGCCCCCTGAAAAGTGGTCCTCTTTGAAGTAGGCTATTGAGCCTGAGAGAGGACGTTGGAATGCCCCAGAAGAAGCACAAGCCCGAAGAGATCGTCGCAAAGCTACGCCAGGTCGAT
>Ga0182744_1004424_pt1 | contig 10534 bp, 7 predicted proteins | sample eDN3rd30CKraftMG_FD_128525 | JGI IMG/M metagenome (GOLD analysis project Ga0182744, IMG submission 128525) | Enriched Miracle-Growth compost microbial communities from Emeryville, California, USA - eDNA 3rd pass 30_C Kraft MG (version 2) (version 2) ... | reverse complement strand
TTGTTGACTGTGCGTTCAGTCAGACTTCCCGCGAGACTTTCGACATCTGTTGAGCCGCTGTGTGCGTCGCGCCATGTTGTGCGTACTTCAAGTCTCGAAGGGCGGCCGCTCACGAGTAAGATCGCCGAGCGCGCACCGACCCGGTCACTGAGAACCGAAGCGGCGTGATCGCACGGGCCCCTGGCAAGGTCCGCGACAAGGGCAAACTCCCTGAAAGGGGAGGACGCAAAGCCACGAAGCTACAGCGCAGTCAGAAGCGCCATGCTCGTCGGGTTGCCGTGGAACCCAACAGGAGCACGAAGTGCGCTTTCGAACCCTTGCGGCAGCGTTGGCTGCCACCGCAACTGCCGCGGCATGTTCCGACACTCCGCCCACCGCGGCGCCAGAATTCCCCGCTGACATCCAGGCCGCAATGGCTGCCGGCTACCAATCGCTGACCATAACGCCAGCGGTCGACACGGTGGAGGTGGGGAAGAGCATCACGCTCACCGTAAAACTCCCGGGTGGCTCCGGAGATCAGAAGGATGCCCCGAAGGTGAACTGGGGGTCCAATGATCCTTCAGTCGCGTCGGTAGGAGGCGGGAAGATCACCGGACGCAAGCCAGGGAAGATCAGCGTCGTGGCACTCTCCTCCAACGCCTTCGGCTTCGCGACTGTAGTCGTGCGCAAGGCCTCGAAGGTGGACGAATCCGAGCGACCCGACTCGACAGGTGCCGCTGGTCCGGGCACCGACTCGAGCGCTGCCTCCGATTCCGTGGCCACGCCCGACCCCGTGCCGGGCGGCAGCTCCCTCGGCGCGCTCGCCTCGGGCTACAGCGCGAGCTCTCCGCACTGGAGCCACATCCGCACGCTCACCACCGACTTCTACTACGACTGGACACCCACCGAGCGCGCGTGGGCCGGCCAGCACTATGACGCAGCGCTCTCCGGCAACAGCGATGCGTGGCACGCCGCCAATCCCACGGTGACTCAGCTTCCGTACACGCTCGTCTGGTCGCTCATCCTGCCGGGGGAGAACAACCAGCCTTTCCTGTCGTCCACGTACTACGCGGACATGAAGACGTGGTACGCCGCGCACACGCAGTACCGCATCGAGGATGCGTTCCTGCACACGTCCAGCTCGAAGAGCGAGGGCACTCGGGTGAAGGTCCACGTCTGGGAGTCCTGGCGTTGGCTGATCAATCCATCCGACCCCGGAGCGCGCGCCTACACCGTCGACCGCTACCGCCGGCTGGCGCAGGGGAGAAGCGGGCTGTTCGTCGACGAGGCTTCCTCCGGCGACATCATCCCGCGCGCGAAACTCGGCGTGGAGTTCGAGGCCGCGCGATACGAGGCCGATTACACCTCGCTGCTCGCCGCGATCAAGCGCGAGCTCGGCAGCAAGACGCTGATGCTGAACACGGCGGAATACACCAAGAGCTTCGACCGCGCCAACGCTGCGGCGGCGGGGGCGGTTCACCTCGAGCTCTTCAACAACCCGATGCTTTCGCAGATCGCGCTGCGATGGAACTGGGTCGAGGAGCTGGTCGCGGCCGGTGTGTGGGTGAACATGGAGAGCCCGTACGCGCGCTCGTGGGCGGATGAACACGCGAGCCAGTACCCGAAGGGGAACTACGCGACCAGCGGCGACCGGATGCAGATGTGGGAGCTGGCCAGCTACTACATGGTGGTCGGAAAGAATCCCGACAAGCTGTCCTTCCACCTCAAGGCGCCCACTTACCAGACGGCTCCGTCGAGGTACTGGCTCCCCGCGATCGAGGCGAACATCGGTCATCCGGTGAGCGCGCGCAGCGAGCGCGTTCAGGGTACGGACCCCACGGGACAGGTGTACACCGTCTATCAACGCGATTTCGACCGCGCCCTGGTGCTCATCCGCGCACAGCGCGGCTGGGATACGCAGAACTATAAGGACGCCACGGCGGTCAACGTCTCGCTTCCATCGGGCGAGAGCTGGCTCCCCCTGCACGCCGATGGAACGCTCGGCGCCAGCGTCACCAGCGTGAAGCTCCGCAACTCGGAGGCGGTGATCCTGGTGAAGAAGAGCAAGCTCTGATGAAACGGGGTGGACGGCGGGATGCGCTCCGGCGCGTCCGCCGCCCACCTGCGCCGCGTCCGAGTCCGGCCTCCGTCAGCCCCGCGCTTCGAGCAGCTCGCGATAAGTCGCCGTGTAGCGCTCCGCGGTGCGTCGGACGTCGAACTCGTTCTCGACCACGCGCCGTCCCTCGCGGCCCATCTGCGCACGAAGCGCGGGTGCGCGAAGGAGCTCCACCACGCGCGCCGCGAACGCCGGCACGTCGCGCGGCGGCACCAGATGGCCAGTGACGCCTTCCTTCACCAGCTCCGGATTGCCGCCCACCCGGGTCGCCACCACCGGTACTCCATGCTTCATCGACTCGAGTACGGTCATGGAAAGCCCCTCGGAGAGCGACGTGAGCACCGAGAGATCCATGAGATCGTAGTACGGGTCGATCTCAGCCTGGAATCCGGCGAAGATGACCCGATCCGCGATTCCCATCGAGGCCGCGCGCGCTCGCAGACGTCCTTCCTCGTTCCCCCTGCCGAGGAGCAGAAATCGCGCGGCCGGAACTTCGGCGAGAACCGCGGGCATCGCGTCGAAGAAATAGTCGACTCCCTTCACGGCCCGGTCGAAGTTCGCCACCATCCCGACCACGAGATGATCGTCGGCGAGACCGAGCGAGCGGCGCAGCGACGGGAGGCCGCGTGGCCCCGCGGAAGGGGTGCGAGCGGCTGTCGTGATCTCGATGCCGTTGTGGATCACGAGCACGCGCGACGGCGCGAGTCGCTCGCGCTCCAGCACGGTCTGGCGGACCGCCTCCGAGACGCAGATCACTCGATCGGGGAGGTGGGAGGTCATCCGGAGGAGCGCGTACTCGTGCCGACCCCAGTTGAAGCCCTGGTCCTCGCGGTTCTCGACGAGCTTCGATACGAGTCCCAGTGCCTTCGACAGGCGCCCGTACATGATCGACCAGAAGAAGTAGCTGTGGACGATCGCCGGCCGCTCGCGCCGCACGTGCGCTGCGACCTGTCTCGACCTCCGCAGTTGAGCTATCGGATACATGGTGAGTCCGCGCAGAGCGGGGAGCACTTCCACCGGAACGCCGGGAACCACGCGGGAGCGGGGCTCGCGCTGGCTCAGGATCGACGCTTCCCACTCGTTCGGGTTCCACAGCTTCGATACCGACAACAGTATGGTTCCGGTGCCGCCGCCGAGTTCGTCCGCCAGCACTACTACGCGCGAGGGTCGCCCGATTTGATCAGCGCCGTTGCGCGCATCTCCAGGCGATCGCGCCGCCACTTCCTCGTCCGCGGTAGTCACCTTCGCTCCGCGCCGAACGTGAACGCGATGTCGCCGTCGCCGAGCGAGATGTACCAGTTGTCATCCTTCTCCAGTACGTCTGCCAACTCCGGCCGGTTCACCTTGTACGTGTACGGCGAGTGCTCGCTGGCGCGCGCGAGGAAACCGCGCCGCTCCAGCAGCCGCCGCGTTTCCACGCTCGAGCTCTTCGCCGCGATGTAGCTGGCGCCGGCGCGCACGGATCGCCGGATCGCCTCGGTCAACAGCGCTTCGAGCGCCGACTCTTCCCCGAACAGCTCCAGCAGCGATGCGGCTCTCAGCCCCTCTTCGTCGGGTGCGATTTGAATCACCGCGAACCCGCCCGGCTCACCGTTCGTCGTGAGAGCGAACGACTCCACTCCGGCGAACGGATATCGCGCGTAGCGCCACTCGAGGTAGCTGGCATCGCGTACGATCAGGACGGGGTACCGGCCGGCGACCCTGCTCCAGAGCGCGTCGAAGCGTGCGTCGAAGCGCGCCACTTCTTCGATCCGCTCTCCCGCCCGGCTCCGCGGGCGAGTCAGCCAGTCGCGAAGTGTCATGGCGGTTCCGGCCGCGGCATCCACCGCGAACGCGGTGGCGCCGAGCAGCGCGCCCAAACGAGGACTGCTGCGCCGCACTCTGGCCGCCACCAGCGCTGCAGGGCGAAGAGGCTTGATGTACTTCACCCGCGCCGGATCGAGCGTCTTCGCGCCGAGCGCCCGCGATAGACGGTTCGCCGTCTCGTTGGCCGACGTCGTGAGTGGCAGCGCCGAGAGAGTGGAGTTCATGGCCGCGTGCTTGATCTGGAGGCCGGCGCCGCGCGCGGACGGCGCTGCGGCGAGATCGCAGCTGCACGCCGCGATGATGGTGTCGGCACCCACCTTGAAGCGCAGCGGCAGGAGTCCCTGCACGCCGACTATCGCTCCCGCCTGGTCGGCGACGAGGAAGCCCGGCATGCCGTTCGAGAATGCGGCATTTGCCTCCTGCCGCCAGGCCCAGAGCCGCTCCCGCATGGCGCGGGGGCGCGGGCCGAAGGTTTCATCGAGCAGCGCGGCGATCCCGGCGTGGTCCGCCTCGACGGCGGCTCGCACCGCGACGCGCTGCGTCACTCGGAGAGTGTGGAGAGGAGCGACAGTCGCTTGACCTTCCCGGAGTCGGTTCGCGGGATCGTATCCACGAAGTGAATCTTTCGGGGGATCTTGTAGAACTCGAGCTTCGGCTTGCAGAAGCGGCGGATGTCGGCTTCCGTGCGCGCGTCGGGTTCGCCGTCGAGTACCACGAAACCCACCACGGACTGCCCGGTGAGCGGATCCTCGGCGCCCGCCACCGCGCAATCGCGCACGCGAGGGTGCTCGCGCAGCACGGCTTCCACCTCCGCCGGCGCGACCTTGAGACCGTCCACGTTGATCTGCTCTTTCAGCCGTCCAGTCCACGTCAGGAAGCCGTCGGCATCGAGCACGCCGAGGTCGCCCGTGCGGAACCAGCCGTCGGTGAAATACTCCGACGAATCGGTCTGCCAGTAGCCGTTCGTGACGTGCGGGCCGCGGACGAGGATCTCTCCGACCTCGCCGGTGAGCGGCTCCGCCGCGGAGCCCACCCTGATCTCGCTTCCCGGCGACGGCCGGCCCACCGTGCGCAGCTTGTCGCGATGTGCGTCGTAGCGGATGTAGCTGCTGCGACTCGCTTCGGTCAGCCCGTAGTACATGTAGAAGCGCACGTTCGGGAGCAGGTCGAGCACGCGCTGCACGTATTCCTCGGCCATCGGCGCGGAGTTGACGATGATGTAGCGGAGCGAACGCGCCGCTTCACGGAACTCGTTCGCGAACCTGTCGAGGATGATCTTGAAACCGGCTGGCGTCCCCGGAAAGCTGGTGGCCTCGTGAGTGGCCAGTCGCCGCAGGACGCGCGGTACATCGCGCAGCGCCTCCTCGAGCACCACCGAACCGCCGAGCGTCCAGTAGATGTGCACGTGCGCGAGCCCGAAGAGGTGCGTGAGCGGCAGCGTGGTCAGCTCGCGATCGCTCTCGCTTATCTCCGCCCAGCTCGCGATCGCGCCGATGGAGTGCTGAAGATTCGCGTGCGAGAGGCACACCCCCTTCGGAGTTCCCGTGGTGCCGCTCGTGTACATGATGAGCGCCAGCGGCTGCCCTTCGGGGCAGAGCGCATCGAGCGGCGCTTCGTCCACGCCGTCGAGCGTCGCCGGGAAGGAAAAGTGGTCCGGCACTCCCTCGTATCCCGGTCGCATCCCCGGGCTCATCCAGAGCCGCGCACCGGTGTCGCGGCGGACGAAGCCCACGTGCTCCGGCCGCGAACGGTAGTCCACCAGAGTCACCACGCAGCCGCGGAGGTGGGCGCCGAGGTACGCGCAGAGGTAGTCGACCGAATTGGGGAATGTCAGGATCACGCGATCGCCGGCGTCGACTCCGCGCATCTCCAGGAGCCGGCACACGCGACGGGCGCGCGAAAGGATCTCGCCGTACGAGAAGTGAACGTCGTCTACGCCAATGAGGAACGTGCGCTCGGGCACCCTCCGCGCAGTCGCCAGGAAGTTCTCGGCGATGTTCATTCCGCGAAGTCGATTCCCTGCGAACGGAGCAGGTCCTTGATGTCGCCGATGCTCCGCAGATTCACCATCTCGTCGGGGGCCAGCATGTAGCCGAACTGCTGCTCGACCGCCACCGCGATCTCGACCATCCCCACGCTGTCCCAGGAAGAGATCTCATCCGGACCGAAGTCGTCGCGATACTGATCTTCGTCGATCAACAGAACGTCGATGAGGAGATTGCGCAGCTTTACATCGTTCGGTGACACCAGGAATCCTCTCCGAGCCCGGACGCAGGCGGGTGTAAGGGCGTTCGATCCGGCGGCGCCCTGGTGAGCAGCTCGCCGCCGGCGACGTTCGCGAATTCTAACGCTCCACCGTTGAGGGCGAAAGAACTTTTACACTCTCGCGGGGACGACGTCGATGCCGCACCGATACACAGTGTGACACTCGGGTGGCGGATTGTCCGCAAAAGAGTATCGCATCTGCCACCCTTCTTGGCGCTTCGACGCCCGTGCGTGACCGGCGAAACTCGTGAACAACCGGCTCGTCTGCTGGGAACTCGCGTACCACCGTTCACGGCATGATCGCAACGGGGCACCATGCCCGCGCGACAAGGGCAAAACCGGCGAAAGCCGGTGACGCAAAGCCACGAGGCTACAGCACCGGAAAGCGGTGCCAAGCCAGTCGGGCTGCCGAATTGAACTCCGTTACTCAGGAGTCATCGACATGCGCGTCCCTCGCACGACCGGCGCGACGTTCGCCGCCGCAATTGCGTTCCTTCTTGCAGCCTGCATAGACACGCCGCCCATCACATCCTCGGCCGACATGATTCCGTCGGCGTCGATCGGGCGGATCTCGATACAACCGGCATCGCTCTCCATCACCGCTGGAAACGATGCCACCTTCGACGTCCAGCTCGAGGACTCCGAGGGGAATCCGCTCGAAGACCACCCGGTGGTATGGGTGTCATCCGACACGACAGTGGCCACCGTCTCCGCAGGTGGAGTGGTGGTCGCGCACAAGCCTGGCCAGGCCAACATCATCGCGATCGCGGGCACGCAGAGCGCGCAGGCGGTCGTGGACGTGTCGGCGAAGCCCGCGGCAAAGCCCGCTCCGAAGAAGCCCACGGTCACCGTGACGCCGTCGACCGCGTCGGTGGTGGCGGCGAAGTCGGTCACTCTCACCGTCAGCGTGGTCGACACGCTCGGTAAGAAGGTCGCATCGCCGGCGGTCACCTGGTCGAGCGACAAGCCGGCCATCGCCACGGTGAGCGGCTCGGGCGTGGTAACAGGCGTGGCCGCGGGTTCCGCGAAGGTCACGGCCGGCTTCGGTGGAGTGAATGCCGTCTCCACGATAACCGTCACCACACCCGCTGCGCCGCCGTCGCAGGAGACGGCACCGGCGGGCCCCGGCTCGCTCTTCTCTGGCTACAACGCCACTTCGCCGCACTGGCCGCACATACGCACGCTCGCGACGGACTTCTACTACCACTGGACTCCCGAGGAGCGAAGCTGGGCCGGAAGGCACTTCGATGGCGCCCTTTCCGGGAGTGGCGATGCATGGCGCGCGTCGAACGCCGGCGTGCTGCATCTCCCGTACACGCTGATCTGGTCGATGCTGACGCCCGAGGATGGCAAGCCCTCGCTCACGTCGACGTACTATGACGACATGAAGCAGTGGTACGCCGCGCATCCGCAGTACCAGATCGAGGATGCCTTCCTCCACTCGAGCAGCTCGAAGAGCGAGGCGACGCGAGTGAAGGTGCACATCTGGACCACCAACCGCTTCCTGATCAACCCGGCCGATCCCGGCGCGCGCGCTTACACGACGGACCGCTACCTCCGGATCGTGCAGAACGAGGAGGGTGTGTTCGTGGATGAAGCCGCGTCCGGCGACATCCTTCCGAGAGTGCAGGCGGGCGTCGAGGTCGACGCTGCTCAGTACCAGAGCGCGTACACATCGCTCCTCGCACAGATCAAGGGCGCCTTCGGCGGCAAGATGCTCATGCTGAACACGGCCGAGTACACCAAGGACTTCGATCGCGCGAACGCGATCGCGGCCGGATCCGTGCACCTGGAGCTCTTCAACAATCCGATGTACGCCGGGATGCCCACGCGCTGGAAGTGGGTCGAGGAGCTGCTCGCGCTCGGCGTTGCTGTCGACCTGGGGAGCCCCTACTCGGCGCAGTGGGCCGACGAGCACCCCACGCAGTTCCCGAAGGGGAACTATCCCACGAGCGGTCAGCGCATGGACATGTGGCAGCTCGCCAGCTACTACATGTCCATAGGGTCGAGCCCCGACGGGTTCTACTTCCACCCGAAGGGCCCCGATTGGGAGACGGCCTTCTCCGACTTCTGGTTCAAGGCGCTCGAGGCCAACATCGGCCATCCGGTGGGAGCCCGTTCCACGTTCGCCAAGGGCACCGATCCGACGGGCAAGGCGTATACGGTCTACGGCCGCGAGTTCGACCGCGCGCTGGTGCTGATACGACCGGCGCAGGGGTGGGACACGCAGTCGTTCCTCGACGCCACAGCTGTGGACGTCACGCTACCATCGGGCGAGAGCTGGCTCCCGTTGAGAGCCGATGGGACGCTCGGGCCCGCAGTGACGAAGGTGAAGCTCCGCAACGTGGAGTCGCTCGTCCTCGTCAGGAAGGGCACGATCTGAGCGGCCCGGCGCTCTGCCGGCGAGCTTCTCGACACGAAGGGGCGGGGCTGCCAGGCAGCCCCGCCCCTTCGTGTACCGACGCTCACGGCGCGTCGTCTGGTGTAATATAATGGCACCGTATTCGCACGGTCCTCGTTTCGGCAGCTTCAGGCGTGGCCGGTGTGGACACCGTCAGCGCCTCCGAGAACCTCATATCTACTAGATGACAACCAGCCCGAAACCCTGGGCGATCCAGCCAGCCGGAAATCAGTGGACGGGCGCTTCCTCGGCCGCGCCGTCTCCTCGCGTGCGAGTAGTGCCGCCTGCTCCCGCCGCGACTCCCGTGGAGCTCCCCGAACAGAAGCCGGACGCCCTGATGTACGCCGTGGGGCTCCTCATGTTCGCGTACATTTGGCGCGTGCAGGACGCCTTCCCGATCCTCGGGCGGCTGCAGCTACCGCTGCTGTCGCTGGGGCTCGCCGGCATCCTGTACGTCACCAACCGGCACCCGTGGCGCAAGCCAAGGCAGCTCAGGGGCACCATCACGTACCTCACGGTGGGGCTGCTCGTTCTCATGCTGATCGGCGTTCCCACCAGCCTCTGGCCGGGGAACAGCCTCTCGTTCGCGATAAAGGGCTACCTGGCCAATCTGCTCTTCATGGCGGTGGCCGCGGCCAGCATCCGAAGCGTGCAGGACGTGGAGTTCTACGTCCGGACGAACGTCTACGGCGGTCTGTTCTACGCCATGCTGGTGAACCTGTTCTTCCACGTGGGGCCGGATGGAAGGCTCGGCGGGCTGGTTTACTACGACGCGAACGACTTCGCCCTGGTCATGGTCGCGACGGTGCCGTTCGCGGTCTACCTCCTGAAGTTCGGGCGTACCGCGTTCCGCCGCGTCATAGGCGTGGTCGCGCTCGGTCTCATCGTGCTCGCACTCGTCAAGAGCGGATCGCGCGGCGGTTTCCTCGGGATGATCGCGGTGCTCGTCTACCTGCTACTCCGCTACCGCGCCATTCCGAGCACTATCCGCCTGTTCGTATCCGTCGCGGGCATTCTCCTCGCCATCGTCATCGGCTCGGACAAGTACTGGAAGCAGATGAGCACCATCCTCCACCCCACGGCCGACTATAACTGGACCGATCCGCAGGGGCGGCGTGCGGTGTGGACGCGAGGTATGAGCTACGTCGCCCACAACCCCGTGCTCGGGCTCGGGGTTGGCGCGTATCCCGTCGCGGAGGGGACGATTTCCGCGATAAGCCAGCAGCGTGCCAGCGCCGGGCGAGGCTTCAAGTGGTCAGTGGCGCACAACTCGTTTCTGGAGACCGCGGCGGAGCTGGGAATTCCCGGGCTGATTCTTTTCCTGGGAATATTCGTGGCCTCGTTCACGGCGCTGAGGAAGATCCGACCTCGAGGGATCTACGGTCCGGGAATAACGGCGAGGGAGACGGCGCTCGCGCAGATGCTCATCGGTTCGCTGGTGGGATTCGCGGTCTCCGGATTCTTCGTGTCGGCCGAGTACTTCTCGTATCTGTACTTCCTGCTCGGCGTGATCATCGGTCTCACGAAGATGCTGCGGCTGAGGCGCGATGCCATATTCGCGCTCGGCGTGCGCGGGCCGGCCGGGCCGCCACCGCGCGCTGCGATGGTTCGGCAGGCGTACTCCACGGTCTCCCTGCGCGCGTGAATCCACGCCCGCGCGAGGAGAGCTGCGCGCCGCGCCCCGGCAGCAGCCGCATCGGCCAGGAATGTCCGCACGACGGGTGGTGAAGGCGATAGTCGAGCAGGGGCTTCTCGTGAGCGGCCTGCCGGCCGTCTTCAGCCGACGGCATCGTTCCGAAACGCTCATCCTCGCCTACCACGACGTGGTGCCCGACGGCGAGCGGGTGATGGGCGACAGCTCCCTGCACCTCCCGCGCGCCGCCTTCGCCGCGCAGCTCGATGCGCTCGTGGAGATCGCGGAAGTCGTCTCGCTGGAGAGCGCGCTCGAGGGCGAGCAGGCGGCCGGT
>Ga0182744_1004423_pt1 | contig 10534 bp, 10 predicted proteins | sample eDN3rd30CKraftMG_FD_128525 | JGI IMG/M metagenome (GOLD analysis project Ga0182744, IMG submission 128525) | Enriched Miracle-Growth compost microbial communities from Emeryville, California, USA - eDNA 3rd pass 30_C Kraft MG (version 2) (version 2) ... | reverse complement strand
TTCAAGCGCGAGAACAATCTCGACTACAAGCCCGAGCAGACCATCGTCGGCACCGGCGGCAAGCAGATCCTGTTCAACGCCTTCATGGCGACGCTGAACCCCGGCGACGAGGTCATCATCCCGCGTCCCTACTGGGTCAGCTACCCGGAAATGGTGGCGATCTGCGGCGGCACCTCCGTCTTCGCCGACACCTCCATCGACAACGGCTTCAAGCTGACGGCCGAGGCGCTGGAAAAGGCGATCACGCCGAAGACCAAATGGCTGTTGATGAATTCGCCTTCCAACCCGTCGGGCGCGGCCTACACCGAGGCCGAGCTTCGCGCGCTGGCCGACGTCCTGCTGAAGCATCCGCATGTGTGGACGCTGACCGACGACATGTATGAGCACCTGACCTATGGCGACTTCGTCTTCAAGACCATCGCCGAGGTCGAGCCGGCGCTGTACGAGCGCACGCTGACCATGAACGGCGTCTCGAAGGCCTATGCCATGACCGGCTGGCGCATCGGCTATGCCGCCGGGCCGGTCGCGCTCATCAAGGCGATGGACATGATCCAGGGCCAGCAGACCTCCGGCGCCTGCACCATCGCGCAATGGGCCTCGGTCGAGGCGCTCAACGGACCGCAGGACTTCGTGCACAAGAACAAGGCGATATTCCAGGCGCGCCGCGACCTCGTCGTGTCGATGCTGAACCAGGCGCGCGGCATTTCCTGCCCCTCGCCGGAGGGCGCGTTCTACGTGTACCCCTCCTGCGCCGGCCTGATCGGCAAGAGGACCGAAAGCGGCAAGGTCATCGACAACGACGAGGCCTTCGCCACCGAACTGCTGGAGGCCGAAGGCGTGGCGGTGGTGTTCGGTGGGGCGTTCGGCCTCGGCCCGAACTTCCGCATTTCCTACGCCACGTCGGAAAAGCTGCTCGAGGAAGCCTGCACCCGCATCCAGCGCTTCACGGCCAGCCTGAAATAAACGCGCCAAGCGATTCAAAAGACTCTGGAAAGCCCGGCCCGCGCCGGGCTTTTTTTCATGCCGTGCCGCCGAGCGACGGCTGGCCGGATCGCCGGACCACGCGGTATTCGTGCCAGATCAGCCACATCACCACGACATCGAAGACGCTCAGCGCGATAAGCCCCCAGCCGTGCGTGTAGGAAAAGCGGTAGAGCTGGTAGACGATGAACAGGCCGAGGACGACCAGCGAGACCGGATAAGCCCACAGCTTGTTCCTGAGCAGGCCCGCGACGAGGAAAAGCTTCACCAGGCCGTGGCTCACCAGATAAAACGCATAAAAATGCTTCGTCTCCACGGAAAAGCCTTGAGCCCAGGACAAAAGGTGCAAAGCGAGGAAGTCCTTCGGATCCTCGACCAGTTCCTCTTGCGTCAGCGCGTTGACGAGCCTTGAAACCGTATCTGTCCCGATCAACCTGATCGCCACGCCGCCGACGCATTCAAGCAGCGCGTGCAGGCCCTTGAGCACGATGCTTACCCGGAAGATCCGGCGGATCTGGCTCTCTTCCATGTCTTTTCTCGTCAGCAACCCGAAGTGAACGAAGTATCACCGATGGATCAGGAAATCACACGATGGATCAACGCGCCGGCCGGCAATTATGCGGCGCTGGACATGGCGATGGTCGCCATCACCCGCTATGGCGTGCCGCTGCTTGTCCTGCTGGTCGTGGTGCAATGGTGGGGCCGGCAGGAGCGCCCGCACCTTCGCCATACCTGCGTCGCGGCCGGGCTGTCCTTTCTCGTCGGCCTTGGCTTCAACCAGATCGTCCTGCTCTTCGTGCAGCGCATCAGGCCCTATGACGCCGGCATCAGCCACCTGATCATCGAGCGCAGCGCCGACTGGTCGTTCCCCTCCGACCACTCCACCGCCTCCTTCGCGATTGCGGCGGCCTTCCTGCTGCATGGCTTCAAGGGGCGCGGAAGCGCCTTGCTGGTCGCGGCGCTCGCCGTCGGCTTCTCGCGCGTCTATGTCGGGACGCACTACGTGACCGACGTGCTCGGCGGTGCCGCGACCGGCATCGTCGCCGCCATCCTCGTCTGCCTGCTGTACCGGGAAGGCACCCGGGCAGACCGGCTGGTCACCGGGATTCTTTAGGCACCGGCCCGGCAGGGGACCCTGCCTGCCCGGCTGTGGAGGTGCCCACGGCGCCCTCACCTGCCCTGGTATTGCTCGTCGCTTACCTTCTCCAGCCAGTCCACCGGGCTGCCGTCCAGCGCTTCCTGCATGGCGATATGGGTCATGGCGGTGGTCGGCGACGCGCCGTGCCAATGTTTCTCGCCCGGCGGGAACCAGACGGTGTCGCCGGCCCTGATCTCGCGGACCGGCTCGCCCCAGACCTGCACCAGCCCCGCGCCCGAAGTCACGTAGAGCGTCTGCCCGAGCGGGTGGGTGTGCCAATGCGTGCGCGCGCCCGGCTCGAAAGCGACGCAAGCCGCCCGCAACCGGGCCGGCGCTTCCGCATCGACGATCGGGTCGATCCTGACCCTGCCGGTAAAATAGCTGTCCGGCCCCAGGCTGCTCGGCGTGCTGCCGACGGTAACGATCTTCATCTCAATCTCCTCGGCGAATTGATGATTTTCCCTTGTCTGCCAAGCGCGCGCAACAGTCATCTATTTTCCTTGCCCTGCCTGCCAACCCATGGGACGATGCCGCGAGGTAGGGAATAAATATCCCGCGACGGCCGATCGGGCCGGCCGCCGCTCCCGTGGAAAAACGCCCGCGCGGAGGTCAGTCATGGAGTATCGTGCCGGAGGACGACGCCCGGGGCCGAAATGCATCGCCATTGTCGGTCCCTTCTCAAGCGGCAAGACCACCCTACTCGAAGCCATCCTCGCCCGAACCGGCGCCATTCCCCGCCAAAATCCGATTTCATCCGGCAACACCGTCTCCGACCATTCGCCGGAGGCGCGCGCCCACGCCATGAGCGTTGAGGCCGTGTTCGCCACCACCGACTTCATGGGCGACAGCCTGACCTTCGTCGACTGCCCCGGATCGGTCGAGTTCGCGTTCGAGGCCGAGCCGGTGCTGGCAGCCTGCGACGTTGCCGTCGTCGTCGCGGAGGCGGACGAAAAGAAGATCCCCGCCCTGCAACTGATCATGCGCAAGCTTGACGACCTCGGCGTGCCGCGCATCCTTTTCCTCAACAAGGTCGACAAGGCGACGGCCGGCGTGCGCGATACGCTGAAGCTGCTGCAATCGGCAAGCACGGTGCCGCTGCTTTTGCGGCAGGTGCCGCTGCGCAAGGACGGCGTCGTCATCGGCTCGATCGACCTGGCGCTGCAGCGCGCCTACATCTATCGCGAATATGCGGCGAGCGAGATCGCCGAAATCCCCAGCGACGACAAGGCGCGCGAACTCGAAGCCCGCTTTTCCATGCTGGAAACGCTCGCCGACCATGACGACCAGTTGATGGAACAGTTGCTCGACGAGATCGAGCCGCCCAGGGACAAGATCTTCGACGACCTCGCCGCCGACCTGCGCGAAGGATCGGTGACCCCGGTGCTGATCGGCAGCGCGGAGAAGGGCAACGGCGTGCTGCGCCTGTTGAAGGCGATCCGCCATGACGCGCCGGACGTCGAGGCCACCCGCAAGCGCCTCGGCCTGGCCGGCGGCGACGCCACGGTGGCGCAAGTGATGAAAACGATCCACACCCCGCACGCCGGCAAGCTCTCGGTCGCCCGCATCCTTGCCGGCAAGGTCGGCGACGGCACCGAATTCACCCTGCCCGGCGCCGAAATCGCCAAGGTATCGGGCATCTACCGCATGTTCGGCAAGGAGCAGACCAAGATCGCCGCCGCCGAGGCCGGCGATACGGTGGCACTCGGCAAGCTGGAAGGCGCGAGGACCGGCCAGACCCTGACCACGGCCAAGGCCGCCGCCACGCAACTGGTCGAGCTTGCCCCGCCGCTGCCGGTCTATGCATTCGCGCTGCGCCCGAAGGAGCGCAAGGACGACGTCAAGATGTCGGCGGCGATCCAGCGGCTGGCCGAGGAAGACCCCTCGCTCAGCCTGCATCACAACCAGGATTCGGCCGAGACGGTGCTGTCCGGCCACGGCGAGATGCACCTGCGCGTCGTGCGCGAGCGGCTGGAAGGCCGAAACCAGATCGCGGTCGACGGCCATCCGCCGGCCGTCGCCTACCGCGAGACGATCCGCAAGCCCGTCGAGCAGCGCGGACGCCACAAGAAGCAGTCGGGCGGCCATGGCCAGTTCGGCGACGTGGTGCTTCAGATCAAGCCGCTGCCGCGCGGCTCCGGCTTCGAGTTCACCGACACCATCACCGGCGGAGCGGTGCCCAAGACCTACATCCAGTCGGTCGAGGCCGGCATACGCGACTACATGAAGGTCGGGCCGCTCGGCTTTCCGGTGGTGGATGTCGCCGTCAACCTGTCGGACGGCTCCTACCATGCCGTCGATTCCTCCGACATGGCCTTCCAGATGGCGGCCAAGCTCGCCATGAAGGAAGGCATGGCGCAATGCTCGCCGGTGCTGCTCGAGCCGATCATGAAGGTCGAGATTTTCACGCCTTCCGACGCGACGGCGAAGATCATCGCCCTCGTGCCGCAGCGGCGCGGGCAAATCCTGGGCTATGACGGGCGGGAAGGCTGGCCGGGCTGGGACGTGGTGGAGGCGAGCATGCCGCAGGCCGAGATCGGCGACCTGATCATCGAGCTGCGCTCGGCGACCGCCGGCGTCGCCACCTACCGCGCGTCCTTCGACCGCATGGCGGAGTTGACCGGGCGCCTCGCCGACGAAGCGACAAACGCCAACGGCAAGGCGGCATGACCCTTGCCGGATAGGCAGACGCGGCGGCGCAGCCGGTTGGCGCGCCGCCGCGTCGCGGACCGTGCCCGTGGGAGGAGACGTCAGGTCCGCCGCATCGTTTCGGCCGACGTGGCCGCAGAAATGGGCTGGACGCGGCCGCTGCCTGAGCCCGGACCTTGCAGGTGATGCCCCCATCTCCCGATCGGTCCAGACCGCGTCCTGGGTCTAGGACTAATCCAGATTCGGCGCAGAAAAAGCGTTACGACGGTTACACGTCACTGTTACGTACCGTTGGGCCGAGCCCGGCAGGCTGTCTTGCGCGAATGCGTTGAAGATAATTCAAGCAACAAAAAAGCCGGATCAAGAGATCCGGCTGAGTTGATTGGAAGTGCCCGTTAGGGCTAAACCTCCAGAGGGGAACACTCAAGGACGCTAATGGGAGGAGAACGCGTCCAGGAGATGATCTATATATGAGGGCACCGGCCGGAATATTCAATAACCTATTTTGCATCGCACACATGCAAAAAGGGACTGGCTGTGGTCCAATCGCTGTCTGGGCCCGATAGGACCAGAAATAGACGCCACGAACGATTTAAACGGGCGGACTACTTTGCCTCCCGCAATGCGGAAGGCGCAGGTCCGTCGGCCACCCGTCGCCGCTGCGGTCAGTAGGCCCAGTTGCGCGCCAGCGCGAACATGAAGTCGCGGAATGCCTTGAGCTTGGCCTGGTTCTTCATCGCGTCCGGATAGACGAAGAAGGTGTCGAAGGACGGCCCCTCCAATTCCGGCAACACCGGCACCATGCCCGTTCCCTCGCCGGCCATGTAGTCCGGCAGCATGGCGATGCCTACGCCGCGCTTGACCGCGCGCCGGATCGACATGAGGTCGTTGATCTGCAGCGCCGACTCCCGTTTGAAGCCGGCCGAGCGGCCGATGGTCTCGAGCACGTTGAGTCCCGCGAGATAGGGAGGCACCGGCTCGCCGAAGGTAACGATACGATGCTTGTCGAGGTCGGCGATGGACTTCGGCACGCCGTGGCGGTCGAGATAGGACTGCGCCGCGAACACATGCAGGTGCACGGTGAACAGCCGGCGCTGGATGAGGTCCGGCTGCTGCGGCTGGCGCAGCCTGACCGCGCAGTCGGCCTGCCGCATGGTGAGGTCGAGTTCCTCGTTGGCCAGGACGAGCTGGAGGTTGATCTCCGGGTAGAGGTCGAGGAATTCCTTCGAGCGCTCCGTCAGCCACCCCGTTCCGAGCCCGACCGTGGTGGTGACGCGCAGCGTGCCCGACGGCGTATCCGTGGTCTCGGCCAGCTGGTTCTTGACGTTCTCCAGCTGCATCAGCACGTCGTGGGCGGTACGGTAGAGCAGTTCGCCCTGCTCGGTCAGCACGAGGCCGCGCGCGTGCCGGTTGAACAGCGGCACGCCGACATCGTGCTCCAATGCGCTGACCTGGCGCGAGATGGCCGACTGCGACAGGCGCAGGACTTCCGCGGCATGGGTGAAGGACCCAGCCTCCGCCGCGGCGTGAAACACGCGTAACTTATCCCAATCCAACGCCATTGATTCCCCTCGTGATATTTTGGCGTCTCTTCGATAAATCAGGCTTTTAGGCGGCTACTCCGCGGCCTCCTGATGGACCTCTATGCCGGCCAGGTATTTTTCCGCTTCCAGCGCCGCCATGCAGCCGAGCCCGGCCGCGGTCACCGCCTGGCGATAGACGTCGTCGGTGACGTCGCCGGCCGCGAACACGCCGGGCACGTCGGTGCGCGTCGAATCCGGCGCCGTCCACAGATAGCCGTTGGGCTTCTGCTTCAGCTTGCCGACGAACAGCTCCACCGCAGGCGCATGGCCGATCGCGACGAAAACGCCGTCCACCTCCAGCCGCGTCTCGGCGCCGGTCGCGACATTGCGCAGCTTCAGCCCTTCCACGGACGGCGGCAGCGGGGCCTTGCCGGGCCGCCCCGTGATCTCGTCGACGACGCTGTCCCAGATGACGCGGACGTTTTCCTTGGCCAGAAGCCGCTCGCGCAGGATGCGCTCCGCGCGGAACTCGCTGCGCCGGTGGATGACCGTCACGCTCCTGGCCAGGTTGGCCAGGTAGAGCGCTTCTTCCACCGCCGTGTTGCCGCCGCCGACCACGGCGACGTCCTTGCCGCGATAGAAGAAACCGTCGCAGGTGGCGCAGGCCGAAACGCCGAAGCCCATGAAGGTCTGCTCGGTCGGGATGCCCAGCCACTTCGCCTGTGCACCGGTGGCGATGATCAGCGCGTCGGCCGTATAGAGTGTGCCCGAATCGCCCTTGGCGCGGAACGGTCGCACGTCGAGATCGACCTCGGTGATGATGTCGTTGACGATCTCGGTGCCGACATGCTCGGCCTGCTTGAGCATTTCGCCCATCAGCCACGGCCCCTGCACCGGGTCGGCGAAACCGGGATAGTTCTCCACCTCGGTGGTGATCATCAACTGTCCGCCTTGCTGCAGGCCTGCGACCAGAACCGGCTTCAGCATGGCGCGTGCCGCATAGATCGCCGCCGTATAGCCGGCCGGGCCGGAGCCGATGATGAGGACGGGCGCGTGCTTGGTATTCATGAAAGGCCTCGGGACGGCCGCTGCATGCGGCGGAAATGTCTTCAGGAAATGATCGCCGGTAATGTATGTGCTGGCCGCCGCCCTGCCAAGAAGGCTTGGGCAAGTGTCCCCGGAAAGCTACGCAGGCCAGCCGCGCCCGCATTTCTTGCGATGGTGGCTGGAAGCGGCGTCAAAGTCGTTTAATACGGTCGCTATCGGACTCGCGTGCAAAAAGGGCAACCATGCCGACCACTGCCGACCTCGACGCCATCGACTGGAAGATCCTGCGCGAGCTCCAGGCCGACGGGCGCATGACCAACGTGGAATTGTCGAACCGCGTCGGCATCTCGGCGCCGCCATGCCTCAGGCGCGTCAAGCGGCTGGAGGAGGCCGGCATCATCCGCGGCTACCGCGCGCTGCTCAACGCGCCGGCGCTCGGCATGGACGTGGTCGCCTTCTGCTCCATCGGCCTCAAGCACCAGTCGGAAGCAGAACTGAAGGTGTTCGCCGAGCGCACGCGCGGCTGGCCGATCGTGCGCGACGCCTGGATGGTGTCGGGGGAATCCGACTTCCTGCTGCACTGCGTGGCCAGCGACCTTACCACCTTCCAGAGCTTCGTCATCGAGGTGCTGACCTCGGCCGAGAACGTCGATACGGTACGCACGGCCCTCACCATCCGCCAGGTCAAGAACGAAGGGCTGGTCGCGATCCGGTAGCCTCCTCGCCCATGAGAAACCCGGCATCCTGCAAGCCGACCCGAAGCAGAACCGCCTTCTAACCAGTCACGGGAGACCGTCTCCATGCACAGCGTCGCGCTATCGGTCGTCATCCCTACCAGGAACCGGGCCGACGACCTGATACGATCGGTCAATTCCGTCCTGCAGGGAGGAGACGATGTCGAGGTCATCGTTTCCGACGACGGTTCGACGGACGACACTGTAGCGCGCGTCGAGGCCCTCCGTGACGAGCGGGTAAGGATCACCGCGTCGCCGACATCGAATGGAGCCAACATCGCCCGCAACCGTGGCGCGGCCATCGCCAGGGCTCCCCTGATCGCATTCCTCGATTCCGACGACGTGTTCCTGAAGGGCCGCTGCGAGCGGCTGATAGCCTTCTTCAGGGACCATCCAGAGATCGACGCGGTTCACGACGGTTTCGTCGAGGTTTCAGGCGACAGCCAGAAAGTCCATGCGATGCCCGCATTCGCCGACGCCCGTGAGCTTCGCCACCTCATCATCTGCCACCGTGTGCCGATGACCAACTCGGCGGTGACGATCCGGGCGGAAGCCTTCAAGGCAATCGGCGGGTTCGACGAGAAATTGCGGAGGCACCAGGATCGGGATCTTCTTCTGCGGATAAACGAAAAATACAATTTATCCCTCGGCAGCGCAGCCGATATTCACAAATTCAGGGGCAGCGCGTCCATCTCGCATAATTTCAGGGAATATATTTCCGGCCTGGATATGTTCAGCGCCAAGATACCGGAAGCAAGGATGGAATATTACAGGGACCTTTTCAGCTACCTGTCGGTAAGAGGCATCATAAAGTCGGCAGCCCAGGGGCGGATAAAGGACACGCTGCACGAAATCGGCGAACTTTCGCGGGCGAAGAACCTGCCCCACGGCCTGGTCAGGAACCTGCTGCGATACCACGCAGGCAAGGTCTTTCGCCAGTCGGCCCCGCCGCCGAACTGAAGCGTCAAAGCCGCGCGAACCAGATTTTCAAATACCGGTAGTACGTTCCCTGTGCCGCTGAAATGGATTTCGCCAGGCCCTGCGCGCCGTCGAGAAAGCCGAGTTTGAGGACATAGACGCGAAAGAACATCCACGAAGCATGCCGGATGGCCTTGCCGACGCTCGCCGTCTTTCCCGCCGCAAGCGCCTGTTTCGCGGAAGCCGTGGAATAGGAATCGATCTTGCCGATGACTTCGGAGAAATCGAGGAAGCTGTAGTGCAGCAGCTTCCCGTCCAGCCGCCCTACCTTGCCCGTCGGCATGATCCGCTCATGCACGAGGTGGTCGCTGAAACGCGCGGTTCCCCGGCGAAACAGCCGCACGATATAGTCGGGGCTCGCGCCCGAATGATCGAGAAAGCGCCCGCAATACCAGTTGCGCCGTGAGAATTCATAGGCGTCGAATGCAGGCTTCGGACCGGTTATAACCTTGCAGATGGCCTCCGCCAGCTCCGGCGTCGCCCGTTCGTCGGCGTCGATGGAGAGCACCCAGTCGCTCGTCGCCAGGTCGAGCGCCCGTTGCTTCTGTGCGCCGAAGCCCGGCCAATCGGCGGTCGTCACCGTCCTGGCGCCATGCTTCTTCGCGATCTCGACGGTCGCATCGGTGCTGCCGCTGTCGACGACGATGATCTCGTCGGCGAAGGCCACGCTCTCGAGGCAGGCGCCGATATTGGCTTCCTCGTTCCTGGTAATGAGGATAACGGACAGGCTCACCGCGCCCCCTCCACAATCGCCGGGCCGCACAGGCGCGGCCCCGGCATCTCAGCCTTCGCTGAGCCGCGCTTCCACCACTTCGCACAGATGATGGTAGAGGCACAGATGCCCCTGCTGGATGATCGGCGTCGAGGTCGAGGGCACGTTGAGCAGGATGTCGCTCAGCGGCGCCAGCTTGCCGCCGGTGTCGCCGGTCATCGAGACGACCGTCATGCCCATCATCCGTGCCTGTTCGGCGGCGGCAAGAATGCTCGGCGAATTGCCGCTGGTCGAGATCGCAAGCAGCACCGCTCCCGGCGCGCCATGCGCCTCGACCTGCCGCGAAAACACCGTATCGAAGCCGTAGTCGTTGCCCCAGGCTGTCAGCACCGCCGCATTGGCCGGCAGCGCGATCACGTTGTAGGCCTTGCGCTCCTTGAGGAAGCGTCCGACCAGTTCGCCGGCGATGTGGATGGCATCGCTGGCCGAGCCGCCGTTGCCGGCGATCAGCAGCGCCTTGCCGTGCCGCAGCGCCTCGACCACCGCGACGACCGCGCGTTCCATCTCGGCGCCGAGATCGCGCTCGACCATGGCGGTGATCGCCGCCGCCGAGCGGGTCAGGTAATCGTTCAAGGCAGACATTGGACCCTCATTTATCGGAGCCGGCGCGAAGCTTGCCGATGGTGCCGGTGGTGCTCTTGCCGGCAACGAGATCGACCAGGACGACGCGCCCGCCATAGGCCTGCACGACATCGCCGCCGACCACCTGGTCGAC
>Ga0182744_1004422_pt1 | contig 10537 bp, 10 predicted proteins | sample eDN3rd30CKraftMG_FD_128525 | JGI IMG/M metagenome (GOLD analysis project Ga0182744, IMG submission 128525) | Enriched Miracle-Growth compost microbial communities from Emeryville, California, USA - eDNA 3rd pass 30_C Kraft MG (version 2) (version 2) ... | reverse complement strand
TTCCGCCGGCTGATATCTTGGCGGCCGTGTTGACCTACCGGGCCATCTATTTTCTGTGTCCGTTGGGATTGGCATTGGTGGTGTTCGGCGCCCTGGAGGGAAAATGGTCCCTCGGACGCCGGGCGGACCGCAGTGCCGCCCCCTAGCGGTGCCGGGCATGGCACTTGCTCCGGGTGGTATATGACACACACGACCTTATCTTCTCCGTCCTGGGTGGCAGCCTATCCCAGACGCGACAACGCTACGCAGCATGAAATCGCTACGCACGTGTGCCTGGCGCGCAAGCTTGCACAACTATTGCAGTGCGATGTCCTGGAGCCCTTTCGGCCGAATTCGCCACAGGCGCAAGCGGCGTGTTATTACGTTCCCGACGAGACCTTGATCGCCCCGCTGCATGCAAGGCAACTCGGCATCCAAGATGCCTCACAGTTTTTCGGCGGAATGGTGCCGTATGAGTTTGTCGCCAGTAAAGCGATTTCTCATGGCCTATGTCACCCAACCCATGACGCGCCCGCAAACTGGTCTCATGCTCTCACCGAATCACTTGCTGACGCGGTACTCGCCGGCTATACCGCGTTCTCGAAACATGACGCCCTGCAAGCTGGGGCCGCGTTGTTGGAACGCGGCCCCTTGCGGATTAAGCCTGTCCATGCCCGCGCGGGCCAGGGACAACGCGTCGTTCATCACCTGGGTGAATTACGACACGCCATCGCGGGGCTGACAGACTGCCAACGCGGGGTCGTCCTGGAAGAAAACCTGAGCGACGTCGAAACCTATAGCGTAGGCTGGTGCCATATCGGCAGCCACACGCTGGCATATGTTGGCACTCAAGCGCTCACGCAAGACAATCACGGCCAAGACGTCTATGGCGGCTCCTATTTACGCTGTGTCCGGGGCGAACCTGTCGCGCTGCTGGAATTGGACATGACGCCTGCCACACGGCTGGCCGTAAAGCTGGCATTGCATTACGACGCCGCAGTCAACGCCGCCTATCCCGCATTAGTGGCGTCACGCCGCAACTACGATATCGCATTGGGCCAATCCACCTGCGGCACCGCCCGCGCCGGCGTGCTGGAACAGTCATGGCGTGCTGGCGGCGCGAGTATCGCCGAGGCGGCCGCCCTCCTCTTTCTGGCGCAGCATCCTGACTGTCGTGAAATAGACGCCTGGACGCGGGAGCGCTATGGCGCTGCGGCTTCGCCCGCGGACACTGATGAGGTGGTGTTTCACGGAGAAGACGACCAAGTCGGTGTCATGCTCAAAACAAGCGGCATCGTGAGAGGCAATCATGGCCGCCCATAGCGATGTGATCAAGATTGACGTGGCAGAAGATGTCTTGGCGGGAACGCTGCTGACCCCGAAAAGCAAAATCCCGGGCGTGCTTTTCGTACACGGATGGGGGGGCGATCAGCGCTTCGATCTGAAACGTGCAACGGGCATTGCCGGCCTGGGATGCGTGTGCCTGACGTTCGATCTGCGGGGACATGCGGCGACAGAGGCTCAGCGCCAACGTGTGTCGCGCGACGACAACTTGCACGACGTGATGGCGGCCTATGACCGTCTGGCTTCGCACCCGGCAGTGCAAGCCGGCGAGATCGCTGTGGTGGGCAGCAGCTACGGTGCGTATCTGGCCTGCATCCTGACAGAGCTGCGTAAAGTCCGCTGGCTGGCTTTGCACGTACCCGCCTTGTATCTGGATGATGAGTGGTTTACCCCTAAGAACCAGCTCGATCGCGAGGTATTGCGTGCGTATCGCAGCGATCATGTTGCACCGGCAGGTAATCGCGCTCTGTCGGCATGCACGACGTTTGCCGGAGACGTACTGATTGCGGAGGCGGAACAAGACGACTATGTGCCGCACTCCACTATCATTAGCTATCGATCGGCGTTTCGCCGCGCTCATTCGATGACGCACCGCATTATCGACGGCGCCGACCATGCGCTGAGCCAGAAGCCCGCTCAACGCGCCTACACTTCCGTTTTACTGAACTGGATCACGGAAATGGTCATCGGCGCCCGGGTTGGCGCAGCCCCCCAATTGAGCCTTCTGCGCTAAATACGTCCAGTCACGAGCATGACTATCAGTACGATCAACAGAATGCTCACGATTCCGCTCGGATAGTATCCCCAGCTTCGGCTATGCGGCCATGCCGGAAACGCGCCGATGAGCAAGAGAATCAAAATAATCAGCAGAATGGTCGACATAGTGGCCTTCCTCCTTCGGAACGGTGCGGAAACCCGAGCGGGTTTCCTGTACTGAGCCGTAGCAATTTACGTACCTGATATCTGCACCGGAAATACTTACTGCAAGGTGCCACCACAGCGTTCCGGAAACATGGCGGGCTTTCGGGCCAGTCTTGCTGTTCAGCACAATGACCGGTTCATCGGACAGGAATGCAAATTGCGGAGACCGTCGTTTGCAACGCGCTCACACCAGGGCCGGCAATACGCAAGGAGAGCCACATGACAGACCATTCTCGTGATAAAGATGCGGATGCTACCGCCCGCCGTCAACGTGAATTGCAACATCAACAGGATAAGCGGGATGCCCAACCAACTGCCCGAGGCAAACCCGATCAGGCTGCACAGCCTGGCAGCCAGCGCCAGCCCGAACCTCCCCAGCCCGCCCAGCATCAGCAGAAACCAGGCCGTGAATCTGACCTGCATCCTGCCCCGCGATACACCGCGCCGAACTATCATGGCAGCGCAAAATTGGACGGTAAAGTCGCGCTGATTACCGGCGGCGACTCTGGCATCGGACGCGCAGTCGCCGTCTTGTACGCCCGCGAAGGCGCCAACGTCGCCGTGGTCTATTTGAACGAGGATGATGATGCTGCGGCGACGCGTGCCGCCGTCGAAGCCGAAGGCACGCAATGCATAACGATCAGCGGCGATGTGCGGGATCCGCAGTTCTGCCAGCAAGCCGTGAAAGACACTGTCAACGCGTTTGGCCATTTGGATATCCTGGTCAATAACGCGGCCTTTCAGGAACACGCAGCGTCGCTGGAGGATATCTCCGACGAACGCTTGGACGAAACACTGCGTACGAATATCTGCGGTTATTTTTATATGGCGCGCGCCGCGCTGCCCCATCTGCCCGAGGGCGGCAGCATCATCAACACCGGCTCAGTGACGGGTTTGCGCGGCAGCCCACAACTGTTGGATTATTCCGCTACAAAAGGGGCCATCCATTCCTTTACGCGTGCCCTCGCAGCCAATGTGATAAAGCGCGGAGTACGCGTGAACGCCGTTGCGCCGGGGCCCGTCTGGACGCCACTGAATCCGGCGGATCGCGCGGCACCCGATGTTCAGGAATTCGGGAAAAAAACTCAAATGGGCCGCCCCGCTCAACCAGAAGAACTCTCGCCCGCCTATGTATTCCTGGCCTCGCCGTGCTGCTCGAGCTACATCACCGGTATCGTCTTGCCCGTCGCGGGATCGGCGGGGGATTAGGGCTCGTGTGACACCAATGGTGTGCTGTGACTGCGGTAGCGATGCATCCAATGTCATCGCCTCTCATTATTCTGCTCGATACGCGTGGCTTCCAGCTGTCGATACTGCCGCGCCAGCCAGGCACCCGTGGCGGCCCAGGCTAACGCGAGAGCGGCCCCCAGACACAGTGCGAGCGCCGGTTGATCCGCGATCAGATCCACGCCGCGCTTTACCCAGCCACTGAGCGCGTCGCCACCGCGATACACCACCGTGTCGTTGAAGTTCTTGGCCTTGTACTTCTGCTCTGGGGGCAATACGGTATACAGCATCTCACGGCCTGGGCGTACCAGTGCGTATTCGCCCGCGCGGCGCGCCACCATGACGACGACAAATATCGCGAACACCGGCGAGAATGCCAACCACAGGAAGCCCACAACCAGCAGTAATGGCACGCCGGTCAATAGCACTTTCACCCCCAGCCGCTGCGCGATGCGGCCGGTAAGAAAGACCTGCGTCAAGATCGCCAATCCTTGTACCACGGCATCGATCAATCCGAACACCTGCGTCTGGCGCATGCGGTCCGGGAAGTGTTCGGCCACCATACGAGCTTGTTCAAAATATAGAAATGTGTTGACGCTGGCCAGCAGCGTCACGAACAGCGCGATGCTCAGCAAATACCGCGAACCGAACACCTCGGTCATGCCGGCAAAGGGGTTGCCGCCCAAAGGGCGATAACGCTGCGTCGCGGTGTTCTCGACATCTGCTTGACGATCGCCGGGGTGCCTGTCGCGCCAGCGATGTAACCACGCCGCACAGCTCGCACTGGCGGCCAACAGCGCCGACGCCAACACCAATAAGCCGATGTGGCCTAGAGGCTGGACCAACACGGCTCCCAGCAAAGGACCCGCCAGCCCTCCCAGACTGGCACCGCCGGCAATAAGTGCAAACAACCGCCGCGCTTGATCCCCCGCGAACACATCGGCCAATACACTCCAGGCCAGCGATATGGCCATCAGGTTGAAGACCGACAACCAGATGTAAAACACACGTCCCGTCCATACCACGTCGGCTTGGTATGACCATGCCACCGCAAAGGCCAACAGGTTCACCACAAAGAACCCATACACCCAAGACAGAATACGTCGACGCGGAATCACCGAGGCGATCCAGCCAAATAACGGCATGGCAATCAAGGTCACGGCAAACGTACCGGTGAACAGCCACTGCAGATTGTCGACACCACCGGCCACGCCCATTGTTTCGCGCACCGGTCGCAGCATGAAATAGGCACAAAACAGTAAGAAAAACATGCCCAGGCCCGCCGCCACGGCAGCCCCCTCGCCGTCGCGCAAGTTCAACAACCCGGCAAGGCGGGCATGCGAACGCAAGAGCCGTGGCATGACAATACGGCCCGGTCAACTGAACAGCGACTGTAATGATCTGCGCTGCTCGGCAGTCAAGGGCGCACCGATGCCGGCTTTCAGATTGTCGCTCTGCCGGTCTGGCCGGCTGGTCGCTGGAATAACTGCCGTAACTGCTGGCGGGCTGATCGCGAACCTCAAAAACGCCTGCGCCCAAGATGTAATGCCGACTTCGGCCGCCCAGGCGGGCAGCTTCTGGCCGCCAACGTGACGAAACAAGCGTCCATCATCGAAGGCACGATTGATCAACACCGCAATCCCCAGGTCTTGCGCCATGGGAAAGAGACGACGCTCGGCGCCGGTCGATGTCACGGAATAGTTGATCTGCAGAAAATCTGGTTTGGATGCCCGCACCGCATCGGCCAGCTCATCATGAGCGCTCTCGACATAATGCGTCAGACCCGAGTAACGGACTTTACCTTGCGCCTTGAGCTCGTTAACCAATGCCAATTGAGTCCGCCAATCGCGCAGATTGTGGACCTGCAGCAATTCCACTTTGTCTGTCCTTAAGCGTCGCAGCGATTCCTGAAATTGCACCTCTCCCGCCGCCTTGCCAGCAGCACCGATTTTTGTGCACAGAAATGCCTGATCGCGTAATCCCAACTCGGCCAGCAAATCGCCGACTACGGTTTCCGACTGCCCATAACTGGGCGCGGTATCAATGACCGAGGCGCCCGCCGCAAAGAAACGACGCATGACTTCTTGCAGTGGAGCCCTGTCCTCGTCGCTGTCGCCGACGTCAAAGCTGTCCGCCGTCCCCATGCCAATCACCGGCAGCATCTGTCCCGACGAGGGCACGCGCCGTGACTGCATGTGCGCAGCCATCACGCCAGCCCATGCGCCGGACGACAATGGCACGCCCAGAGTGAATGCCGAGAACCCTCGGATAAAGCGGCGGCGGGTAACCATGCGGGCGCTCCTATGAGAGGCATCAACCTGACCTTATAACCGTCACACGCATGATCTGCCAAGGCAGTTCGCCCCAGTAGGCCATACGCCCGGCTCCGGCGTTCGTATCCGTGTCCGTAACATTTTGATATGCGGGTCCCTGCATCATCCGCCGTCCCGGGTTATCCTTGCGCCCCAGGATGATCACCCCTGCCCGCCTCATGCGGCGGCCGCGAGCATGCCCAGCAAACGAACTACCATCAACACGATCACACTGACCTGCTCCACTTGTGGCAGCAGCCAGTTCACCAAGCTCGCGACCAACGAGTATCGCTGCAATCATTGCCAAGCTGTCACGTTGGTCGAGGATGACGTCGCGCAGCGCCTGGAGAAAATCCTGCGGGGCATGCAGCAGCCTCAGCGGCAACCCTTGCAGATCAAGCCGTCCGCGATTGCGATCATCGCTGTCGCCGTGGCCGCGATCTTCCTGGTGCCGCTGATGATGACGCTGTTCAACAATACCAGCACCCCGGCCTCGCCCCGCTACGAGCCTCCCAAACCCATTGATCCGAGCCTGATAAAGCTGAACGACATCCAGGAAATCAACACCAATCGTGGTCGCGAACTGATCCTGTTCATGCATAATGACACGGGCCGCAACATCCGCGCGCCGTCCGTGTCTGCAACGTTTTACCGGGATGGCCTCACGCTGCGCAGCACTTCGGGTTCGTCGCTGGCCAATACATTGTTGCCTGGCGAATACGCACCCGTGCGCTTGTCACTGCCCAGCGAGCCCTTTACGCGCTATGACCTGAAAGTCGAACGCGTTTCGCCGACGGACCGTATCAGCCGAGCTGTGGTTGGGGAAAAAGTACAACTTGTCCTCAATGATGACACCTATCGCCTGGTGGGGCTGGCGCGCAATATCGAGATGGGCACGGCGCGCAGTGTGCGCATTGTTGTCATGCTCTACGGCAAGGATGGCCGTCTGATCGGAACTGGGTCGGGCTATGGCGCGGCCAGCGAATTGGAACCCAATGCAGCCACACAGTTTGATGTGCGTTGCGATATGTTCAGCGATGAGAAAGTCGCGTCTTATGACTATATGGTGCAAAGTGAAGGCTAGCCGCTACACAGCCGCGCTGCTGGCCGGTATGATCCCCGCATTGCTTTTCGCGCGAGAGGCAGAGGTGCCGCCAACGCCCATGCCATCTCGCATCATTCGCGTCGATCCAGCCAATGTGCGCGTCATCGAGCATCTGCGCCTCAGTACCGAAGAATTATTGGATGAGAATTTCAAGTTTTTCGATAGCTCCGTCCTAGCCGTCGTCGATCCACACCGTCTGCCCAGCGAGATCGGGCGCTCACAGCTCTATCTGGAACTCGTCAACAACAGCAAAGACGAGATCGCGATCGATCCCAACGTCACGATGGCGTTCTTCGAGGGATCGACTGCCATCGGATTGCGCCACGAATGGCCGATGCCCGGTGCGCTCTATCCAGGAGAGCGCGTGCCCATGATGTTTACCGGCGAGCGCTTTAAGAAAATTACGGAAATCAAGACGGACTGGCAGCCTGCCAAGCGCGCCGCCCTGCCCGGCCCGCGTCCCCAATTGAAAGTCACCATCGAAAAAACGGATGCCGGTATCGGTGGCGGCACGCTGAATTTCACTTATCGCTATCAGTACAAATACGTCACGGTCTTTGGCCGGGTGCGTAACGAATCGCGCAGCACAGCCGACGACATCCGCGTATGGGTCAGTCTGTACGATGCCAAGAATCATTTGACGGGCGCGCGTTATGAAGAACTGCGCGTGCCGCCGTTAAAGCCCGGTGATAGCGTGCCTTTTCAGTTTGACGTGAAGCAGCACGGCGCGAATTTTGCGCGTGTCGAAGTCGTGTACGACGCCGAGTCGAAGTAAATAATGGCGCAACCGGCGTGCGCTGAGTCATTTCGCGCCGTGGCTATTACGCTTTCACGAGCGCATCGACGTCGCGCCCCCGATCCACGCAAGTGATGTGTTCGCTCGCGGGTCGCAAAGCCTCCCGCACATGTTGTAATGCCTGCTCTGGCTGCGCCGCACCGCACATGAAAATATCCAGCGCCGCGAATCCATGCTCAGGCCACGTGTGAATACTGATGTGCGATTCGCTCAATATCACAACACCCGTGACACCGGCTTGCTCCCCGAAATGATGAAAATGCGCGCCCAATACGTGTGCGCCGGCCTGATTGGCGGCGTCGATCAACACGCGTTGCAACACATCGGCATCCGACAACGCCGATGCGGCTATACCGCGTAAATCGGCAAGCACGTGACGTCCGGGTGTAGCGTGCACGATCATTTATGACTGCCGCCAGAAGTCCATCCTGACCCACTGGAGCTGCTCCATGAGCGGGATCCGCCGCTAGACGTAGTGGGCCCGATCGACATCGTCAGCACGACGATAAAGGCATAGATGATGTACAAGATCTTGCCCATCGATCAGTCGCTTTGTCCAAAGAATTTGTCCGCCAACATGGCCGGGACCCACAGCAGAACGACCCCCATGATCAAAAAGGGCAACTTGGCACTAAAAATATCAAAGAAATTAAAAAAGAGCATCGCAATCGTGGCACGCCCGGCCCAGGTGCGATACCCACTGCGACCGCCACTGCCCGAAGAATACGCTTTCTGCTTGGCGAGCTCGGGTTGATCGAACCATTTCGACAACGTGAGCGGATTGACCGGTGATGACGCAGACCATCCCAATTCACTGGAGGATTCTTCGCGTGTCAATTTGAGGCTACCGGATTGATAATCCGTGATCTTCGTCGTGTCACCGACTTTGACCCGCCAATTAAACGCGCCCAAGGCCAGCGTGACCCGGGATGTGTAATCGTACAGCTTACGATAGGGTTTGCCGCGCCAGGTCATGCTGCTGTTGTTATTGCGCGTTGGCCAGCTATCGCAAACGCGCACGCGTTCCCAGCCGTCCTCCGATTCGACCAGCCATAGAAATCCCTTTTTCGGACTGAACAGCAGATACTCTATCCAATCAGAAGGCTCCTCAGGATCAGGGTCCTCGCATTTCAACAGACCAATCAAGGTGTATTTCACCTGATCGATCTGTGCCTCTGCTCCGAGCGCCAATGTCGTCTTGATCGCTTTGAGTTTGTGCTGTTTTTCTATGACCTTGGCCGTGTCCTCGGCACAATCCACCACTGCCATGCAAGACGGACACACGACCTGCGTGGCCATTGCCGCCACAAAACTGATCGGTGCGCCACAATTGGGGCAATCCAGCGCATGGATTTTGCCCTGAAAACGTCCGGCAGTTTCCTCGACCTGCGCCTCGCTACGCAGCGAGCCCGCCTGCATATCCGATAGATCAAACGCTCTGCCCACATATAGCTCAGGCGTGTCCGAGTCGGAATAATCCAGCGTCAAAAAGGCATTGACGCTGCGGTAGTCCGCCACTCGCGCTAGCCAGCCATCACCCGGGACAAAAGGCAATTCGCCCTGCGCCCCGGTCGCGCGACATGATCGTACATCCGCGGCCATAAAAGCCTGGCCATCCAACTTGAACACATCGCCCGGCCGGATACGCTCGAACGAAGGAAATTCCGGCGTGCTTTTGGCCCGGCGCGTGTGCGTCACCGCATACTGGCCAGAGGCATCCGACAGCCACCCGTCCGTGCCATCGTCGAACCAGATATACCATTCATTCCAAAAGCCATCGTCGTAGCGTAGTTGAATACGCCCGATGACATCAAAACGCCTTTTATCGTAGATCCCGACCGCCCCCAGGCAGACCGGCGAATAGTCTTCCATCACATCGGCCATTTCGCCGATACGCTGTACTGACTCAGCGTCCTTGAGCAGGGTGCTGCGGCATGCGCCGCACACCGCCATGACCGACGCCGTGGAAGTGAACTTGACCGGTGCACCGCACTGCGGACACAGAACCTGCTGCATTGTGCGTTAACTAGTGAGTTTCTTGAGGACCTCGGCTTTGGCCGTGTCATAGTCCGCAATCGTGATCAGGCCTTTGTCCAAAAGGTCTTTCAATTGCTGCAAACGTTGTACGGGGTCTGCACCGCCAGGGTTGGCGGCAGTTCCCGCTGTACCGGCTGCCGCTGCGCCTGCGGCGGCACCAGAGGCAGCAGCCGTGCCAGGTGCCGCCCCGACGCCCGCAGCACCTGGCGCGAGTCCTTGCGCCATCGTCTGCCCCAGTGCTGCCCCGGCGGCCAAGCCCGCGCCCACGCCGGCGATCCCACCCTCGTTCTGCGCGGCCATCGGTATGGCACTCGCGGTTTGGTACTGGGTGTATTTGCCCAGGTCGCCCGTCATGCCAATCGAAATCCGCGTATCGAGGGCCTTCTGCAGTTCCTCGGGCAAGGACACGTTTTCGACGGTAAAGTTATCGAGCCTGACCCCATAACGGTCGAATACCGGGCCGAGCGCCTCGGCGATCTTTTGCGACATCAAACCTTGATTGGCCGCGATATCCAAAAAGGCCACATTCGAGCCGCCCAACGCCGTGGCCATGGCCGCCACCACCATGTTGCGCAACTGCTGTTCCAGGTCGTCAACGGTATAGGCATCGCGGGTGCCGCTGATCTCGCGATAAAACTTTTCGGGATCGGAAATCTGATACGAGTACACGCCAAATGCGCGCAACCGCACCATGCCAAACTCGCTGTCGCGCACCGTGACAGGCTGTGCCGTGCCCCAACGCCGTCCCAATTGCAAACGGGTGCTGAAGAAAATTACATCCGACTTGAAGGGAGACTCGAAGAGCTTGTCCCAGTT
>Ga0182744_1004421_pt1 | contig 10537 bp, 10 predicted proteins | sample eDN3rd30CKraftMG_FD_128525 | JGI IMG/M metagenome (GOLD analysis project Ga0182744, IMG submission 128525) | Enriched Miracle-Growth compost microbial communities from Emeryville, California, USA - eDNA 3rd pass 30_C Kraft MG (version 2) (version 2) ... | reverse complement strand
CCGGCTCCGAACCGAACTTCGATCCGGTGCATCGGTTCTCGGCGTGGCTCGAGAGGGAAGGGAAGATGGAGGCGACCATCGAGGCGTATCACACGGATGTGGCCGACCTCGTGAAGGCGTACGCGCCGCGGCCGGTGGAGGAACTGCTGCCGGGGGACATCACGGAGTATCTGCGGGGGCGCGCGGAGCACGAGGAGTGGGCAGTGCCGACGGTGCGGCGGCATCTGCAGGCGATAAAGGCGTTCTACCGGTATCTGATCGTGGAGGAGGGACTGCGGGCACCGGGGCCGGCCGAGGTGCTGTCGGAGCCGGTGAGCGAGCCGAAGGCGCCTCACGTCATTTCGGAGGAAGAAGTAGCGTCGATATTCGGCTGGCTCGAGGCGCGCGCACGTGGGCCGAAGGGAGCGGCCGAGCGGATGGATCTCGCGCTCTACGGGCTCTGCTACCACGCGGGACTCCTCATTTCGGAGGCCATAGGGCTCACCACATCCGCGGTACGGGGAGGACCGGCCGTGATGAAGCTCGATGTGGTGGGGCGCCGCGGAGAGGAGAGCGAGATCACCGTCGACGGCGATGCGGCGCGCTGGCTCGCTGCCTGGCTCGCGGAGCGGCCCATGCCCGAACGGAAGTCGCATGCGCCGTACGTGTTCATACATCCGCGTACGCGACGACACACGTCGCGACAGCGGGCGTGGGATCGGCTTCGAAGGGTGGCGCGCGCCGTGGGGCTGGATGAGGATACCGTGGCACGCATCGGTCCTCACACTCTGCGCCACTCGTACGCGGCGCACCTGGCCGGGAAGGAAGTGGGAGTCGCCGAACTGAGAGAAGCACTGCGACAGCGCTCTCCCCGCCATGCTGCCAAGTACCTCGGGATACGCGAGTAGCCGGTCGCGACTACATTCCCCTGATGCCAGAAGCGGACAGGGCACTTCGCCTCGCGGTGGAGGCGCGCGATCTCGTACGCAGCTTTGCGGGGCGGCGCGCCGTGGACGGAGTCAGCTTCGCGCTCGCGGGAGGCGAATGTCTGGCCGTGTTCGGTCCGAACGGTGCGGGTAAGACCACGCTCCTTCGCATGCTCGCCGGTCTGCTGAAGCCGACCGCGGGTTCGGCGAGCATCGGTGGAGTTTCGCTCCCCGGCGGCCCCGAAGTGCGCGCAGCGGTCGGTCTCATCTCGCACGCGAGCATGCTCTACGCTGCGCTCACCGCGCGCGAGAACGTGGAGCTGGCGGCGCGGATGTACGGAGTGAGGGAGTCGCGACGCGCGGCGCTGGCCGCACTCGAGCGCATGCGTGTCGCGGATCGCGCCGAAACTCCCGTTCGGGCGCTGAGCCGCGGCCTGCAGCAGCGCGTGTCGGTCGCGCGCGCCATGGTGCACGAGCCCGACGTGGTCCTTCTGGATGAGCCCTTCACCGGTCTCGATGCCGCTGGCGCGGCGGCGCTGAGCGACGTGCTCGTCGAGCTCCGCTCGCACGGTGCGGCGCTGGTGCTCGTCACGCACAACATCGACGAGGGACTCTCCCTCGCCACGCACGCCGCGATAATGCAGAGCGGCCGCTTCGTGCGTGTGGAAGAGCGCGAGGGTCTCGATGCCGCGTCGTACGCCGCGAGCTACCGCGAGCTGGTGAGCTGATGAGGGAGGCCAGACCGCTCTCGCTCGCTGCGGCGGCGCTGCTCATAGCGCGCAAGGATCTCGCGATAGAGTTTCGCACCCGCACCGCGTTCTTCTCGGCGGTGGTCTTCGCGCTGCTCGGAATAGTGATCTTCTACTTCGCGTGGGATCCCACGGCAGTCGCCACCATCGACTTGGCGCCGGGGGTTCTCTGGGTGATTTTTACCTTCGCGGGGCTGCTCGGCCTGCACCGCTCGTTCGGCATCGAGTTGGCGGACCGGGCGATCGATGGACTGCTCGGTGCGCCCATCCCGCGCGAGGCGATCTATCTGGGGAAGGCGCTGGCCAACCTCGTGTTCGTCGGTGCGGTCGAGGCCATTGCGATTCCTGCTGTCGCGCTGTTCTACAACATGCCCTTCGGTGGGCAGGGGCTGGCGATTGTCGCGATCGCACTCCTGGCCACGATCGGTCTGGTGGCGGTGGGCACGCTCTTCAGTGCCATGGCGGTGAACACGCACCTCGCGGAGCTGCTGCTGCCGATGTTGTCGCTGCCGTTCTTCGTTCCGGTCGTGATGCCCGCGGCGCAGGCCACCGCGCGGCTTCTCGCCGGCCGGCCGGTGGCCGAGGTGGCGAGCTGGATCAGGATACTCGTCGCGTTCGACATCGCATTCGTCGTCGCGTGCATGCTGGCTTTTCCGTTTACGTTGGAAGAATGAGCGATACCTCAGTAGGAGGCGGGGGAGGCGGAGCGCCGGTCGCGGCTGCCCGTGCACCCGCGAAGGGGAGGGGCACCGACTGGTTGTTGTTGGTGGCCGTCGTCCTCGTCGTGATCACCTTCGTGCGCGCGATCTACTTCACCCCGATCGAGGCGAGCCAGGGCGCGGCGCAGAAGATCTTCTACGTGCACGCTCCGTCGGCGTGGGTGGCATTCCTCGCTTTCGGAATAGTGGCCGTCACGAGCATCCTGTATTTGTGGCTGAAGGACCCGAAGCTCGATCTGGCCGCCGAGAGCTCGGCCGAGGTAGGGGTGGTGTTCACTACCATGGTGCTGGTATCGGGTCCGCTCTGGGGGAAGCCGGTGTGGGGCACGTGGTGGACGTGGGACGCGCGCCTCACCCTCACGCTCTTTCTCTGGTTCATCTACGTGGGGTATCTGGTGCTGCGCGGCGCGATCGAGGATCCGGGGATGCGCGCGCGCTACTCGGCGGTGCTCGGTATTCTCGGCGCGCTGCTCATCCCGTTCATCCATCTGAGCGTGTACCTGTTCCGCACGCTGCATCCGATGCCGATCGTGCTCAAGCCGAGCGCTCCGTCGCTTCCGAAGCAGATGCTCGAGACGCTGCTGTTCGCGTTCGTGTCGTTCACGGTGCTCTTTCTCGCGTTCCTGCGGTCGCGCTACCGGCTAGCCATCGATCGTGCAGCGCGCGAAGCGGAGGAGAGGCGATGACGCCGGACAATGCGGGATACTACCACGCTGCCTATGTACTGGCCGTGGTGATCTACGGGGGTTACGCGCTGAGCCTCTGGTTTCGCCGGCGGTGAACGACGGGAACGACGGGTGACGACGGGGTCAGGCACCTTTATGTAGAGGGCTAGTGAGCGACGCTCACTAGCCCTCTACATAAAGGTGCCTGACCCCGTCGTCACTGCTGCCTGGACCTCTACAAAAAGTACCTGACCCCGTCGTCAGACCCCGACCTTGCGTGCGAGGAGGCGGAAGCGCGCGTAGTAGGCCCAGCGGAGAAAGCGCCGAAAGATGAGCGCGGCTCTGCTGACGTGAATGAAGCTTCGATAGAAGACGGCGCCGCGCCTGCGGCCGAGCGAGATCCCGTAGAAGAAATCGCGGCGCAGGCGGAGCGGCGGCCCCTCGTCACCAGAGCGTCCGTCGGCGAAGTGGCGCGCGAGATACGCGCCCTCCCAGATCGCCTCGATCGCGCGCTCCATGGTGGGCCACGCTTTGCCTCGAGCGTCCATTATGCGCGAGCAGTCGCCGACGGCGTAGATATCCTTGCGGCCCTCGACCGCCAGGTGAGTGTTCACCACGATGTGGCCGTCCTCGGTGAGCGGGAGCCCGAGCGTCGCGGTCGCCGGGTTCGGGCGAACGCCGCTCGCCCATACTACGACATCGAACGGAATGCCGATGCCGCCCTGCAGCACCACGTGCTCGGCGTTCACCGCGGCGACCCTGCTGGAGAGGAGGATCTCCACTCCCAGGGAGCGGAGCGCGCGTGCGGCGCTCCGCGCGATCGAGATGGGGAAGGTAGGCAGGATGCGGACGTTGGCGCAGAGCAGCGTGGTGGCGACGCGTGAGCCGTCGACGCGAGCCGCGGCCAGCTCGGCGCTCCACTCGACGCCGGTCAACCCGCCGCCCACCACCACCACACGCTGCACGCTCGCTCCGCCCACACGCAGCACGTGGAGACGCCGTCGAATGGCCTGTGCCGAGTCGAGGAACTTGACCGGGATCACGTTGGTCGCCTTCGCGAACTGCTCCGGAACATCGGGGACGCTCCCGACGGCGATCACGAGCCGGTCGTACTCCACTTCGCGTCCGCCGTCCAGCACGACGACGCGGCGTTCCTCGTCGATTCGCTCGAGCGATCCGCGAACGACGGTCGCTCCGACCGCCTCGCAGAACGCGGGCGCATCGAAAAGGAGCTTCGCCGCGCCGCGTTCGCTCCCCGCGGCCTCGTGCGCGAGAGGGATGTACTGGTGCGCCTCGAGCGGATCGATGACGGTCATCTCGCCGGGTGCGAAGCGGCCATTGCGTCGCACCAGTCGATAGATCAGTTCCAGGCCGGCGAAGGAGCAGCCGGCGAGAACCGTCCTCACTCCCGTAGCGCTCATGCGCGATGATAAGGGTGCGGCCATGCGGGAGGGAAGGAGACGCCCCCCCATTCCCACGATTCGGACACCGCGCCCATCTTGTCTTGATGCATGCCGAAACGGAGAAGATGGGTGTCGTCTACCTGGTGGGCGCCGGTCCTGGCGACCCGGGTTTGCTCACGGTGCGGGCGCGCGAGCTCCTTGGCGACTGCGACGCCGTAGTGTTCGACGCGCTGGTGAATCCCGAGATCCTCGCCGGCGACGCTATCGCCGCGGGAGCGGAACGCCACTTCGTCGGGAAGCGTGGGGGTGGGGATGAACGCTCCGCACGTCAGGAGGACATCGAGGAACTGCTGGTTCGCCTCGCTCGCGAAGGGCGGCGCGTGGTTCGTCTGAAGGGCGGCGATCCTTTCGTGTTCGGTCGTGGAAGCGAGGAGGCGCTGACTCTCGCGCGCGCGGGCATCCCCTTCGAGGTCGTTCCCGGTGTCACGGCCGGTGTGGCGGCGCCGGCGTACGCGGGGATTCCCGTGACCCATCGCGCACTCGCCACTTCGGTCACGTTCATCACCGGCCACGAAGATCCCACGAAGGGCGAGAGCGGCACCGATTGGTCGGCGCTTGCCCGAACGGGCGGCACGCTGGTGCTGTACATGGGCGTGCGCCGCCTTCCAGCCATCGTCGAGGCGCTCACGGCCGGTGGGATGTCGCTCGACACCCCAGCGGCGATGGTGGAGTGGGGAACGTTCCCCCGGCAGCGCACGGTGACTGCCACTCTGGGAACTCTCGTCGACGTTGCCAGCGCCGAAGCGATCTCCGCCCCCGCCATCACCATCGTCGGCGCCGTGGTGCCGCTCCGTGACGCCATCCGCTGGTTCGACACCAGGCCGCTCTTCGGCAAGCGCATCGTGGTGACCCGCGCACGCGCGCAGGGGTCGGAGTTGGCGGCGCGGCTCGCCGCACTCGGCGCCGATGTGATCCAGGCGCCGGCGATCCGCATCGAGCAACTCGATCCGACTCCGCTGCGGCGGGCGCTCGAGTCGCTGCACGAGTATCGGTGGCTGCTCATCACCAGCCCCACCGCGGCCGACATCGTGTGGGGCGAGCTGCGCAAGCTGCGACTCGACGCGCGCGCGCTGGGCGGCGTGAAGCTCGGCGCCGTGGGACCGGCCAGCGCCACGGCGCTTTCGCGTCTCGGGCTGATCGCCGATCTGATACCGGAGCGCTACGCGGCGGAGGGAGTCGTCGACGCATTCCGCGCGCGCGGCGACGTGGCGGGTGCGCGAGTGCTATACCCGAAGGCCGAAGGCGCGCGCGACCTGATTCCCGACGCGCTGCGCCGGCTGGGCGCCACTGTCGATGACATCGCGATCTATCGCTCGGTGATCGACGATTCCGGCGCGCATGCCGCCCGCGATGCGCTTCGGAACGGTGGAGTCGACCTCGTCACCTTCACGTCCGGCTCGACAGTGCGCAATTTCGTGGAAGCCGTGGGCAAGGAGCTCGCCGTCACCGCGCGCGCGGTGTCGATAGGTCCCATCACGAGCGAGACAGTGCGCACGCTCGGCCTGCGAGTGAGTGCCGAAGCGAGCGAGGCAACCATCGATGCGCTCGTGGCCGCCGTGGTGGAGGCCACTCGCTAGAGTGTGCGGCGAGCGCTCGGCGCCGCCCGATGCGGGCGGATGCCGGTTAGCTTTCCCCCACGTGAGCAGCTCGAACCCTGGAGTACCTCCACACTTTGAACGCGGAGGCCGTCGATGACGGCTTCACGCGCGAACCGTCGTGCGCGCGATGGCGCGTTTCGCATAGCCACACGCTCTTCGGAGCTGGCGCTGCGCCAGGCGCGGATCGTGGAGACGGCGCTCACCGCGCGCGGCGTGCGCTGCGAGGTCGTTCCCTTCAAGACGAAAGGCGACAAGAACATCGACACTCCGCTCGCGGCTATCGGAGGGAAGGGGCTCTTCACGCGCGAGCTGGAGGATGCGCTGGCGAAGGGTCGCGTGGATTGCTGCGTGCATTCCCTCAAGGACCTCCCGACCGACTCGCCGGAGGGGCTCGCGATCACGGCGATTCTGGAGCGCGAGGATCCACGCGACGTGCTGGTCGTGAACGATGGCATCTATGCGGAGTCGCTCGCGGAGCTTCCGCGCGGAAGCCGCGTCGGAACGTCGAGCGTCCGCCGCCGCGCGCTGCTCGCGCACGTGCGTCCCGACGTGGATGCGGTCGAACTGCGCGGCAACGTTCCCACGAGACTCCGGAAAGTGGATGACGGGCAGGTGCACGCGGCGATCCTCGCCGGCGCGGGGCTGCTGCGACTCGGCATCCATCAACGCATCGACGCCTGGCTCGAGCCTCCCGACTGGCTGCCGGCACCCGGGCAGGGAGCCATCGCCGTTCAGTCGCGCGCCGACGACGAGGGCGCGAACGCGGTGCTGGCTCCGCTCGATCACGCGCCCACCCGTGCTGCTGTGACCGCGGAGCGCGCCTTTCTCGCCGCGCTGGAGGGAGGCTGCCAGCTTCCGATCGGGGCGCTCGCCACACGCGTGTCGGCGTCGCTGGTTCTGCACGGACTGGTGGCCGACGTTGCGGGACGCACGATTCTGCGCGGCAGCGTAGCGGTGGATCCGCTGCGTGCGCAGGAGGCGGGCGAGTCGCTGGCGGCGACGCTGCTCGAGCAGGGAGCTGCCGCTATCCTCGAGCGCAGCGCGGCCGGCGCGAAGCAGGAGTGAACCAGCAGCCGATGCCTTCCTTCCCGGCATACCGTCCACGGCGCCTCCGTCGCACCGCCGCTCTCCGCGCGCTGGTGCGCGAAACACGACTTGCCGCGGCGCAGCTCGTTCTGCCACTCTTTGCCCGTAGCGGCGAAGGCGTTCGGCGTCCCGTGGGCTCGATGCCTGGCGTGGCGCAGCTCTCGGTCGACGAGCTGCTGCGGGAGGCGGAAGCGGCGGCCCGCGCCGGCGTGGGCGGTGTGCTCCTCTTCGGAATACCCGACTCGAAGGATGCCACCGGTTCGAGCGCGTGGGACGACGAAGGGCCGGTGCAGCGCGCGGTGCGCGCCTTGAAGCGGGAGCTGCCGCAGCTCGTGGTGATCACCGACGTCTGCATGTGCGAGTACACCGACCACGGACATTGCGGAATCCTTCGCGATGGCACCGTGGACAACGACACGACGCTCGAGCTGCTGACGAAGGAGGCTCTCTCGCACGCGCGCGCCGGTGCGGACCTCGTGGCGCCGAGCGACATGATGGATGGCCGCGTGGGCGCGATCCGCCGCGAGCTCGACCACGCGGGACTCCCCGACGTCGGCATTCTCTCGTATGCGGCGAAATACGCATCGGCGTTCTATGGCCCGTTCCGCGAGGCCGCCGAGTCCGCGCCGCGTGAGGGAGACAGGCGCGGCTACCAGATGGACCCGGCAAATTCCGACGAGGCGTTGCGCGAGGTGATGCTCGACATCCATGAAGGCGCCGACATCGTGATGGTGAAGCCGGCGGGCCCCTGTCTCGATGTGATTTCGCGAGTGAGAGCTGCCGTGGACTACCCGATCGCCGCCTATCAGGTGAGCGGCGAGTACGCTATGATTAGAGCGGCCGCCGAGCGTGGCTGGCTCGACGGCGAGCGCGCGATGATGGAGTCGCTGCTGGGTATCCGCCGCGCGGGCGCGGATTTCATCGTGACGTACTTCGCGACCGAAGCCGCACAGTTGCTCGGTCGCGCCGAGCCATGAATCCATAAAGGAGTCTCGATGCGTTACCGTAGCTTTCCCGGTACCGATCTCTCGGTCAGCGAGATCGGCTTCGGGATGTGGACGATTTCCACCGGGTGGTGGGGCGAGAAGACGGACGAGCAGGCGATTGCGATGCTGCGCGATGCCTACGACGAGTACGGCATCACGTTCTTCGATGCAGCGGATACGTACGGCAACGGCCGCTCCGAGCGTCAGCTCGCGCGTGCCTTCGGCGATCGCGGTCTGCGCGACAAGGTCGTCTACGCCACCAAGGTGGGCTACGACATGTACGACACGGCCGCGCAGGCGTCGCGCCGTGGACAGCGCGAACTCCCGCAGCGCTTCGACTCGGCGTACATCCGCCAGGCGGTGGATCGCTGCCTCGAGCGCATGGAGACCGACTACATCGACGTGCTCCAGATGCACAACGTCAAGATGGAGCACGTGCGCGATCCGGAGATCTGGCAGACGCTGCGCGATCTGGTCAGGGAAGGGAAGCTGCGCACATGGGGCGCGGCGTTCGGCCCGGCCATCGGCTGGCTGTACGAAGCGGTCGAACTCCTCGAGCGCGAGCGCGACATCAACACGATCCAGATGATCTGGAACATCATCGAGCAGCATCCGGGCACAGCGATGCTCGAGGCGGCGCGGCGCTACGCACCGAACTGCTGTTTCAACATTCGCGTCACGCACGCCTCCGGCATGCTCGAAGGGAAGTACACGAATGACACAGTCTTCCCGGAAAACGACCACAGGCGCCATCGGCCGCGTTCCTGGCTCGTGAACGGGCTCCGGAAGATCGAGACGCTCGACTTCCTCACCGAGGAGATGACGCTCGGCCAGGCTGCGCTGAAGTGGCTCCTCGCGGAGGAGCGCGTGGTGACTGCGCTTCCGAACATCTACGATGGCGAGCAGCTCGCGGAATTCGCCGCCGCCGCAGATGCGCCCGAGCTCACGGCGACGCAGATGGCGCGCGTGGCGGAGCTGGCCCAGCGAAACTTCGACGTGGCAGAAGATCCGATGAATTACAAGGGCGTGGCATGGGAGGAAAGCGCGGAGAGCTCCCGGCCCGCACCCGTGCGCGCGGTATCCTGATGAATCCATGGCACGATCTGCCCGCGGGCAACCATCCGCCCGACGAAGTCACGGCATTCATCGAAATTCCCAGCGGCAGTCGCAACAAGTACGAGCTCGACAAGCGGTCGGGGCTCATCCGTCTCGACCGCGTGCTCTACTCCGCCGTGCATTATCCCGGTGACTACGGCTTCATCCCGCGCACGCTCGCCGAGGACGGCGACCCGTGCGACGTGCTCGTGCTTCTCAACGAGCCGACGTTCCCCGGTTGTCAGATCGACGCCCGGCCGATCGGGATGCTCGACATGCTCGACCGCGGCGAACGTGACTACAAGATCCTCGCGGTGCCTGCCGGCGATCCGTTCTACGGCGAGTACTTCGACATCGCCGACATTCCCCAGCACTACCTCAAGGAAGTGGAGCACTTCTTCCACATCTACAAGGACCTCGAGGGAAAGCGCGTGCAGACCATCGGCTGGCGAAAGAGCGAAGTGGCGATGCGCCTGGTTCTGGAATCGATGGAGCGCTATCGCGAGGTTTACGTGCTGCCGACCGGCCCATGAAGCGGGTGCATGAGGACGACGGGCAGTAGGAATCAGGGCGGAACGGGCGAGCGCATGGATGAGACGGCGGTGGCGGCTCCCCGGCAGAAGCGCCTTCCCATCTCGGTGCTCTTCGTCTCGGAGGATCCCGAGCGTTTCAGGGCCCTGCGGCGGAGCGCGCTCGCCGGACGGGCGGTTCATCTCTGGCTGCGCGAGGGTGCTGCGGCGCCCGAGTGGTCGCTCGCGTTGCGCGGCGATCCCGAGCGGGCCGCCACGTACGAACCGCTGGATGGCCGCGACGTCATAGCGGTCATCGACCTCCCCGACGAGAAGAGTGCCCAGCGGGTTGCGGACGCCATCGCGAAGGCGCTTCCTCTCCCTTCGGTGCTCATCATCGATCGAAAGGGTCGCGGAAGTGATCGCCATGGCGCGGTGCGCGACGGCGTCACCTGGGTCGACGAGAGCGAACTGCTCGCCGACGCGATCGAGGGTGTGCTGAAGCGGATGGCCGGGAGGCGCCGTCTGCACGGTCTCCGCGCAGCGCTCGATGGTTCGCGTTCGTGCACGTTCCTCGTGCAGAACGATCCCGATCCTGACGCGATCGCATCTTCGCTCGCGCTGCGCCAGGCGCTCGACCTTCGGCCCGAGCATTCGCCGATCGTCACGCTGGGCCAGATCACTCGCCCCGAGAATCTGCGCCTCATCACCGCGCTGGGCGTCAAGGTGCGGCACGTGGAGCGCAGGCAGCTCGAGAGCCTG
>Ga0182744_1004406_pt1 | contig 10550 bp, 10 predicted proteins | sample eDN3rd30CKraftMG_FD_128525 | JGI IMG/M metagenome (GOLD analysis project Ga0182744, IMG submission 128525) | Enriched Miracle-Growth compost microbial communities from Emeryville, California, USA - eDNA 3rd pass 30_C Kraft MG (version 2) (version 2) ... | reverse complement strand
GTCGAGAATGCCGACCGCGCCGAGCGGTTCGCGACTATCGCCGAGCAGTATGCCAAGCTGGACAAAGCCAGCCGCGCCCGCACCCTTGTTATTGAGCCGTCACGCGAAGGACGCGACGCGCTGACCGCTGACATTCGGGCTGCGCTTGCCAAATCCGGCGCGCTGACCGGCCCCGCCGTGACCATGCAGAGCCTCGCCAACAAGGGGCTGACCCGCGCCGAAGCCCGCGATCCGTTGAGCTACGACAAGGGCGATGTGGTCCGGTTCACCCGTGACTATGCCGACAAAGGCATTGCACGCGGCGAAGCCTATCGCGTCGAGAGCATTGCCCCCGCGAAATCCGCCATCACCTTGAAATCAGAAGACGGGCGCGAGGTGGATTGGCGCTTGCGGCAATGGGGCGCAGGCAACAGCCAGACGTTCGCGCCGCAATCGCTCGAACTCAAGACCGGCGACCGCATCCGGTTTACCCGCAACGACCGTGAGGCGGGGCGGATCAATGGTGCGCGCAGCGAAGTGACCGCGATTGACGCGCAGGCCCGAACGGCAGAAATCCGCAATCCGCGTGGCCAGACCCAGACCTTGAGCCTTGATGTCGCGCGCGACCAGCACATTGCCCACGCCTATGTCGAAACCGCCTTCGCCGCCCAAGGCCGCACTGCCGATCACGTCATCATCCATGCGGACAGCAAGGCCACCAACCTTGTCGATCAGAAGTCATTCTATGTCGGCATATCCCGCGCTAAGGAGTCCGTCGCGATCTTTACCGATGACCGAGCCAAGCTGGTAACAGCCATCGGTGAGCGGGCCGGTCAGGCGCAAACCGCCATCGCGCCCGCTGCCATGCCGACACCAGCCGCAGGGAAAGCCATATCGGCAGGGCTGGGATAAATCGTATGGCGTAACTTGACGCCACACGAACTTTCGGGGTAGTATCTACCATGAAGATCAGAAACGTGATCCACAAGGGATTGCGGCGATTCATCGAAGTTGACGATGAAAGCGGCCTTCAACCCGCCGTTGTCGCCAAGGTCCGACGCATCGTGTCTTTCCTCCAAGATATGGAGCGGGAGGACGAATTGCGCACCGTGCCGAGCTGGAAGGCCCATATGCTGACCGGCGACCGCAAGGGAACGTGGAGTCTGTTCGTCACGAAAAACTGGCGGATGACGTTTCGGATCGACCGCGACGAGATCGAAATCATCGACCTCGACTATGAGGATTACCACTAGGAGGTGGCCATGAGTGCGATTGCAGGCATCCGCTTGAGGAACCCGGCCCATCCCGGCAGCTTCATCAAGTATGACATCATCGAGCCGCTTGGCTTGTCGGTCACGGCAGCGGCGGACGTGCTGGGCGTAACGCGCGCCACGCTCTCGACCTTGCTCAATGAGCGCCAGAGCCTGTCCCCCGAAATGGCCTTGCGTGTCGAAAAGGCATTCGGCGTGGCGATGGACACGCTCATGCGGATGCAGAACAGCTACGACATCGCGCAGACCCGCAAGCGCGAAAACGAAATCAAGGTCATGCCGTTTAAGGGCAAACCAATTGAACCGCAGGCAGCGGCCTGATCGAATATGAACCTTATCAAATCAAAAAAGCGCGTTGCCGATCATGGGGAAGTGTTCACGCCGCCTTGGTTGGTCGAGCAGATGCTTGACCTTGTAAAAGGGGAAGCGGAGCGCATCGACGCACGTTTTCTTGAGCCTGCTTGTGGCAGTGGCAATTTCCTTGTGCCGATCCTGCAACGCAAATTGGCCGCAGTGGAATTGAAGTTCGGCAAGTCAGACTTCGAGAAGCGGCATTACGCGCTTTATGGCTTGATGTGCGCCTACGGGGTGGAGCTGTTGGAGGATAATATCGCGGAGTGCCGGGCCAACATGCTGGACATTTTCGCGGATTATCTGGGTTTGGACGAGGCCGACGATCTTTATCGCGCCGCCAGCCACGTGCTTTCGCTCAACCTTGTGCATGGGGACGCGATGACGATGCACGCGATGGACGGCAAACCGATCACCGTGGTGGAATGGGGCTATCTGGGCAAAGGCAAGTTCCAGCGCCGTGATTTCCGGCTTGATGTGCTGACCGGCATGGCCAGTTTCAGCGCCGAAGGATCGCTGTTTGCCGGGCTAGGCAAGCATGAGATATTCACCCCTGCCAAAAGCTATCCGCCGATGACTGTGCCCGATCTGGCGGCGGCATTTGATGACTTGGGGGCGGCGGCATGATCGAACAGGCCAGCTTTGCCCTTCGTGGGCGCAACCCCGATGTGTTGACCTGCATTGCCAATTTGTCGAATGACGAGGTATTTACCCCGCCCGAATTTGCCAACCGGATGCTGGATACGCTTGCTGCGGCATGGGCGAAAAATAATGCCGGGGCTAACATTTGGGCGGACAGTTCGGTCAAGTTTCTCGATCCATGCACGAAATCCGGCGTTTTCCTGCGCGAGATTGCCAAACAGTTGATCGCGGGGCTGGAAGCGGAAATCCCGGATTTGCAATCTCGCGTCGATCATGTTTTGACGCGGCAGGTGTTCGGCATCGGCATTACTCAACTTACCAGCCTGCTGGCCCGGCGTAGCCTCTATTGTTCCAAGCACGCCAATGGCGAGCATTCAGTGGCCGGGGCATTTGCCCGAGATGATGGCAACATCTGGTTTGAGCGGCTTGAGCATAGTTGGGTAAATGGAAAGTGCCTGTATTGCGGCGCTAACCAAGGCACGCTCGACCGTGGCACAACACTGGAAACCCACGCCTATGCTTTCATCCATACAGACGACATCAAAGCTCGCGTTGCAGAGCTTTTTGGGGGCGACATGCAGTTCGACGTAATCATTGGAAACCCTCCATACCAATTGGAGGATGGCGGCTTTGGATCAAGTGCAGCGCCAATATACCAAATGTTTGTCGAGCAGGCGTTGGAGCTTGAGCCGAGATATGCGGTTTTCGTGACGCCGTCGCGCTGGATGACCGGCGGTAAGGGTCTTGAAAAGTTCAGGGAGCGTATGCTGTCTGACAAGCGATTGCGGAATATCGTCGATTTTCCTAAGCTTTATGAAGCTTTTCCCGGAGTAAAAATTCGTGGTGGCATTTCGCATTTTCTCTGGGACCGCGACCATGAGGGGCCATGCAATGTGCAGACCATTTGGGATGGGGAACCGACTGGCCCAGCAGTTGAGCGTTTTCTCGACGCATACAATGTTCTGGTTCGACGAAACGAAGCAGTCCCTATCCTCGAAAAGGTCAGAGCGAAGGGTGAGGCAACTCTCCAAACGCGAGTCTCAACCGGAAAACCATTCGGATTCCGCACTTTTTTCCACGGCAAGCCCAAGCCGAATGGCTTGAAAGAGCCAGTAAAACTGTTTGGATCGCAGAAGGTTAGCTGGATCGAGCGTTCGGAAGTGGCAACAAATCCGCAGTGGCTCGATGATTGGAAGGTTCTCATGACCGCCGTGCAAGGAACGAGTGCGGCAGTAGAAACAAAATTTCTGAGTAAACCTATTATTGCCGAACCCGGAACCGCCTGCACAGAGACTTATATTGTAGCAGGCCATTTCAAAGATGAGCAGTCTGCAAAGCACTACTCTAGTTACCTACGAACACGATTCGTGCGTTTCCTCGTTTCGCTACGAAAGGTGACGCAGCACGCCACGCGCGATGTTTATGCGTTCGTGCCTGATCTGCCGCTCGACCAGTCGTGGACGGACGAGAAATTATATAAACGCTATGGGCTAACACCAGACGAGATCGCTTTCATCGAGCAACAAGTCGCTGCGCATAGCGATGCTTGGGTCGACGAATGATGAGTGCGAGGGGCGCACTGCCAATCATGAATAAGCCCAGCATCAACGAAATCCTCGCGCCCAAGCCCGAGGCGAACCCGCGCATCTACGCCTATTCGATTGACGCCAAAACCCATGAGGGGCTGCTGAAAATTGGCCAGACGACGCGCGACGTGAAGCAGCGGATTGCCGAGCAGGTAAAAACCGCAGCCATCCCCGTCCGCATCGAAATGGACGAATCCGGCGCGCGGGACGACGGCGGCACAATCACCGATCATGCCGTTCGCGCGGCACTCGTTAAAAAGGGTTTTGCCAACCCGATGCTGGAATGGGTGCAATGCACGGTGGCGGAAGTGCGCACCGTGCTGACCGAACTGCGCACCGGCCAGCAGATTTCCGGCACGCGCGACCAGTCGTTCCCGCCCCGCCCGGAACAGGCGGATGCCGTGGACAAGACCGCCGCCTATTTCCGGTCCATCTGGAATGAGGATGCCAGCGCCGTTCCGCGCTTTCTGTGGAACGCCAAGATGCGGTTCGGCAAAACCTTCACCAGCTATCAGCTTGCCAAGAAATTGGGGGCCAAGCGCGTGCTGGTGGTGACGTTCAAGCCCGCCGTGGAAGATGCCTGGCAGACCGACCTTGAAAGCCATATCGATTTCGATGGCTGGCAATATCTCTCCCGCAAATCGGAACGTGACCCCAGCCAGATCGAAGCCGACAAGCCCGTGGTCTTTTTCGGTTCGTTTCAGGATTTGCTTGGGCGTGACAAGGCCACGGGCGCGATCAAGGCCCGGAACGAATGGCTGCACACCATCAACTGGGATCTTGTGGTATTTGACGAATACCATTTCGGCGCTTGGCGCGACACAGCCAAGGAACTGTTTGAGGGTGAGGATGATGCCACCCGCGAAACCAAGCTGGAATATGACGCCGGGCTGGACGGGGTAAATTCCGACCTTGGCGATATTTCTGCCAACGAAGCCATTTTCTTGCCGATCACCACGAGGGCATACCTCTATCTGTCGGGCACCCCGTTCAAAGCCTTGGCGACCGGCGAGTTCATCGAAGAGCAAATCTTCAACTGGACCTACACCGACGAGCAGCGCGCCAAGGCGGAGTTTACCGCCGCCAACCCCGGTCAGCGCAATCCCTATGGCGCATTGCCGCAAATGCGCCTGCTGACATATCAGATGCCCGACGAATTGCTGGCCATTGCTAGCGCCGGGGAGTTTGACGAATTCGACCTGAACGAGTTCTTCGCCGCTAACGGCACCGGCATTCTGGCGACATTCAAGCACAAGACCGATGTGCAGAAATGGCTTGAGATCATCCGGGGTTCCTATGCCCCGCAGGCAGTGGACAGCCTGAAATCAGGAAACCGCCCGCCGTTCCCCTATTCGGACGCGCGCCTGTTGCCTTATCTCCAGCATTCATTCTGGTTTTTACCAAATGTCGCGGCCTGCCATGCCATGGCGAACTTACTGGCCGAAAAGCACAACACATTCTGGCATGGCTATACGACCATTCTGGCAGCGGGTGCGGCGGCAGGCATAGGGCTTGACGCCGTGCCGCCAGTGCGGCGCGCCATCGGCAACGGATTTGAGACGAAGACCATCACGCTGTCTTGCGGCAAGTTGACCACGGGCGTGACCATTCCGCAGTGGTCGTCCATCCTGATGCTGCGGAACCTGAAATCGCCGGAAACCTATTTTCAGGCCGCTTTCCGGGTGCAGTCGCCATGGTCGATCAAGAACCCTAATGGCGACAATCCGAACGAAGAGGAAATTCTGAAGCCGGTTTGTTTCGTGTTCGACTTTGCGCCGACGCGGGCACTGCGGCAGTTGTCCGACTACGGCATCGGGCTTTCGCCCGGTGAGGCGAACCCTGAAAATGCCGTGCGGGAGCTTGTCTCGTTCCTGCCTGTGCTGGCTTACGACGGCGCGAACATGACGCAGATCGACGCGGGCGGCATTCTCGATATTGCGATGGCTGGCACGTCAGGCACGTTGCTGGCGCGCAAATGGGAATCCGCGCTGCTGGTGAACGTGGACAACGACACCTTGCGCCGCGTGCTCGACAATCCGGAGGCCATGGCAGCGGTGGAACGCATCGAAGGATGGCGCGCGCTGGGCGACAATATCATCGAAACCATCATCAACAAGAACGAGAAGGTCAAAGACCTGAAAGCGAAGGCGAAAGACGGAAAACTGACCGAGAAAGAGAAAAAGGAGCTGACCGAGGAGGAGAAGGAATACAAATCCAAACGAAAGCAGGTTCAGGAAAAACTGATCAAATTTGCGACCCGAATCCCGGCGTTCATGTATCTGACCGATTTCCGGGAAAACACGTTACAGGACGTAATCACCAAGCTGGAACCGGACTTGTTCCTGACTGTGACCGGATTGACTGTGACCGATTTCCACCTGCTGGTGCGCTTGAAGGTGTTCAACACCGAGCGGATGAACCAAGCCGTTTTCGCTTTCCGCCGCTATGAAGATGCTTCGCTGCGCTATACCGGCATCGAAAGCCACAACGGCCTCACTCACTACGGCCTTTACGATACGGTTGTGGCGAAGGAAGGCTGAAAGAGACTGCTATGGAATTCAGGATAGGCACGGCTGCGATAGTATTTCTGGGGTCTTATTTCCCCCTAAGCCTGATCCTATTCGCGCAGAATTTTCAGTATCCCATGCTCAGTCGGCAATTTTGCTGGCCATTGCGGCAAGGGCAGTGCGAAATCCCTCTGGGTGCGCCAATATTTTCGATTAGCATGGTGGCTTTGACGCTTTTCTGCCTCATAGTTACAATATTTTCATTGAAGATTATAAAGCCAACTCAAGATATTGAGGTCGTTTCCGCAAAATATATTCCAACAGATTTGATGAACTACACCCTTCCTTACATTGTTTCTTTTATGAGCATAGAATACTCAGATACCGGAAAATTTGTCGGGTTTGTGGTATTTTTGCTTTGGATTTTTTGGGTCAGCCATCGTTCCGGGCAAATTATCCTCAATCCCGTTCTCATCGCGCTGTCGTGGAGGATGTATGAGGTTGAATACAAGTTCCCTGGAAGCGACGCCAAGCATTCCGGTAAAGCTCTTGCACATGGACATTTGACCGCTGGTCCATTTAAGCAGTCTCTGGTGCAAGCCATTCAGATCATTAAGCCGTGAGGTACTAAATGCCCATACCCGCCGACTTTGCAGCATTCGATATTGCAGGCGCGGCGATGACCGTGTGGGCGTTCAAAAAGTCCGGTGGGGCGGGAGGAGCCGCACCAACCTTTTCGGGGCACTGGGTTGCAACGGACCCCGCATTGGAAGCGGCTGTCAAAGCAGCGGTGCAGCAACGGCGCGCCGCAATCGAAGAGGTCAATCCCTACGGCCTGTTGGCTCAAAACAATGAGGCGAGCGCGTTATCAATTGGTGCGAATGAGACCTACGCCGATAGGATAGTTGCCGCCACAGCCGATCCCCTACCTCAGCGGCGAGCAACAACTCTTCGCCATATTCAAAACACAGACTTCTATGTAATTAAATTGGTTAGTGGTGGCGTCACGCTCTATGCGGTTCGAAAAGCGGATTCATCCTGGCATACCAAAAAGAGAGCGAAAGCAATTGACGCTCTCTTCCGTGATGAAACGTTGACGCTTGAACCTGCGCCTGCATTTTCATTGTCGACATATGTTGATTTTTTCATCTTCGATGGCACGATCTACATGCTGGACAAAGGGCATTTTGAATCCGTTCTCAGCTATCGACAGGCGCACGCAAATCAGTTCATCGCGCTACAAGCCGAGCCGGCTTTCAACGCCATTTTCACCGATATGGCACCGCTTGTAGCCCACATAGGCACGAACAAAATCCAGCTTCGCAGAGCGTGCGCAATCGAACTGAAAGGGCACTACCGCGATAATGACTTTATGTTGCGGCTGCGGCAACGCTTCCTGCAACTCCGTTTGAATATTATTTTCGATGCAAACGGAAAAATTGTGCCCACGCCAGAGACATGCGCCGACATTATGACCGCACTCTTGGACCACCGGCTGTCCTCCGCGTTCTCGGAGGCCATATACGACGTGCCCGATGCTGTAGCTGTGGTCTGCCACAGACTCTTGCGACGGTTGGACCGGGTTCAACCACGGCTTCCTTTTCTGCCTGACTCTCCTGCCTGACAGATTTCAGGGCGCCCCTTTCAGGCCGGGCTGTATCGCTAGCGCAACGGAACCGGCTCCGCCATCTCCGCCCATGCGGGTTGCCATCCCTGTCGCGAGATAGTGCTGGCAAGCCCGCCTTGCATTGAGCGCCGTAGCGGCGCGCCCCCTTCCCTGACCGGAGGAAGAAAGAGGCTCTGCCTCTCTCTCCCTGCAAGGTGCCGCTTTGGGGCCGTAGCTCACTGCGTTGCGCCCGCACCACCCCCGGCACCGGACCTTGCCCCCACTCTCTCCGCCCCTCGCCGGGTCGGCAGGGGTCATGCGCGGCATGACCCCTGCGCGGATTGGAAGGGAGCAAACACCATGAACAAGCAAGACCCCCATAGCCGTATCACCGACCGAATTCTGGCCGAGCTGGAACAAGGCACCCACCCATGGCTGAAGCCGTGGAGCGGCGGCGATATGGCCGCATCAGGCCAGCCCCGCCCCTTGCGCGCCACCGGCCAGCCCTATCGCGGGATCAATGTCCTTCTGTTGTGGATCGAGGCGCAGACGTCCGGCTTTGTCTGCCCGTCATGGATGACCTACCGGCAGGCGCAAGCCTTGGGTGCGCAGGTGCGTAAAGGCGAGCGCGGTGCAACCGTGGTCTACTACGGCGACAGCGCCAAGACTGTGCATGACGATACCACCGGCGAGGATCGGGAACAGGGCTTCCGCTTCCTCAAAACCTACACCGTGTTCAACGTGGCCCAGATAGACGGTTTTCCGCTCGCGCGGCCGATCCGTTAAGACGCTACTAGTCCTGCGCTACTACACGATTTGGTCCGCGCGTATCTTTGGCGCTCGCATCTTTCAGCTCAAATGAAGGCAATGGCGCCGCTTGCCCGCGAGCTTGAAGCCCAGGCCGACGCCCGACGCCTGTAAGCGGTCACATCATCATTTTCATCACATCGCCGGGGATAGTTTCCCCGGTCACGGAGGATCATTGTCATGAAGAAGCACATTCTCGTCGCGGCTTTCGCCGCATTGATGCCAGTCGGCGCGTTCGCGCAAGACGTGCCGGCAAGCGAGCAAGCGAGCGATGCTCCCACCGCCCCGGACGGCACGCCAGCCTTCGGTATCGAACCCTATTTCGGCGTGCTGGGCGGCTATCACAGCTTCGACAAGCAAAGCGAGTTGGGGGTCTCGCCGACCGGCAGCCGCATGGGCGGCGCGCTGATCAGCGGCGTTGCCGGCGTCAATATCCCCTTGGGGCCGGCCTTTGTCGGCGTCGAGGGCAACGCCACCAAGGGCTTTAGCGACATCGACTGGGAATATGGTGTCAAGGGCCGCATCGGCGGACGCGCCGGCGAGAGCGGCCTGATCTACGCTTCGGCCGGCTATCAATGGGTCAACGGCAAGCGCGGCTTTTCCGACCAGAAGGACTGGATCTACGGCCTCGGCGTCGAGGTCGGCCCGAAGGACATCGGACTGGGCGGCATTACCGGCAATAGCGGCGTGCGACTCCGTCTTCAGATGGACACCTATGACTTCGACAGCCTGCGGCCGATGGCCGGCGTCATCTTTCATTTCTGACGGCTTGGTCCGCCGCAATAAACCCATAGCGAAAACAGGAGAGACCAATGTCGACTTCCTATGAGTCCGCGACCGTGCCTTATGATAGGCCGGCCGCCTTGCCGTTGCGTTCGCGCTTGTCGTGGCCGGCGATATTTGCGGGCGTAACCCTGGCGATCGCCATCCAGCTCGTGCTGGCCCTGCTCGGCACAGGGATCGGCTTCAGCCTTGTCGATCCCGTGAAGGGCACGACACCCGGAGCGAACAGCTTCGGAATCGGTGCTGGCCTATACTGGGTCGTGAGCATGATGATCTCGTTGGGCGCCGGCAGCTACGCGGCGGCTCGCGTAGCGGGCGCTCACGACCGCTTCGATGGGCTGGTTCACGGCCTGACGATCTGGGGCCTGACTTCCATCCTCACCGTCTATCTGATCACCTCGGCTGTTGGCGGCATCATCGGCGGCGCGTTTCGCACCGTTGGCGGGGTGGCATCGACCGCCGGTCAGAGTGTAGGCGCGGCAGCCCCCGTCATTGCCAGGGCTGCGAGTGTCGACGATATCGATATTGGCAATGAAGCGGCCGCCTATCTGACGAGCGTTCCAGCGGACCCGGCAGCGATGTCGCCGCAGGAAGCGCAAAAGGAGGTCGCCCGGCAGTTGCCCGACCTCGCGGCGGGCGGCACCAAAGGCGCGCAGGCTGAAAGCCGGATCGTGGCGATCGTCGCCGCGCAGCAGAAGATCAGCGCCGCCGAAGCTCGCCAGAAGGTCGAAGCCGCCAAGGCGCGTTTCGTCGCCGCCAAGAATGATGCCGTCGAGACTGCGAAGACGACCGTCGATACTGCTGCTGGCGGTGCTGCCGGCACATCATTCCTCGTTGTCCTCGCGCTCATCATCGGCGCCGCATCTGCCGGTTTCGGCGGTATCGTCGGCGGTCGCCGCGAGCAGATCGTTGTCCGCCAATAGGCCAGGAGTGCCACGGCTGCCGCTCGACGAGCCGGCAGCTGTGCCAGACAGGAACCTATGCCGAAATGACGTGTTCTATGTAGTAGAAGAAGCGG
>Ga0182744_1004401_pt1 | contig 10561 bp, 8 predicted proteins | sample eDN3rd30CKraftMG_FD_128525 | JGI IMG/M metagenome (GOLD analysis project Ga0182744, IMG submission 128525) | Enriched Miracle-Growth compost microbial communities from Emeryville, California, USA - eDNA 3rd pass 30_C Kraft MG (version 2) (version 2) ... | reverse complement strand
GGGCAGCGGCTCGGTGGCGCACTCGTTACGCGAGAGCGGACCAAAGCCGGCGGGGAACGTGTCAAAAAGGTCCTCAAGGCCCGGGGCTAGGCGTAGAGCACCGTCCTCGTCCTGCCACAGCAGCGCAGCTGCCCGTAAGTGTGCGATATCTGACTCGAGAAGGGCTGCCTGGTCGAGGGGAGCCGCTGGCTCGGTGGCGTCTGCTGGATCGGTGGCTACTGCTGGCTCAGTGGGGACGGCTGGGCCGGAAGCCGTGCTGGGTGCCGGGATCTCGTCGGAAATAAGAGGCGCAGCATCAGCGCCGAGGATTGCGAACAAAATGTTCGCGGGTGCGGTGGGCTGGCCAAGAGAACGCAAAATAAAAACAGACTCAAGCACTTGCAGCCTGCGGGCATTAAGAGTCGCTAGAGCGCGGGCCAAACTCGCACTATTAGAAGCTCGCGCTGCAAGTGAGACGAGATTGGCGGGTGACGGTGAGGCGAGATCCGGGCGCGCCGCAAGCAGCGCGGTGAGCTCCTGTGTGTCCAGCGCGCGGATCGAATCGGAAAACGTACCCATCTCACCAATTTTACGTGGGTAGGCAAACCGGGCGGCGAGCAGGGCGGCCAGCGGCATGGCGCAGCAGCGCCACAGAGCGCGACCGAGTTTCGCCCTGAGGTGAGAGGCACGCAATTGATTGTTCAAAGAATTGGGCGCACAGGTATCCTAGAGGTTCATGAACTTTATCCGCGGCCAGAAGGATGTTTGCGCAGGCCGTGGAGTTCCAACGAGTACACGAGGTTAACGTGCCAACCGGTAAGGTCAAGTTTTTTGACGCTGAGCGAGGTTTCGGATTCATCACCACTGATGAAGGAGACCAGATCTTCTTGCATGCCTCCGCGCTGCCAGAGGGCGCGCCCGCGCCGAAGCCAGGCGCCCGCGTTGAGTTTGGCGTAGCAGACGGACGCAAGGGTCCACAGGCTCTTTCCGTTACTTTCACTGAGCCGCTGCCCTCCGTGGCGCGCGCCCACCGCAAGCCTGCAGACGAAATGGCTGTTGTTGTAGAAGACGTCATCAAGCTGCTTGACTCGGTGGGTAACCAGTTGCGTAACGGCCGCTACCCGGACAAGGGCTCAGCCACGAAGACCGCGAACGTACTTAGGGCCATCGCAGACGCAATCGAGGCGTAAGAAACACATGACCACAGCCACCGTACCTAGCAACCGCAGTTCGCGCGCCAAGCTCGACTCCGTGCTGGCTCAGGCAATCGATCTTGCGCGTGGCGCAGCCCTCGAGGAAGCTGACCATGCACAGGACGTTGGCGAGCACGCCGGCGTCTGGATGCTGGGTGATCGGTTTGCCATGCACAAATTTGCCTGCACCATGCGCGGGTATGTGGGCTGGCACTGGTCTGTCACACTTTCACGGGCACCGCGCTCGCGAGTGGCTACCGTCTGTGAAGTAGCGCTTCTTCCCTCTGAAGAGTCGATTCTGGCGCCGCAGTGGTTGCCGTGGTCCCAGCGTCTTCGTCCAGGCGATATTGGTCCCGGTGATGTTTTGCCGTTCCGCGCCGATGACCCTCGGTTGGAGCCGGGATACACGGCAACGGGTAACGAGGAAGAAGACCAGGTAGCTATTGAGGAGCTCGCGCTTGCTCGCATGCGCGTGCTGTCCCCGCAGGGCCGTGAGGAAACCGCGAAGCGCTGGTATGAGGGCGCTAACGGGCCGCGCTCGCAGGGTTCGCTGCAGGCGGCAGCGTCTTGTGGTTCATGTGGCTTCTTGGTTAAGCTCCAGGGTTCGCTCGGCCAGGTTTTTGGTGTGTGCACCAACGTGTGGTCGGATGATGACGGCAAAGTGGTGGCGCTGGGCCACGGCTGTGGCGCACACTCCGAAACTGATGTTCCACATCGGGCCACGGAGTGGCCGGAGAACCACCCAATTATCGACGAAACCTCAATTGAGCAGGTCACGTCCGGTGACCTTGACGCAGTTGAGTTGCCAACCGATGCAGATCGGGCCGGTGCGCGCGCGGCACATGATGCGGCTAACGTGATTCACGCCGACTCTGCAGAGCCTTCCGATGCGCAGGATCTGGACCTCTTGGAGGGGGCCGGCGCCACTGCGTCCGCATCACTCGAAGTCGCGGCTGAACACCACGGCATTGATCATGACGGCGAACACGGCATCGTTCGTGATGGCGGTCAGGCTGCGGATGAGTTGGTTGCTCATGGCACGCACAAGGACCAGCCACAAAGCGAATTACAAAGCGAGCGGAGCGGTGGGTCAAAGGCAGAAGCCGCCGGCGCCGCCGCGCGGCCCGTACTTGACGTGATTTCCGAGTTGCGGGCAAAGAGCCGGGAACAGGCGCGCGTGGAACGCGAAGAACAGCGCGCCGAGATAATGGCGCGTTCTGAGATTGCGAAGACCCTGGACTCTATTGCGGCTTCGATTGGTAAAGCGCCGGAAGGTTCGCACCGCGCAGACCGCACTGAGCGGGCGGACCGCACAGACCGCACAGACCGCACAGAGCGGGCGGAACACACTGCGCACGGTACGCAATCATCTGAAGGTGCGGCGCAGAGCGAGGACTGAGCGTCCGAAACCTGCACACTTTTGAGAATTGTGTGGTGTGCGGGAACGTTTGTTGCGGGCTCGTGACGAACGCAACGTGTTAACAATTTCTCGCGTTGCTTCACGATTTTCTAACGATTTTGTAGTGCACGTCTCATAGTTAAACGGTTGCCGTGGGGTTTATGGTGACTTTGCCCGCATTTTTTGTGTGGAAATTATCGAGACAACGTTAAATCTATGCATATTTTTAGTGCACAATATGCTTATGGCGAACACAGAAACCAAGGCTGAGTCCAAGGGCTTCCTGGACTCATACTTCAAAATTTCCGAGCGTGGTTCCACCGTGGGTCGTGAAGTCCGCGGTGGCCTCGTCACGTTCTTTGCGATGTGCTACATCATCGTCCTTAACCCTCTGATCCTCGGCTTCACTCCGGACTCCACCGGTGCGTTTTTGGGTGCTGGGCTGGCTTCGGGTGACCCAACGACGCCAGGCGCCGGTATTCCACTCATTGCCGCAGCCACCGCACTTATTGCCGCGGTTATGTCCATTGCAATGGGAACCGTGGCCAACTACCCGATCGCTATTGCGGCGGGTCTTGGTATCAACGCTCTGGTTGCTTACACGATCGTTAAGATGCCCGGTATGACGTGGGCAGACGGCATGGGACTGATCGTGCTTGAAGGTCTTGTCATCCTCGTGCTGGTGCTTACTGGCTTCCGTCAGGCGGTATTCCGCGCGGTGCCGGCGGGCCTCAAAACCGCAATTTCGGTGGGTATCGGTCTGTTCATCGCGTTTATCGGTCTGGTGAATGCTGGCCTTGTTACAACCCCGGCAATGTTTGATTATGTGCCCGGCGCACAGCCTGGCACCCCGGTCCAGCTGGGCTCGGCAGGCTCGATCGATTCTTGGCCGCTCCTTGTGTTCGTTTTGGGTTTGGCAGCGATCGTGCTGCTCACAGCCCGCAAGGTCAAGGGTGCGATGCTCTGGTCCATCCTGGGTGGCACCGTAGTTGCCATCATCGTGGAGAAGGTCGCGGATCTTGGCGGCAAGAGCCCGGATAACCCACACGGCTGGAACCTTAACGTGCCGTCGATTCCGGATTCGTTTGCTTCAGTTCCGGACTTCTCCCTGCTTGGTCACTTCTCACTGTTTGGCTCGATCTCAAAGATCGGCATTGTTGCGGTCATCCTCGTTGTCTTTTCGCTTTTGCTGGCTGACTTCTTTGACACGATGGGCACTATGGTGGCTGTCGGCGCCGAAGCTAAGCTGCTTGACAAGGAAGGTAACCCGCCAAACACCACCCAGATCCTGGTGGTCGACTCGGTTGCTGCTGTTGCAGGTGGTATGGGCTCAGTGTCTTCTAACACTGCGTTTATTGAGTCCGCCTCTGGTGTGGGTGAAGGCGCGCGAACTGGTTTGGCCTCGGTTGTAACCGGTATTGCCTTCTTGCTAGCCACGTTCTTGTCCCCACTTGTGGCGATGGTTCCTTACGAGGCTGCTACCCCTGCGCTCGTCTTTGTTGGTTTCCTGATGATGACTCAGGTTGCTGGCATTAAGTGGAACGACTTTGAGATTGCGCTTCCGGCGTTCCTCACGATCATCATCATGCCGTTCACGTACTCGATCACTGATGGTATCGGTGCCGGCTTCCTGTTCTGGACCCTCATCAAGGTGGTTAAGGGCAAGTCGCGTGAGGTGCACCCGCTTATGTGGGTTGTTGCCGCGATGTTTGTCATCTACTTTGTGCTTGGTCCAATTAAGACGTGGCTCAATATCTAGTCCTGTGACGGTGTAGTCCTCGCCTATGGCGAGGTGGGCGGCCCGCATGCTTTGGCATGCGGGCCGCTGTGTTGTATCGCCCACTGCAGCGAGCCGTGAGCCGCGAGCAGCGGGCGGTTTGCAGCGCACTGCGAGCAGTCCACTGCGCGTACTGATTGTTTGCCCTGTGTGCACCGCCGGTTTACCGGCATCTGGGCTTTGTTCATGACGGCTCACGTAGGATGAGTGTCGTGGTGAGGCAAACAATGTATCGACTCTCAAACACGCTGCACGAGTATGCGTGGGGTTCACAGAGTGCGATCTTCAATAAGTTCGGTTGGACGCCTACGGGCCGTCCTGCGGCTGAACTCTGGCTTGGCGCCCACCCGCTTTCGCCGAGCCTTGCCCACCCGCAGGATCTCGTGAGCGTTGATTGGCTGGACTTCCAGCCGGAGTCTTTGATTTCCGACGATTCGGCTGGGGTCTCATTGATCTCGTTGATTCGGGCGGACCCTGAGTTCATGCTTGGGGACGCGGTGGAATACGCGTATGGTCCGCGGTTGCCGTATCTGATGAAGATTTTGGCCTCGGATGCGCCGCTTTCCTTGCAGGTGCACCCTAAGCCGCACGTGGCACGCGCTGGATTTTTGCGGGAGAATGCGGCGGGAATTGATATTCATTCTTCGGAGCGTAATTACAAGGATGACCAGCATAAGCCGGAGATGATCCTTGCGCTGACAGCCTTTGAGGGGCTGTCAGGGTTCCGGAGGCCGCAGCGCATCCTTGACCTTTTAGATGGGGTGGCTGGGGAGTGCGCCGCGCAGATGCGCTCTGCTTTGCGGGCTGCGCCTGGCGTGGCAGGTGTGCGTTCTGCTTTTGAGCATGCTTTGGCACTGCGCGGCACGCAGTGCACCGCGCAGCTCGTTGAGGCGCAGGAGTCGATTAAGAAGATCGTGGCTGAACGCACGGCTCTTGGCGAGTTGGTTTCGCGTGGTCATGTGACGGCGCTTGATCTGTTTGACCGTTACCCCGGTGATCCTGGCGCGCTGGTGTCTCTTATGTTGAATCGATTCTCGCTGGAACCGGGGCAGGCTGTTTATCTCGAAGCAGGTCAGGTGCATGCCTATCTTGGCGGGTTGGGCGTGGAAATTATGGCCAGTTCGGATAACGTGCTGCGTGCTGGGCTGACTCCCAAGAAGGTGGATGTAGCAGAACTCGTGCAATGCACGGATTTTGCGCCGGCACCGCCGGCACGCCCTGCAATTCGGGAACGCGATGGGGGCCTTAGGGAATATCGCCCAGATATCGCGGAGTTTGCGCTGCTGTATGGGCAGGTTTCCGGTTCGGTACTGGTCACGCATAACGGTCCGCGCATTGTTGTGTGTTTGTCCGGCGAGGTGGAAGTGACAAACGCGCTGGGCTCGTTGGGTAGGCTCACGGCGGGCCAGTCAGCGTTTGTCCCCCATGGCGTGGGCAACATTGCACTCCATGGTGAGTGCGAGGCGGCTATTTCGTTTGTTCCGTAAGTACTGATCTATTCGCTAAACACTGACCTGTTACGTAAGCGCTGATCTATTACCTAAGCGCCGGTCTGTTACTTAAGCGCCGAGGAGCTGGACCCGAGCTGGGTCCAGCTCCTTCGTCGTGAAGCAGGGGCTGTGGGACCAAAGTGACGTGATGTGGTGCAGGTCAAGCCGCGGACCTATTTAATTACTTTAAGTAATGAGTTAAAGTAATTAGGTGATGCAATCAAATCAGTGCCAGCCGGGAACGCTGGCAGGGGAGATACGTGTCGCGGCGAACCGGCTGGTCAGGAGACTGCGGGCGGAACGTGGTGAGGCGGATCTGCCAGAACACCTCTTTGTGGTGCTGACTGCCCTTAAGAAGTTTGGTCCTATGACGCCAGGGGCGCTCGCGGAACTCGAATCGGTGAGGCCGCCCTCGATGACCCGCACGGTCAATGCCCTCTCGGAACTCGGTTTTGTGGAAAAAACGGGCGACGAACGCGATAAACGTCAGGTGCGCGTGGAGCTGACGGACCGGGGGATTGCAGAAATCAACGAGACCAGACGTCGCCGTGATGCCTGGCTCACCAAGGAGCTGAGCAAACTCGGCCCCGAAGATCGTCAAGCACTCGCTAGCGCGAGCGAAATCCTCAAAACAATAGCTGGTCAGTGAAATAAATGGGTCAGACCTTCGCCTCGCTCAAATACTTTAACTATCGAATCTGGTTCTCCGCGGCGCTCGTGGCGAACATCGGCACGTGGATGCAACGTGTGGCCCAGGACTGGCTAGTCCTTAACCACCTGTCAGACAATTCGGGCTCCGCGGTGGGTATCGTCACCGGATTGCAGTTCCTCCCCGTCCTCTTCCTATCCACCTATGCCGGCGTGATTGCGGACCGGGTGGACCGCCGCAAACTGCTCATGATCACGCAGGGCCTCATGGGGGTGCTTGCTCTCGCACTCGGTTTGATGACACTCACTGGTGTGGTCCAACTGTGGCATGTATACGTTTTTGCCTTTGTGCTTGGCTGCGTGGCGGCGTTCGACAACCCAGCCCGCCAAGTGTTCGTCTCACAGATGGTGCCTTCGGACAAACTTGCCAACGCAGTGGGACTGAACTCAGCATCCTTTAATGCGGCCCGACTCGTTGGTCCCGGTCTTGCGGGGCTGCTCATCGCCTGGGTGGGCACCGGCTGGGCGTTCATGATTAACGGCGTTTCCTTTGCCGCTACGATCGCTGCGATGGCGTTCATGCGAGTTGCGGAATTGCATACCTTTGACAAGCAGCCGCGGGAAAAGGGGCAGATTCTTGAAGGAATGCGGTATGTCAAAAACCGCTCCGACATCATCGTGATCATGATCGTGGTGTGCGTGGTTTCCACGTTTGGTTTGAACTTCCAGCTGACGTCCGCACTGATGGCCACAACCGTCTTTGGCAAGGGTGCTGGCGAGTACGGCATGCTTGGGTCAATTCTGGCTATAGGTTCACTCACGGGTGCGCTGATGGCGGCTCGTCGCCGCCGGCCGCGGGTGCGTTTGGTGGTTATGGCTGCGTTTGGCTTTGGTATTTTTGCCGGGCTGCTGGCCATCATGCCGAGTTATGAGTTGTATGCGCTCATGTCGATTCCCGTTGGGTTCTGTTCGCTGACGCTTATGACGGCCGCGAATGCGGCCATTCAGACCTCGGTTGAACCGGGTATGCGCGGCCGGGTGATGGCGCTGTACCTGATTGTGTTCACGGGTGCCACTCCTATTGGCAGCCCGCTGGTGGGCTGGATTGGGGAGCATTTTGGGGCCCGTTGGTCCATTGGTATTGGTTCGATTACGGCGCTTGTGGTGGCCGGATGGGCGGCGCTTTGGACCCGTAGGCACTGGAATTACTCCGTCACCTATGACCTGTGGCACCGGCCACGGATCACGATTGCTTATGAGTCTGACGACGCTGGCGAACTGCGTGCCACCACAACTGTGGAGGACGGCGAGGAGCTGACTGTGCGCCAGCGCGAGGAGGTTGCGGCAACCCTGAAGGTAGCGGAACTGCAAAAGTCTAAGCAGGCAAGCTAGCGCCTTGTGGCTTGGGCCTTGTGGCGCTGAGGTGACGCTGGGACGTCGCTGGGATGTGATGAAGGCCCGTCGCGCTGTGCGCGGCGGGCCTTCTGCGCAGTGATGCACCACAGCGAGATCGTACCTGCGGGGGCCACTTCGTAGCGCGCAGCTACGATCTCGTCCCCGCAACTACGATCTCGCGGGAGGGTGGTGCCTACTTCTGATTTTCGACGATGTACTCGATTGATTTGGTCAGGGCCAGTACGTCTTCGGGGTCGACTGATGGGAACATCGCGATGCGCAATTGATTGCGGTTGAGGCTGCGGTAGGGGTCGACGTCCACCACGCCGTTAGCGCGCAGGACGGCAGATACTGCGGCTGTGTCCACCGATTCGTCGAAGTCGATTGTGCCCACCACGAGGGAGCGGTTGGCAGGGTCGGCCACGAATGCCGTGGTGTAGCTCGTAGCCTCGGCCCAGTTGTACAGGATTGCAGCGGACTTGGCGCAGCGCGCAGCAGCCCAGTCCAACCCGCCGTTGGCGTTTAGCCAAGCAAGTTGCTCTGCAAGCAAAATCAGCGTGGCAATTGCGGGGGTGTTGTAGGTCTGGTTGAGGCGTGAGTTCTTGACCGCAATCTGCAGGCTGAGGAAGTCAGGGATCCAGCGGTCTGAGGCCGCGATCTCGTCGATTCGGGCAAGGGCGGCGGGGGACATTATTGCGATCCAGAGGCCGCCATCTGACGAAAACGATTTTTGCGGAGCAAAGTAGTAGACGTCCGTCTGGGTGAGGTCAACAGTAAGACCGCCTCCACCGGAGGTGGCATCGATGACAATGAGTGCGCCGTCTTCTTGTGAGCCTGGAATGCGAACGACCGGGGCGATGGCGCCCGTGGAGGTTTCGTTGTGCGGCCAAGCGTAAACGTCGGCTCCTGGAACGTATGCGGGGATGCCTGCGGTACCGGGCGCGAGGTGGGTGATGATAGACGGCTTAAGGAAAGGTGCTTTGTCCGTCTCTTTAGCAAATTTGGAGCCAAACTCGCCGAACTCAGCGTGTACAGCCTGCTCACGCACGAGGCTGAAGGTGGCCGCGTCCCAGAACGCGGTGGAGCCACCATTGCCAAGAATCACCTCATATCCCTCGGGGATAGAGAAGAACTCGGCGATGGCTTCCTGCACCTCCTTGACGAGGTTCTTGATGGGCGCCTTGCGGTGCGAGGTGCCGAGAAGTTCGCGCCCGCGAGATGCAAGCGCGTCGATCTGTTCGGAACGGACCTTTGCTGGGCCGGAGCCAAAACGGCCGTCCGCAGGAAGGATGGATGAGGGAATGGTGAGCGTTGCATCAATCACACCGTGATTTTAGCGTCCCGCGCGGGTAGGGTGCTGCGATGACCACATTGCAGTTGATAGTAGGTAAATTGTCAGTCGCGCGTGGCATGCTTATAACAAATCGTCTACCCGGGCTATGGAGGCAGATGTGAGCGATCTGATCGACACCACCGAAATGTATCTGAGGACCATCTATGAGCTTGCGGAAGAGGGAATTGTTCCGCTGCGTGCGCGCATAGCCGAGCGCCTCGGGCACTCCGGCCCAACGGTATCTCAAACGGTTGCGCGCATGGAACGCGATGGCCTTCTTGTGGTCAGCGGCGACCGTCACTTGGAACTGACGCATGAAGGCCACACCAAGGCCATGCGGGTTATGCGTAAGCACCGCCTTGCCGAGCGCCTACTCACTGATGTGATTGGGCTCGATTGGGAGTTTGTGCACGACGAAGCTTGCCGCTGGGAACACGTTATGAGTGACCGTGTTGAGCAGCGCCTCCTCTCCCTGCTTAATCAGCCGACTGCATCACCGTATGGCAACCCCATTCCAGGGCTATCGGAGCTGGGTGGGCAGGAACCAGAAGTGGCATTCCTAGATGGCGTGGAGTGCCTCCTAGACGTTGGTGCAGCCTTGGGTAATAACACTCGGACCGTTACCGTGGCGCGACTCGGTGAGCCACTGCAAACGGATGTGGAACTACTTGCACGACTAGCTGAGGGTGGTGTGATGCCCGGAGTTGAACTTGAAATCTCCGCACCAGACCAAACCACCGTTTCTGTTTCCCAACCGGGAGCAGAAATTGTGTTGGACTTGCCGGAGGAAGTTACACGCCACATTTTTGTGGCCAAGTAGCACACTTGCCGCGAGGACTTGGACTAACACACGCGCTGAAAGTGCGATGGGGAGTCTGATCGCAGGCGCGTACGGGAAAAATGCGCCCGGAGGGATGACAGCGGCAACCTTCAGCCTGTAGAGTGACATTGCTTATTCAAAAACATCGGATTTGAATAAGTGTTCATGCGGAACGCCAAACCCTGTCACCGTATGAAGCCTGGACCTAATTCTTGACAGGGGCGGAGGACCCACCTTTGGTTGTAAGGTCAACCTTGGGGTGAAGCCCTTTGCGTGCTATGCACTGAAGGGCCGAGTACTCTCTCCACTCGAACCCGACAGCTTACTTCGCCGGCGTCAGGAGAAAACTGTGTCGAATACCGTTTACCGTGCACGCCACCGTGAGCAGCGAGGGGCACTCGCTCCACTTGCTGCAATGGCGTCATCGGCGACTTCAAACGTCGCGCTCGCAAGCCGACGCTCAGCAGTCGTAGCGATTTCTTCCGGACTGGTTGTTGGCATCGCGGGCGTAGCCCCAGCCTCGGCAG
>Ga0182744_1004398_pt1 | contig 10564 bp, 9 predicted proteins | sample eDN3rd30CKraftMG_FD_128525 | JGI IMG/M metagenome (GOLD analysis project Ga0182744, IMG submission 128525) | Enriched Miracle-Growth compost microbial communities from Emeryville, California, USA - eDNA 3rd pass 30_C Kraft MG (version 2) (version 2) ... | reverse complement strand
GTAACGGCTGGGCGGACGGCGCAGGCCGAGGTTGCCGCGCAGTGTCGTACTTTCATACTCCGAGCGGAACAAGCCGCGGCGGACCAGTTCGGGAATCACCAGACCGGCGAAAGCATCGAAGCCGCCGGGCAGATAGGCGGGCTGCACGAGGAAGCCATCGATTCCATAGTTCAGGAACCACTCCTCCATCTCGTCGGCAATCCGCTTGGGGCCGCCGCGCAAGGTGCGCTGTCCCCGCGCGCCCGCGTACCATTCATAGACCTGGCGGATGCTGAGGTTTCCGCTCCGCGCCTTGTCGAGCACGTTATGCCCGGCAAAACCGATCTTCTCCGGATCGGGAAACAGATGGAAGGGAAACGGACCGTCCACCGGATAGGGCGACAGGTCCACACCGTTCAGCTCGGTCGCCAGCAGCAGCCGGCCGACGTCGGGATGAATTTGCGACTGGAGGAATTGGTAGATCTCCTCTGCCTCTTCGTCGGTGCGCCCGACGATGGCATTGAGGCCCGGCATGATCTTGATGTCGTCGGGACGACGCCCGTATTTTTCGGCGCGCGATTTGATGTCGGCGGAAAATGCCTTGGCCTGCGCCAACGTGTGAAGCGGCGTGAAGACGATTTCGGCAATCCGCGCTGCAAAGTCCTTGCCGGCTTCGGAAGCTCCGGCCTGCGCGAATACCGGATAGCCCTGCGGCGGCCGCGCCATGTTCAATGGGCCGCGCACTGAAAAGTGCTTCCCCTTATGCGGCGCATAATGCAGTTTGGCAGGATCGAAATAACGGACGGTCGAACGGTCGCGAACGAAAGCATCATCGTCGTAGCTGTCCCACAGCTCGCGACAGGTATCGACGAATTCGAGGGCCCGCTCATAGGCCTCGCCGCGCTCGAAATGTTCGTCACGGCCGTAGTTGTAGGCCTCGGCCTTGTTCGACGATGTCACCACGTTCCAGCCGGCGCGCCCGCCGCTGAGCATGTCCATCGATCCGAACCGCCGGGCGATGTTGTAGGGCTCGTTGTAGCTTGTCGTCACCGTGGCGACGACGCCGATATTGCTGGTGACGGCGGCGATCGCCGACAGCAGCGTCGTCGGCTCGAAATGCGCCATGTATTGCGGCGTGCGCGAGAGCGTATCGACCGGCCCCTCGCGCGTTGCGTTATGATCGGCGAGAAAGATCAGGTCGAACTTCGCCCGCTCGGCCGTGCGCGCAAGTTCGGCATAGTGCGCGAAGTTCATCCCCGCGTCGATCTGCGCCTGCGGGTGCATCCATGCCGCCACATGATTTCCTGTCGGGTGGAAAAACGCGCCAAGTTTCAAATGTCCAGGCCGCCGTGACGCCGACATTGCCGATACCTCCTAGGTCAAAGCGCCCCGAAAGCCGGGGCCTTTCGAGATCAAATTCGCCGTCCGCTCTATTCGCTTTCCTGGCTCCGGAACGCCCACGGAGCGATCCATTTCTCCAGCGCGTCGAACGCGCTGAAGATCAGCATGCCGAGGAGGAGCAGAATGATGAGCGTAGCGAAAGCCAGTTCCATTTCCATGCGGTTGGTCGCGATCAACAGCACGTAGCCGAGCCCGGCACCGGCGGCGATCATCTCGCCGACGACGTTGCCGATGAAGGCGCCCGCCGCAGCGATCTTGAGCGACGCGAAGAAATAAGGAATCGCCCGCGGAATGCCGACCTTCCAAAGCACCTGAATGCGGCTGGCGCGCAGCGAGCGCATCATCTCCCAGAGTTCGGGCTCGATCGTGCGCAGTCCGGTGACGACATTCACGGCAATCGGAAAGAAGGCGATCAGCACGCCCGCGAGCACTTTCGGCAAAGTGCCGATGCCGAACCAGACCGCGAAGATCGGGATGAAGGCGGAAACGGGAACCGCATGAAATCCGCCAAGCAGCGGATAAAGCAGCTTGCTCGCGATCGTCGAATAGCCAATGAGGATGCCCAGCACGATGCCCAGCGCGGCGCCGAGCAGCAGGCTCGTCAGCGTGCCGGAGACCGTCACCCAGGCGTGCTGGCCGAGGATCGGCAAAACCGACCTGGCCTCGATGAAAACACCGCTCGGAGCCGGCAGGATATAGGACGGGACGCCGCTCAGCCGGACGCACACCTCCCACACGACGCCGGCAAGGAGCAGGCTCAGCGCGGTCTCCGCCAGAATGTTCATCTGGAAGCGCATGCGCTACCTTTCGATCCGGTGGCGGATATTGCCGACGTGCTGCACGAACTGCGGCGTCAGCGGCGTGTCGGGCATGCGCGGCTTGGGGATATCGATGCGCTCCTCGTGAACGACGTGCCCCGGACGCTTGCTCAGCACCAGCACGCGATCCGACAGGAACACCGCCTCGCTCAACTGGTGGGTGATCAAGACGATGGAACTGCCGGTCCTGCCATGCAACTCCTGCAGAACGATCCACAGGTCCTCGCGCGTGAACGCGTCGAGCGCGCCAAAAGGCTCGTCGAGCAGGAGTACGACGGGATCGGCAATCAGTGCCCGGCAGAGATTGACGCGCTGACGCATGCCGCCGGAGAGCTGCCAGGCCGACTTCTTCTCGAATCCCGACAAGCCGACGATCCGCAACAGATCGAGCGCCTTGTCGACATAGTCCCGGCGCGGACGACGCAGCACCTCGATCGGCAGCAGGACATTATCGATGACGTTGCGCCACGGCAGAAGCAGCGGATCCTGGAAGGCCATGCCGATGCCCTCCGGCGGCTCCTTCAACGCCTCGCCCTTGAATTGAAAACGTCCGCTCGACGGCGTGATCAGGCCGCTGAACATCTTCAGCAGCGTGGTCTTGCCGCATCCGCTCGGCCCGATGATGCTGACGAACTCTCCCGCTTTCAGATCGAGATCGACATGCCGCAGGGCCTCGACATTGCTGCCGCCGGCGCCCTTGTAACGGAGGCCGACGTCTCGCGCACTGTAGAGCAGTTCGGTTGCGGCAGGCATCAACGCAAGGCGGGCAGCGCGGCAAAACGATCGACGTATCGCCGCCACGGGTCGAGAAACAGCCGAGACGACATTACTTGACCATCCGTTCGGCAACGGGAGGGAGATAAGCGGCCGAATATATTTCGGACGGAGCGGGAATCCGCTTCAATCCGAAGGGGCCGGCCAGATTGTCGATGAAGCGTTTAACGTCCTCATCGGTGTGATAGGCGACGCCTTTCGCCATCACGTCCTTGGTGAAATAATATTTACCCGAGGTGAACTCCAGCTCCGCCTGCTCGGTCGGCGCCTTGAGCAGCGGCTCGCGTTTCACCAGGGACTTGATGGCTTCCGCCGGCTCCTTCTTCGCCTCGATCAAGCCACGGATGTACGCGCGCACCAGGCCTTTCACCGCATCGGAATTTTTCTCGGCCCAGGACTTCTGGACGATGAGTGCATTGCCGTACAGGTTCGGATGATAGTCGCTGTAGTGATACTGGACGATATCCTCAGGCTTGTAGCCAAGCCGCGAAAAATTCGCCAGGGCGCCACCGCCGAAACCGGCGGCCATGTCGGCGTCACCGCGGTTGACGGTCGCGTACATCAGTTCAGGGCTGATCTCGACCCACTTCACCGATGCCGGATCAATGCCGACGGCTTTCGCGAACAGAGGGAATGTAATCATCGATGTCGAGTTCGGCTGCGCCACGATCTTGCGCGAGGCGACATCGGCGGGCTTGGCGATGCCGCTCTTCTTCAGCCCGGTCACCGCATCCGGAATGGCGTCATAGGAGATGACGATGGCAATCGCGTCCAGATTCGGATTGGCGGCCTTGGCGCGCACGAGCTCCGGCAGATAGCCGGTGCCGGCCTGATAGGTGCCCGAGGCAACCTTGGTAATGACGTCGGCCGAGCCGAAGCCGCGCACAATGTTGATCTTCACCCCGCCCTGGGTGAAATAGCCCCGATCGTCCGCCATCATCAACGGCGCGGCGCTGCCGCCCGTGAAGACGAAGCCGGTCGTGAGCGTCACCGGGACAAGCGGCGCCTGGGCCATTGCCAGATTGGCGCTCGCAATGCCGACGAGGGCCGTAGCGGAAATCAACGCGGACGAGATGATGGATCGGGTCATGCGGATGCCTTGCGTCTGACGGGTGGAGAGGCCGCATCGTCGCAACAGGGGCGATTTGCCCGCGACGACGTGCCTCCGGTGGAGGGTCATCCCGAAGATGCAACATGCGGGCCACGACCAAACGACGCGCGCCCAGGCGTGACCATGGTGGACTGGGACTGATCCAGCCGCCCGGCAGCTCGAAGGCAGTGTGCCCGGAGCGCATTGCCAGGCCACCGAATGCCATGATTTTGATGGCAGGCCGCAAAAAGTCGCCGGGCGATGGCGGCCCGGCGACAGGAGACCGCAGGATCGGGGACGCCGGGGGGACCAGGGCGCTGCGGTCAAATCGCGTCTATTCCGTGCAGATCACAGGGGGATGACAGGCGGAGAAGACGGCACCCGGCGGCGAGCCATGCGCCCGGCAACCTATGCAAATTGTCGCTGCCTCGCTATAGAGCGCGCCAAGACGTCTTTTGCAGCTTTCTGGAGAATCCTATGAGCGATATGCGGCTCGTCGTCGCCGGCGCCGCCGGACGCATGGGGCGGACGCTCGTGCAGATCATCCACGCGACCAAGGGTGCCACTCTTGCCGGTGCCCTGGAGCATGACGGCTCCAAGGCGCTGGGCCAGGACGCGGGCGTGCTGGCGGGGATCGGCGAGATCGGCGTTCCGGTCACCGCCAATCCGCTGGAGACGCTCGTCAAGGCCGATGGGGTGGTGGATTTCTCCGGCCCCGCCTCGACCGTCCAGCTCGCCGGGCTGGCGGCGCAGGCGCGCATCGTCCATGTGATCGGCACCACCGGCCTCTCGGCGCAGGACATCGAGAAGATCGACGCCGCGGCGCGTCATGCGGTCATCATACGCTCGGGCAATATGAGCCTTGGCGTGAACCTGCTCGCGGCCCTCGTCAAAAAGGTCGCCGCCACGCTGGGCGAGGATTACGACATCGAGATTGTCGAAATGCATCACCGCATGAAGGTCGATGCGCCGTCCGGCACGGCGCTGATGATGGGCGAGGCTGCCGCTGCCGGACGCGGCGTCAATCTAGCCGATCATTCCGCGCGGGGCCGCGACGGCCACACCGGCGCCCGCAGGGATGGCGACATCGGCTTTGCCTCGTTGCGTGGCGGCACGGTGGTCGGGGATCACGACGCCATCTTCGCCGGCCCCGGCGAACGGCTGATCCTGAGCCACAAGGCCGAGGATCGCGGGATTTTCGCGCGCGGCGCGGTGCGCGCCGCGCTGTGGGGCAAAGGCCAGAAGCCCGGACATTATTCCATGGCCGACGTGCTCGGCCTTTCTGATATCTGAAACCTAAGGAAGCTAAGATGGATCGTATTCTCGTCCTGCTGCGCCACGGCCAGAGCGAATGGAACCTCAAGAACCTGTTCACCGGCTGGAAGGACCCGGCCCTGACCGACGTCGGCATCAAGGAAGCCACGGCGGCGGGCCAGCGGCTGAAAGCGCATGGCGTGACGTTCCAGCATGCGTTCACCTCGGCTCTCGCGCGCGCCCAGCACACGACGACGCTGGCGCTTGAAGCGATGGGTGCGCCGGAAGTGCCCACAACGCGCGATGAGCGGCTCAACGAGCGCGACTACGGCGATCTCTCCGGCCTCAACAAAGCCGAAGCCGCCGAGAAGTGGGGCGACGAGCAGGTGATGGTCTGGCGCCGCTCCTACGAGACACCGCCGCCGGGTGGCGAAAGCCTGCGCGACACGCTGGCGCGCGTCCTGCCCTATTACAACCAGGAGATCCTGCCCTGCGTGCTGCGCGGCGAGAGCACCGTGGTCGTCGCACACGGCAATTCGCTGCGCGCGCTGCTGATGGTGCTGGAACGCGCCACGCCGAAAACGATCACGGGCATCGAGCTCGATACCGGCGTGCCGGTTGTGTATCGGTTGAAGGCGGATTCGACGGTGGAGTCGAAGGTTATTTTGAAGGCGTAAGCCCGCCACGCAAGGGCACGATGATCTCATCGCGGATGGCTTCGACCTCCGCGATGCTCGGCACGAACTTGAACAGGAAAAGTTCGATGCCCATGTCGCGATAGGCCAGCACCTGGGCGCGCACCTGATCGGGCGTGCCGACGCAGCCGGCCTTCGTCGCCGGGCCGATGCGGTTCAGCAGTTTGCGCGTGTCCGCATCTGAACCATCGGGCGTGACCAGCTTCATGGCGCGCTCCAGCGCCGCCTCGCGCGAGTTACCGAGGGTGACGAACGGATTGAAGGCGAAGCGGACCTTGCGTCCGCGCGCGGACGCCTTTTCCCGCATGCGGTCGATGGATCTCTGCAGGCTGTCCATCACGTCGCGCGTCGTCTCCGCGCCCTTGTCGTAATCGAGGAACCACCAGTCGGCGATCCCGGCTACCATGTCGAGGCCGCGTTCGCTGCGGCTGGCGGTGAAGATTTCCGGCGGCTCTACTGTCGCCGGCTTGAGCAGCAATTGCGCCTTGTCGACCTTGTAAAATCGGCCGTCATAGGAGAACGGCGTCTCGCGCCACATGCCGCGCAGGACGTCGGCGAATTCCTCGGCGCGCACATAGCGATCGTCGTTGTAGGGAAGATCGTCGCCGCCGAACATCTTGTGTTCCTCGATGTTCCAGCCGGTGACGAGATTGATGGCCATGCGGCCGGTCGACAGACGGTCGAGCGAAGCGGCCATTTTGGCGATCAAGGTCGGATGCCACAGGGTCGGATGGACGGCGACCATGGAACGTATCGTCTTGGTCCAGGAGGCGACGGCAGCGCCGAGAATCCAGGCTTCCATATCGGCGCCGAGATGGCGCTCGGCAAACAGGATGATATCGAAGCCCGCCGCTTCGGCCGCGAGCAGCACGTCTTTCGCCAGGATGAACGCCGGATCGACCTGACCAGCGGCCAGCGGCTTCTGGCCGCCGGCGACGGAAGCGGCGATTTCCCGCGAACCGACGGTGACATGGGGCACCGGCGCGTAAAGTCCGAATTGCATGTTGGCCTCCCTGTTTATTTTGGAGGCATGGTAGACGCTGCGCTTCGCGCTCGCAAATGCGCGGAGCGGCAATCACTTGCCGGAAGGCCTGACCCTATCGAGGATTTAGGGGAGGGTGCGGCTTCCTCCTTCCGTAGCTTTGATAGTATCAAAGGCTCGGCCCGACAGGGCTGCTCACCGTTTGCTACTTCTCAATTGATGATCCCTGGGGCCGAACGTAATGCGCGTCATAGCGACGGTGATCATAGGTCTCATCTGCACCATTTTTTTCGTCATCCTGGGCCTGCAGATCATTTCGAATGTCTATGATTTATTCAGCCGCGGACAACTCGATCTTTATGGCAAAGACGACGAGGAGGAGCCGGAGGAGCTTTTTTGGCCCGCGGACAGGACAAAAATAGCCAGACACCTGCTTGGACAGATTGCCCTCGCCATGGCTCTGATCGCTGTTGTGATCTACTCAGCGTCCTAGAAGAGGCGCAACGCGCAAGTGTCGCGCCTCGAAGGATAAGGGTGGCAGGCCGTATCAGAACCCCAGCGTCGGCACGACGTCGGCCGGCGGCGTCTTCCATTTCTTGTGCGGCTTGCCGGCGGCGATCAACGCCAGTTCGCGCATCAGTATCTTGCGCCAGGCGATGATACCGGCATCGGAGCGGCCGAGATGCTCGCGGCCGCGATCGGCGATGCGCCCCTGCCCTGCCTGGACGGCGATGTCCTGCACGATGGCCAGATCGGGATGGCGGACGTCGGGATAATAGTGCTCGCCGGCAAGGACTTCGTTGGCGACAGAGACCGATGATTTGGCGCTGGCGAGCAAGGCCTCATACTTCTTGCGCTGCTTGTGATAGGCATCGAGATCCTTGCCGCTTACCTCGACGTGGCTGGTGATGTACCAAATGTGGTTGTGGTCATCGACGGGCGTGAAACTGAAATAGATTTCCGGCCAACCGCCGACCTCTTCCATGCCCGATACGGGCGGCACGATCACGCGCACGATGTTCGGCGCGTAGTGCAGGCTCTGGCGCACGAGGCCTGTCTTGCGCGTGCCGAAGCGCAGGATGCCCCAATCGGTCTCCTGCACCGAGATTTCCGGGAGGTCGACCGAGAGCTTGGAATGCGATCCGCCCGGCGCGTGGGTGAAGGCGACGTGCACCTCGTCAAAGCTGTTTTCGAAGCTCTGCAGATAATTGCAGGGCACGTGTTCGACATTCCATGTCTGGATCACACCCGGCGTGGCGCGATGGGGAAACGGCGGAAAATGGGGCGCGTCGCCGTCGCCGAAATAGGCCCAGATCATGCCGAGATATTCGGCGCAAGGGTATGACCTGATGCGCACCTTGCGCGCGAAGCCGGCGCCTTCCGCCGGCTGTTCCGTGCATTGGCCGTGACTGTCGAATTTCCAGCCATGGTAGATGCAGCGGATGTCCTCGTTCTCGATCCAGCCCAGATGCATCGGCGCACCGCGATGCGGGCAGGCATTGTCGATCACATGCACGCCGCCGGTTTCGCCGCGATAGAGTGTAAAATCCTCGCTCATGATGCGGATCGGCTTCGCCCGGCGCTTCGGCAGGTCTTCGCTGCGATGAACGCAGATCCAGAACTGCCGCATGAAAATGCCGCCGGGCGCGCCCGGTGCCGTCGTGGCGATATCGACATCCGTATATCTTTTGGAAGCGACCTTGCGCACCGGCTTGAGTGCTCTTCCCTGCGGCGGCTTCTGGGCGATGTTCATGATGCGTCTCCCGCTCTTGAACGATTATTTAGCGAGGGTATCTTCCTCGGTCGGCTTGTAGGCATATGGGCCGAGCAGAAGGAGCAGAATGCAGACGACAGCCAGCGCGATCATGTAGAAGGTGAGGATCGGCGTGTAGGATTTGTATCTGTCGAAGCTCGATCCGCTGAGGAATGGTCCCAGGCCGGTGCCGACGTTGAAGAAGACGAACATCAGGCCATAGATCTTGCCGAACGCCTTGAGGCCGAAATAGCGGCTCATGAGATAGCCCATGAGATCGATCTCGGCGCCGATGCCGGCGCCGCACAGAACAGCGCCGAGGAAGGCCATCCAACCGGTCACGCCACTGGCCAGAAAGCCCATGCCGATGATCGACAGGCCAAAGAAGAAGATCGCCACATAGGAGCCCCAGACCCGATCGAGGAACCAGCCGGCGATCATGCGGCCGATGATGATGGCGCCGCCGGCAAACGACAGCGCCTGAACCGCTTCCTGCGGCGACACGCCACGATCCCGCAGCAGAGCGACGACATTGGTGATGGTGCCGTTGATGGCCATGACGGCGACGAAGAAGATGAGCGTCAGAACCCAGAAGCGCCAGGAACTAAAGGCTTCAGAGGCTGTCATGCCGGGAAGATGTTCCGTCGAAACCTTGCCCTGCCGTTCGACGGTGGGCGGGTTGCGGATGAACAGGAGAGCCGGAATGAAGGCGAGGACGACAATGGCAATGGCGAGGCCCACATAGGCGCCGCGCCAGCCGTAGCCGGCCATCAATCTTGTGACCAGCTGCGGGACGAAGACGACGCCGAGACCCACGCCCGCGGTGGCGATGCCGAGTGCGAGACCGCGCTGACGGTCGAACCATTGATTGATGACCGTGGTATAGCCCATTGGCGTCTGCGCGCCGCCGACCAGTCCGGCAAAGCCGAAGATCAGATAAAGCAGCGCCAGATTTGGCGTTATCATCGAATAGAAATAAGTGGCGACGGCGCAGAGGAGAATGCCGGGCAACAGAATTCTGCGCACACCATAACGATCGTAGAGGAAGCCGAAGATGAAGACGGCGACGGCGGTGAAGATGCCATTGACCAGGAGACCGAACGTGTAATCGCCGCGCGAAATGCCGAGTTCCTGCGTGACTGGAACCAGAAATATTCCGGACGCAAAAATATTCACGACACCCGAGCCGACCAGCAAGGCGCTGAACGACGCGAACACAATCCACCAGCGATTGACACTGAGCATGGCCGTCTCCCCCATTTGTCCGATGCGCCGGTCTTGAACTGCAAGACTTGCCGACAAGACTTGGCTGCACCGCTCGTTTGCGTCATTTTGCGCAATCGGGCCGGCCCCCTTCGGATCACCGGCTGTTTGAACATGCTACGGCCAAGTATGGCGAAGAGGCAATGTTGCGAAACACAAATTTGCATCGCATGGTGGGCTTTCCGATTGCATGAGATTATCGACGGCCTCGTTTATTTCCCGGGGTTCTTCTCGCGCGAGGAGCAGGAGACGCTGGTCGCGGAACTACGCGACTGCGTGCGTGCGGCGCCGCTGTTCATCCCGCTCATGCCAGGAACCGGCAAGCCGTTTTCAGTGCGCATGACCAATTGCGGCGCACTCGGCTGGATGTCGGATACGGATCGCGGCTACCGCTATGAGCCGCGGCATCCGATCACCGGGGCGCCATGGCCGCCGATCCCGGAGTTGGCGCTGAAGGCATGGACCGAGGCCGGGCATTATCCGGCGCCGCCGGAAGCATGCCTGGTGAATTTCTATGGAAGCGGCGCGCGCATGGGGCTGCACCAGGACCGCGAT
>Ga0182744_1004396_pt1 | contig 10564 bp, 10 predicted proteins | sample eDN3rd30CKraftMG_FD_128525 | JGI IMG/M metagenome (GOLD analysis project Ga0182744, IMG submission 128525) | Enriched Miracle-Growth compost microbial communities from Emeryville, California, USA - eDNA 3rd pass 30_C Kraft MG (version 2) (version 2) ... | reverse complement strand
CAGCCGTTACGCGGGCATGCCGGTCGCGGAGGCCTGGCTGCGCGTCGAGCGGGACAGCGGCGCGCCCTTGCCGGCGGGGTTTCGTGAGAAGGTCGACGCCGAGGTCCGCCGCCGTTTCGATCTCGAACTCGCGCCCATCGACGGCATGGTCGATGTCTTGCAGTCGAGCCCGCATCCGCGCTGCGTCGCGTCATCGACGCGGCTGCCGCTGTTGCAGAAGAACCTGTCGCAGACCGGCCTGATCGATTTTTTCAGCCCCGGCGTGTTTTCGGTCACGCAGGTCAAGCGGGGCAAGCCGGCGCCCGACGTTTTCCTCTATGCCGCCTCGCAGATGGGCGCCGATCCGCACCGCTGCGTCGTCGTCGAGGATTCGATTGCCGGCGTCACCGCTGCCTCCCGTGCCGGCATGCAGGTGATCGGCTTCATGGGCGGCGGCCATTCGTCACCTTCCTTGCGCGCCGCGCTCGAACAGGCGGGTGCGGACCAAATCGCCGCGACGGCGGTCGATCTTCGTCATATGGTGAAATAGACGTTCGGGCCGAGTCTCGCGCTCTTTGCGCGCCCGCAACGGCAGGCTATTCTGGCGTTATGACTCGCACCGCCCTCTACACCGGTTCCTTCGATCCGGTCACCAACGGCCATCTCGACGTGCTGCGCGCCGGCGCTGCCTGCTGCGATCGGATCATCGTCGCCATCGGGATCAATCCCGGCAAGACGCCGCTGTTTTCGGTGGAGGAGAAAACGAGCCTCATCGTCGATTCGACCCGCGACATCGTCGCCGCCACCGGCTGCCGCATCGAGACCGCTACTTTCACCGGTCTTGCCGTCACCGCCGCCGCGGACATGGGTGCGACGATCCTGCTGCGCGGCCTGCGCGACGGCACCGATCTCGATTATGAAATGCAGATGGCCGGCATGAACGGGGTCATGGCGCCATCGATCCAGACCGTATTTTTGCCGGCATCGCCCGCTGTTCGCCATATTACCGCGACATTGGTGCGCCAGATCGCTGCCATGGGCGGCGATGTCTCGGCCTTCACGCCGCCGGCCGTCGAAAAGGCCCTGAAAGCAAAGTTCAGCAAGCGCTGAGCCAAGCGCGCAGCCATAGCGTTTTCCGATTCACTTGAACCGGAAAGACGCGCCCAGTTAGTAGAACTACCGCAAGCCTAACTCCAGCAAGGGAACGCCCATGTCTATCGATCGCCGTCAATTCACGATTGCCGCCACGCTGGCTGTGGGAGGTGCCGTGGCGCCCGCTTTCGCGCAAACCAGCGATCCCGCCAATACGATCGTGATGGAGTTGAAGGACGGCCGCGTCGTCATTCGCCTGCGGCCAGATCTCGCGCCCAAGCATGTGGCGCAGATCAAGACGCTGGTGAAGCGGGGATTCTATGACGGCATCGTGTTCCATCGCGTTATCGACGGCTTCATGGCGCAGACCGGCGATCCGACAGGCACGGGAACCGGCAAGTCCGACCTTCCCAACATTCCGGCCGAATTCACCTCGACGCCGTTCGTGCGCGGAACCGTCGGCATGGCCCGTTCTCAATCGCCGGATTCCGCCAATTCGCAATTCTTCATCTGTTTCGCCGACGCCTCGTTCCTGAATAATAAATACACGGTCGTCGGCGAGGTGGTGTCCGGCATGGAGTTCGTCGACAAGATCAAGAAGGGTTCGCAAGCGCAGAACGGCCAGGTGACCAATCCCGACAAGATGATCCGGGTGCGCATGCTGGCGGACGCCAAATAGCGCCAGACAGGAGCTTTCATGCGTTCCATCTGCGCCGCCCTGTTCGCCGCCGTCACAGCCGTGATGACGACGGGCGTGCAGGCGCAGACGACGCCGGAGCAGACCGCGCACCGCCGCCACTACGGCACGATCCCGTCGCCCACCCGGCATCTTGGCGAGATCAGGCCGCGCCAGGATCGGCTGGGTACTTTGCGCGGTCCCCAGGGCAGTCTCATCCAGCCCTCGCCCATTCCCTATATCGGCGGCGGCTTCATCATGCAGGGGACGAAAAAGCCTGGCGACGCCACGCCGGCCATGGGGCCGCAATCGCAGGCCCAGGCGCCGGCGGGAGATGCGGAGCAGGGACGCGCCATAGATAAACCGAACGCCATTCCCCAGCGCATACTGGCCTGCTGGTCGCCGCCCGCCGGCTCGTCCGGCGATGTGGAAGTGACGGTTCGCCTTAGTTTTTCGAAGACGGGGGATATTGTCGGCAAGCCGCGCGTTACCTATGTCAAGGCGGCCGGGGACGAGAGCCTTCGCAAGGCCGTAAGTGCTTCAATTCTGACGGCGATCCAGTCTTGCGTACCTCTGAGGTTTACCCCAGGCCTCGGGCAGGCTATTGCGGGGCGCAGTTTTGCGATCCGCTTCATCGCGCCTGCGACCAGAAAGCCCGCAGGATCGACTTAAGGACCATCCAACCAGGAGTTATCATGTCCGACGAGGGAAATACACTTACGCTCGAGACCACCAAGGGCCCGGTCGTCATTCGCATGCGCCCGGATCTGGCGCCCAATCACGTCGCCCATATCAAGAAACTGGTTGGCGAGGGCTTTTACGACGGCATCGTGTTCCATCGCGTGATCGACGGTTTCATGGCGCAGACCGGCTGCCCGCACGGCACCGGCACCGGCGGTTCGAAATATCCGAACCTCAAGGCTGAGTTCAACAGCGAACCGCATGTGCGCGGCACCTGCTCGATGGCGCGCGCGCAGAGCCCGGATTCGGCCAATTCGCAGTTCTTCATCTGCTTCAACGATGCCCGCTTCCTCGACAAGCAATATACCGTCTGGGGCGAGGTTACGTCCGGCATGGAGAACGTCGACAAGATCAAGCGCGGCGAGCCTGTCCGCGATCCCGACAAGATCATTTCCGCCAAGATCAGCTAAGCAAGAGCACGGCTGACCTCGCAACAATCGTGATAAACATTCACCGGTCAGGCGTCCGCGCCTGGCCGGTGAATCTGTAATGGGTGCGCGAACATGCGCGTCGATCTTTTCGATTTCGATCTGCCGGAAGACCGTATCGCGCTGCGTCCGATGGAGCCGCGCGATGCGGCGCGTCTGCTTGTGGTGACGCCAGACGCGCCGCAGGTTATCGCCGACAGGCTGGTGCGCGATCTGCCCAACCTGCTGCAGCCCGGCGATGCGGTCGTGGTCAACGACACGAGGGTGATCCCCGCGCGGCTGTCGGGCGTGCGTGTGCGCGGCGAAGCCGTCGCCCGTATCGACGTCACCCTCCACAAGCGGGAGGGCGACAGCCGCTGGCGTGCCTTCGTGCGCCCGGCCAAGAAGCTCAACATCGGCGAGCGCATCCGTTTCGGCGAGACGTCCGAAAGCATGGCCTGCCTGCTGGCGAGCCTCGATGCCGAAGTCGCCGAGAAAGGCGAGGGTGGCGAGGTGGTGCTCGACTTCGCCTTTTCCGGCGCCGCGCTGGACGAGGCGATCGGGCGGCTCGGACACATGCCTCTGCCGCCCTACATCGCCTCAAAGCGTGGCGAGGATGCGCGGGATGAGCGCGATTACCAGACGCTTTTCGCCAATGAGCCGGGCGCCGTCGCGGCGCCGACGGCGGGCCTGCACTTCACCCCGGAATTGGTGGCGGCATTGGAAAAGCGTGGCGTCGCCCTGCATAAGGTGACCTTGCATGTCGGTGCCGGCACCTTCCTGCCGGTCAAGGCCGATGACACGGATGACCACCGCATGCATGCGGAATATGGCGTCATCACACCGCAGACCGCTGCCGCGCTCAATGAAACCCGCGCCAGGGGCGGTCGCATCCTGAGCGTCGGCACCACCAGCCTGCGCATTCTCGAGACGGCGGCGGACGAGACGGGGCGCATTCATCCGGTTGCCAAGGACACGTCGATCTTCATCACGCCGGGTTACCGCTTTCGCGCGGTCGATCTGCTGCTGACGAATTTTCATCTGCCGCGCTCGACCCTGTTCATGCTCGTCTCGGCCTTCAGCGGGCTCGGGACGATGCGGCAGGCCTATGCCCATGCGATTGCACAGCACTATCGCTTCTATAGCTACGGCGACGCCTGCCTGCTGACACGCGCTATCCCGCAGGATTCAGATTTGACTGGACAGACGGACCTTTCATGACCGGCGATTTTTCATTCACCGTTTCCAAGACCGAAGGTGCGGCGCGCACCGGCAAGATCACCATGCCGCGCGGCGAGATCCGCACGCCGGCCTTCATGCCGGTGGGTACGGCGGCGACGGTGAAAGCCATGTATCCGCAGCAGGTGCGCGAACTGGGCGCCGACATCGTGCTGGGCAATGTCTATCACCTGATGTTGCGGCCGGGCGCCGAGCGCGTCGCCGAACTCGGCGGCCTGCATCGCTTCATGAACTGGCCTTATCCGATCCTCACCGATTCCGGCGGCTTTCAGGTGATGTCGCTCGCCAAGCTGCGCAAGCTCGATGAGAACGGCGTGACCTTTCAGTCGCACATCGATGGCTCGCGCCATGTGCTGACGCCGGAGCGCTCGATGGAGATCCAGCATCTCCTCGGCTCCAACATCCAGATGCAGTTCGACGAATGCGTGAAACTGCCGGCCTCCGACGCCGAGGTCGAGCGCGCCATGCGCCTGTCGCTGCGCTGGGCCGAGCGCTCGCGCAAGGCGTTTCGCGCCGAGCCCGGCCGCGCCATCTACGGCATCGTCCAGGGCGGCGCCAACGAGGCCCTGCGTGTCGAAAGCGCGAAAGCCCTGGCGGACATGGACTTCCATGGCCTCGCCATCGGCGGGCTTGCCGTCGGTGAGCCGCAGGACGTCATGCTGGCGATGATCGAAACCGTCGTACCGCATCTGCCGTCAGCGCGGCCGCGCTATCTGATGGGCGTCGGCACGCCGGACGATCTCATCGAAGGCGTGGCGCGCGGCGTCGACATGTTCGATTGCGTCATGCCGACCCGGGCCGGGCGGCACGGCCAGGCCTACACGAGCGAGGGGCGGCTGAATCTGCGCAACGCCAAATATGCCAACGATCCAAGGCCGCTCGATGAAAATTCGCCCTGTGCCGCAGGGCGAGACTACTCCCGCGCCTATCTGCATCACCTCGTCAAATCGGAAGAGATACTGGCGATGATGCTGCTGACATGGAACAACCTCGCCTACTATCAGCAATTGATGCAGGGCATGCGTGATGCGATTGCCGAAGGTCGCTTTGGCGAGTTCCGCCTGCGCATGCGTGAAATCTGGCGAAAGGATTCGGACGCTTGATCGAGATCAAAGCGTCATCTGGCGATTGAGATTAAACAGGGCGTAGAAAACAAAAAGCAAGGCTCGCGGCAAGAAGGCCGTGACGCCTTGCTGTTTAGGTACCACGTCGGACCTGCCGTGTTCGTTGCGCGCACCCTTTCCTGAGGGCCCGCGGCGCCATCTGGGGGCGCGAACATCTGGCAGGCTTCCTCCCGAGACTTGGAAATTGCGACTACTGGGAAACTCCCAGCAGCGGCCTCCTTTTGGATTGGCAGAGGGAAGCTAGCCAAACTCCAGAAGCCTGTCACGTGAATTCGGTAGTAACCTATCGAATTTCAGACGATTAAATTTTAGGCATTTTCGGCCGGCGCCCCGGTTTGACGAGGAAGCTCCTAATTATCTGAAACAGAATAGCAAAAGAATCCGCACGCGAGAGCCTCTGCCGGAATTTTTATCGGATCGCCCACAAACGAGGCGATCAATTTGAGTGGGAAATATCCCATATTGACGGCGAAAAGCGCTGGGCGATTCAGCCTTTTTCACGCTGCGCCGGCCGCTCCCGAAGCCCTGCCCACTCCCGTTTTCGCTGCCGTTGCGACGTGTGAGGCGCTTGTAATTTCCGCCGCATTGCGATTGTTAGCTCCATCCCGCGAACACGCCGTTTTTTGCTCGATTCGACCCTCAACACCTGTGACCCGCAACGACTGGAAGCCTGATGCGCCTGTCCCGCTATTTTCTGCCGATCCTGCGTGAAACACCCAAGGAGGCGGAAATTGTCTCCCATCGACTGATGTTGCGGGCCGGCATGATTCGCCAGGAACAGGCGGGCATTTACGCCTGGCTGCCGCTTGGCCTGCGCGTGCTCAACAAGATCAGCGCCATCGTTCGCGAGGAACAGAATCGCGCCGGTGCCATCGAACTGCTGATGCCGACGATCCAGCCCGCTGACTTGTGGCGGGAGTCGGGCCGCTACGACGATTACGGCAAGGAGATGCTGCGCATCAAGGATCGGCACGAACGCGACATGCTGTTTGGGCCGACGAACGAGGAAATGGTCACGGAAATCTTCCGGGCCTATGTGCGTTCCTACAAGGACCTGCCGCTCAACCTCTATCACATCCAGTGGAAGTTCCGCGATGAAGTGCGCCCGCGCTTCGGCGTCATGCGCTCGCGCGAATTCCTGATGAAGGATGCCTATTCCTTCGACATCGATGCGGAAAGCGCGCGCCATTCCTACAATAAGATGTTCGTCGCCTATCTGCGCACGTTTGCGCGGATGGGACTGACCGCCATTCCCATGGTCGCCGACACCGGCCCCATCGGCGGCGACCTCAGCCATGAATTCATCATTCTGGCGTCCACCGGCGAAAGCGAAGTCTTCTGCCACAAGGACTATCTCGCATTCGCGCCGCCGCCCGCCGATATCGACTTCGACGATCGTGCGTCGGTGCAGGCTGTCGTCGACAAATGGCGCTCGCTCTATGCCGCGACGTCAGAGATGCACGATGCAAAAGCGTTCGATGCGCTTCCCGACGACGCCAAGGTATCGGCGCGCGGCATCGAGGTGGGGCATATCTTCTATTTCGGCACGAAATATTCGCAGCCCATGCGCGCAGTGGTGAACGGGCCGGACGGCAAGGAAGTCACCGTCCACGGCGGCTCCTACGGCATCGGTCCGTCGCGTCTCGCCGCTGCGATCATCGAAGCCAATCACGACGATGCCGGCATGATCTGGCCCGAATCGATCGCACCGTTCCAGGTCGGCCTCGTCAACCTCAAGGTCGGCGACGCGGCGGTCGATGCCGCCTGTCTCGATCTGTACGACAAATTGACCAGGGCCGGCGTTGATGTGCTTTATGACGACCGCGACGAGCGGCCCGGCGCGAAGTTCGCGACAATGGATCTCATCGGCCTGCCGCACCAGCTCATCGTCGGCCCCAAGGGCCTCGCTGAAGGCAAGGTCGAGATGAAGAACCGGCGCTCGGGCGCCCGCGAAACGCTGTCGCCAGACGACGCTTTCAACAAGCTGACAGCCCGGCCGGCCGTATGACCGCAACGACCGCAGACGCAACCATCGCGAAGGCGGAGCCCACGGGCACGCGGCCATTCTCGGCTTTCGAATGGATGCTGGCGCTGCGCTATCTGCGTTCGCGCCGGGGCAATGGCTTCGTCTCGGTCATCGCCGGCCTGTCGTTTCTCGGCATCTCGCTCGGCGTCGCCACGCTCATCGTCGTCATGTCGGTGATGAACGGCTTCCACATCGAGCTGATGAACAAGATCATCGGCATCAACGGCCATATCTTCCTGCAGGGCGCCGATAGGCCGCTTGACGATTATGACGAGGTCATCGACCGCATTTCCAAGGTCAAGGGATTGAAACTGGCCCTGCCGATGGTCGAGGCCGCGGCCGGCGTCTCCTCGCCGTATCAGCAGGCGGGCGCCTTGGTGCGCGGCATCCGCGAGAAGGATATCAAGCGATTGCCTGGCATTGCCGGCAACGTGAAGCAGGGGACGCTCGACGGCTTCGACACCGGCGAGGGCGTTGCCATCGGCCAGAAAATGGCTGAAACGCTCAGCGTCCGCGTCGGCGACAAGGTTTCAATTTTGACGGCCCGCGGCGCCGCGACGCCCTTCGGCATCGCGCCGCGCATCAAGTCCTATCCGGTGGTCGCCATCTTCCAGATCGGCGTTTCCGATTTCGACGGTATTTTCGTTTATATGCCGCTGGCCGAGGCGCAGGCCTTCTTCAACAAGGAAGGCGAAGCGACGGTGATCGAAGCGTTTGTCGACGATCCCGAGAAAATGGACGAGATGCGTCAGCGGCTCGAGGGAAGCATCGGCCGCCCGATGATCATGACCGACTGGCGCCAGCGCAACAAATCGTTCTTCGAGGCGCTGAAAGTCGAGCGGACGGTGATGTTCTTCATTCTCACGCTCATCGTCATCGTCGCGGCGCTCAACATCATTTCCGGCCTCACCATGCTGGTGAAGGACAAGGGCAGGGCCATCGCCATTCTGCGAACGATGGGTGCGACGAAGGGTGCGATCCTGCGGATATTCCTCATCACCGGGTCGACCATCGGCATCGCCGGTACGCTGGCAGGCTTCCTGCTCGGCCTTCTCGTCGCGCATAATCTTGAATCGATCCGCCAGACTTTGAACTGGCTGTTCAATCTCAACCTCTTCGATCCGAATTTTTATTTCCTCAGCCGTCTGCCGTCGGTGATCGTGCCCTCCGATGTCACAACCATCGTCGTGCTGTCGCTCAGTCTGTCGCTGCTGGCGACAATCCTGCCGTCGTGGCGAGCTGCGAAAGTCGATCCCGTCGACGCCTTGCGGTATGAATGAACACAGTGGCTTCCGCTCCCGCCCTCCATCTCCAGAGCGTCCAGCGCCGCTATGCGCAGGGCGAGACCACGCTCGACATCCTGCGCGGCATCGATCTGACCTTATGGCCGGGCCAGTCCGTGGCGCTGATCGCGCCATCGGGTGCCGGCAAATCGACGCTGTTGCATCTTGCCGGCCTGCTCGAACGTCCTGACGGCGGCGAAATCTATGTCGGCGACCAGCCGACCGCCCATATGGACGATGCCGAGCGCACCGTGCTGCGGCGGCTGGAGATCGGCTTCGTTTACCAGTTCCATCATCTTCTGCCCGAGTTCTCGGCGACCGAAAACGTCATGCTGCCGCAGATGATCCGTGGCCTCGGCCGCGCCGAGGCGCGGCGGCGGGCTCAGGAACTGCTGGCCTTCCTCGGCCTCGGCCAGCGCCTGTCGCACCGTCCCGGGATGCTGTCTGGCGGCGAGCAGCAGCGCGTCGCCATTGCCCGCGCCGTGGCCAATACGCCGCGCGTGCTGCTGGCCGACGAGCCGACCGGCAATCTCGACCCCAAGACCGCCGATCATGTTTTCGCCGTCCTCACCGAGATCGTCCGCGCCTCCGGCTTGGCGGCGCTCGTAGCCACGCATAATCTGGAACTCGCCCGCCGCATGGACCGGCGCGTGACATTGCGCGAGGGCCTCCTCGTGGAATTGGAGTAGGGGTGATGGGTGCAGGCGAAGGCGCGCTCGTCCTGTTCTCGGGCGGCCAGGATTCGACGACCTGCCTCGCCTGGGCGCTGGAGCGCTACCAGCGGGTCGAGACCATCGGCTTCGATTACGGCCAGCGCCACCGCGTGGAGCTCGACTGCCGCCAGGATGTCCTTGCGGCCCTGCGGGAAAAATTTCCCCAATGGGACGCACGCCTCAGCGAAGACCGGGTCATCCCCATTTCGGCGCTGGCCGACATTGCCGAAACCTCGCTCACCAGCGAGGCCGAATTCCGCCTGCAGGCCGACGGCCTGCCGAATTCCTTCGTGCCGGGCCGCAATCTCATCTTCCTGTCGTTCGCGGCAGCGGTCGCCTATCGCCGTGACCTGCGCCGCATCGTCTCCGGCGTCTGCGAGACCGATTATTCCGGTTATCCGGACTGTCGTGACGACACGATCAAGGCAATGCAGCTCGCCCTCAACCTCGGCCTCGAACGCCGCTTTGTCCTGGAAACGCCGCTGATGTGGATCGACAAGCGCCAGACCTGGGCTCTCGCGCACCAGCTCGGCGGCGACTATCTCGTCGCCCTCATCCGCGACCGCACCCACTCCTGCTACGCCGGCGACCGCATCCATGCGCACGACTGGGGAAGGGGCTGCGGCACCTGCCCGGCCTGCGAACTGCGCGCGGCGGGGTGGGAGGCGTGGGGGAAAGCCCAACGCTAGTCTAGGTGGTGATCTTCCTGCGGAGACGCTGCTTCAGCTCGATGCACGGGCTTTCAATGCACGTCCATGAAAAATAGGCAGGAACAAGCGTAAGAGCCAATGCAACAACGCTATGAAGATAAGGCCATTGCGGCCCACCCGCCCATACAAGTAACTGCTGAATAGGATAGGCGAAAATATAGATTCCGTAAGACAAGTCCGGACCGTGGCTGAGTTGCTTAGCAATCAATCCGGGATAATGGGCGACAAAAATCACGGCGTAAGCCAATAGCGGCGGCAATAGGAAGGTATTGCGCGACCAAAAAGTGGCGGCGCAGAAAGCGATGACATACTTCGCATATGGCCGCTGCCGTTATATGCCGCGGTTAGTTCATCGGAAAGTCGGAAGCGATAGGAGAACGATGTCGACTTTAAATTGGTTGCTCATATTGCATGAGCGCCAATAGGCTTGGTTCACGGTGCCCTTCGGCCAACTGGGATGCAGACGATGTGGGGCCTTTGCTCGAGACACTTGTGGGATTGAAGGCATCCGGGGGGGGGGGGGGGGGTGTGGTTTCTGGCCGGCCCCTCGCCTAACGTTTTCTTTTGCCCAACT
>Ga0182744_1004392_pt1 | contig 10568 bp, 10 predicted proteins | sample eDN3rd30CKraftMG_FD_128525 | JGI IMG/M metagenome (GOLD analysis project Ga0182744, IMG submission 128525) | Enriched Miracle-Growth compost microbial communities from Emeryville, California, USA - eDNA 3rd pass 30_C Kraft MG (version 2) (version 2) ... | reverse complement strand
TGCAGGACAAGGGAGCGGTCGTGGTGACGGCGGCGGAGGGCTGGCATCCGGGCGTCGTCGGTCTCGTCGCCGCGCGGCTGAAGGAACGCTACGGCCGGCCCGCGTTTGCGATCGCACTGGAGCCTGGCGAGCTCGGCACCGGCTCGGGTCGCTCGATCGCTGGCGTCGATCTCGGCCGGGCCGTGCGCGAGGCCGTGACGGAGGGATTGCTCGTGAAGGGCGGCGGCCACGCGATGGCGGCCGGCGTCACCGTGCGCAAGGACGCCCTGGCGCCGTTCCGCGCCTTTCTGGAAGACCGGCTTGCCGACGCGGTCGAGATTTCGCGCCGCGACGACGCGCTGCGGATCGACGGTGCGATATCGGCGCAGGGCGCCTCGCTTGATCTCTGCAATGTCATCGCGCGCGCAGGCCCGTTCGGCGCGGGAAATGCGGAGCCGGTACTGGCGCTGCCATCGCATACGGTCGCCTATGCCGAGGAGGTCGGGCAGGCGCATGTGCGGGTGCGGCTGAAGGCCGGCGGCGGCGCGATGCTCAACGGCATCGCGTTTCGCGCGGTCGGGCAGAAGCTGGGCCAGGCGTTGCTGTCGGGCCGCGGTCAGGCGATGCACGTTGCGGGTTCGCTGTCGGTCGATCGCTGGCAAGGCGCCGAGCGCGTCCAGTTCCGCATCATCGACGCGGCGGAACCGACGGCAGCTTGAGATTCAACCGTAGCGGAACGTCAGCAGGTTATCGAACGCGCGCAATTCGTCGATCACGCGACGAAGCAGGTCACGGTCCTTCGTCTCGATCGCCTTGGGAATGAAGGCCAGGCCGTTGCGGGTGCCGTCGATCAGGCGGCGGAATTCCGGGTTCTGCCGCGTGTCGGCATCGGCGAGCACATCGCAACGCTTCGTGATTTCCAGGAGGGCATTCGCTGCGTTCGCGAGATCAGGCTTTTCCCACTCGGGGGGCGTCTTGTCGAAGGCGAAGAGCGCGGCATAAGTTCCATTGGCCTCGAGCACGCAGTCGGCCAGCACGGCCATCCCGCTGGCGCGTCGTAGCTCGCTCAGCCGTTCGCGGATGTCCCGCAACGCCCTGCGCGCGGCCGGCACGTCGGTGTCCATCTGCCGGTCGGCGGATTCAATGTCCTGCCGGACGTCGGTGAACGTCGCGGCGAAGCGCGGGTTCGCCCTGAGTTCGGGAGGTGGATCGGCCGCGAAACGTTCGGTGATATCGGCCCATGCCGTCTTCATGCGGTCGATCTGGAGGGCTGCCAGTTCCGCCATGTTCGTGCGCAGATAGCCGTCCGCGACCCGATTATGGGCAGCGAAAGCTTCGATCGCGGCGTTGAACGACGCAATGTCGCTGGCCCGCCCTGGCGTCGGAGCGAGGATGGCGCAGGCCAGAACCGCCCCGAGCAGGAGCGGAAGACGGCGCAGGCAGGTCGGCCACGACGGCATTGGCGCTCACTGAGGTTTGACACTAAATAAACGGCCGGAGAACTATATCTGCGTGCGCTGGAAACCGGGAGCCGTGTCCGCTTGGGACAGCCATGACTATCATAACACGACGGGATTGGTTGCGCGGCGTGGGGGCGAGCGCTGGCGCCCTTGCATTTGCCGCCGGCATGTCCGCCAGCCCTCGGTCCGCGCGCGCCGAGCCGATCCTGACCGACGACGGCACGTGGCGGCAGCCATGGTTCATCGACAGCTTCCTGGAGCTGCCGGACGATTTCGAGGCCGCGCACAAGGCCGGCAAGCACTTCGCGATCATCTGGGAGCTGAAGGGCTGCCCCTATTGCCGCGAGACCCACTTCGTCAATTTTGCCCGGCCGGACATCGCCGAGTTCGTGAAGACGCACTTCGACATCCTGCCGCTGAATATTCTCGGTTCGCGCAAGGTGGTCGATTTCGACGGCGAGGAGCTTCCCGAGAACCGGCTGGCCGCGAAATACGGCGTCCGCTTCACGCCGACGATCCAGTTTTTCCCGACGACGCTGGACGGCCTCAAGGAGATGAAGCCGCAGCAGCGCGAGGTGATCCGCATTCCGGGCTATCTGCAGCCCGACGATTTCCTCGACGTGTTCAAGTTCGTCGAGCAGCAGGCGAACGGCGTGAAAACGTTCCGTGATTTTCTAAAATCGAAACGCACTTAAGAATAATTTGCTACTGACGCCGCCGGTAGTAACAAACTTATTCTCATCTTACCTGGACTAATTGTAATCTGACGGCGGCCCTGCAATACCACGGGGTCGGCGAAATCTGCCGTAAAAAGGATGACTTAGATGCAAACCATGACGCGCCGTCAGGCGCTGGTGCTCGGGACCGGCGCGCTGGTGACGCTGACCGTCGCCGACGTCAGCCCGCTGCTCGCCACCCCGGCCGAGGCCGACGCCGAGATCGCCAAGTTCACCGGCGGCAAGGCGATGGACCAGGGAAAGATTTCCATCGATCTTCCGGAGATCGCCGAGAACGGCAATACCGTGCCGCTGTCCATTATCGTCGACAGTCCGATGACGGCGGACAATTACGTCAGCGACATTCTCGTCGTGGCGGACGGCAATCCGCGGCCCGGCATCGCCACTTTCCATCTCACGCCGCTGTCCGGCAAGGCGACCGCGGCCACCCGCATCCGCCTGCAGACGACGGAAAACATCATCGTGGTCGCCAAGACCAGCGACGGGAAATTCTTCACCGACCGCAAGCAGGTCAAGGTGACCATCGGCGGGTGCGGCGGCTGAGCCGCGCGTGACCGGACCACGTATTTCAGGAGAACATCATGGCCGACGCAAAGCCGCGCCTCAAAGTGCCGAAGGAAGCCAAGAAGGGCGAAGTCATCGAGCTCAAGACGCTGATTGCGCATGTAATGGAAACGGGCCTGCGCAAGGATGCTTCCGGCAAGATCGTTCCGCGCAAGATCATCAACAAGTTCACCTGCGAGTTCAACGGCAAGCCGGTGTTCTCCGCCGATCTGGAGCCGGCGGTGGCGGCGAACCCGTATTTGCAGTTCAACGCCAAGGTCGAGGAAAGCGGAACGTTCAAGTTCACCTGGGTGGATGACGACGGCACCGTCACGGCGACCGAAGAGAAGATCACGGTGGCGTAACGTTCGCCGCTCGGAGGTTGTTTTTGGAATTGCGGGCCGGGAGGCGGGGCATGGAAACCAGAAAGAGAAACACGGCCATCATGTTCGCGGCCGCGGCGCTGATCGCGATCGTCGGCGGCGTGACGCTGTTTCCGATGCACGCGCCGGCGCAGGCCAAGAAGCAGGCGCCGCTCGCGCTCGACGGCGCCGCCTCGGTGACGCCGTGGAAGCGCTATGCCGGCTGGCCGACGCGCGACGAGTCCATGTTCAATACGCTGGCGAAGCTCGCTTCGCCGCCCGCGCCCAAGGAAGCCCGCAAGGTGCCCGACGGCATCACCGGTGACGCCGCGAATGGCGAGAAGCTCGTTGCCGACCGCAGCCGCGGCGGCTCGTGTCTCGCGTGCCATGTCATGGGGCCGGCGGGGAAGGCCGATCTGCCCGGCAACGTCGGACCAGACCTTTCCGAGATCGGCAATGCCGGCCGCGATGACGAGTGGCTGTTCAACTACGTGAACGACGCGCGCGTCTACAATCCCGAGACGGTGATGCCGCCGTGGGGAACGCACCATCTGTTCAACGATCAAGAGATCATGGACATCGTCGCGTTCCTCAAGACGCTGAAGGCGCCGGCGAAATTCCGTTCGGTGCTTGACGATCCGATGAAGCGTCCGGCGCCGGTCGAGACCCGCGACAACCTCGACGATCTCCAGAACCCCGGCATGTGGACCATCGACAGGGCGAAGGACCTCTGGAAGGCGAAGGGGCCGACCGGACAATCCTGCGCCTCGTGCCACGCGAGCGAAGCCGCGCTCAAGACCTGGGCCGCCGGAATGCCGAAGTGGGAGCCTCGCCTGAACAAGGTGCTCGGCGTCGAGGAGTTCGTCTATCGCCACGCCAAGGCGACGACCGGCGAAAGCTGGCTGATGCAGAGCGACGAGAACACTGCGCTCGCGGTCTATCTGCGCTTTCTTGCCAACGGCCAGCCGATCAAGGTCGACATCACGAGCCCGGGCGCCAAGCAGGCTTACGAGCGCGGCAAGGCGCTGAGCGGGCGCAAGCTCGGCCAGCTCAACTTCGCCTGCACCGACTGCCACGACAAGTCCAAGGCTGGCCTGAAGTGGATCCGCGGCCAGTGGCTTGGCGAGCAGCGGGGCCAGTACGACCATTTCCCGACCTGGCGCACGAGCCTGCAGACGGTGTGGGACATCCGCAAGCGGTTCCAGTGGTGTCAGGTCAACATCCGCGCCGACGAACTGCCGCCCGACGCCAAGGAATACGGCGACCTCGAGCTGTACCTCGCTTCGGCCAACGCGGGTCTCAAGATGAACGTGCCGGGGATCAGGCATTAATTTGCCGTTCTCGGGGTCTATCCACCTGGCTCCCGGATGCGCTGCTGGCCTGGCGGGAAAAGATTCCGCTCATGCTATTGGCGGCCTGCGGCGAACGATGAAACGGAAGGGTGGACATGATCAACCGCCGTGAGTTGCTGCAGGTCGGTGCCGCGACGGCGGCGCTGGGAATTTCCGGCTTTTCGCGCGCGATGGCCCAGCAGCGGCTGACCCAGGACGAACTCCTACGGTTCGAGAACTACGGCAACATCACGTTGCTGCACATGGCCGACCTGCACGGGCAACTGATGCCGGTGATGCTGCGCGAGCCCTCGCTCAATGTCGGCGTGGGCGAGGCGCGGGGGCAGCCGCCGCATATCGAAGGCGCGGCTTTTCTCAAGCATTTCGGCATCAAGCCGCGCTCGGCGGAAGCCTACGCGCTGAGCGCCGAGGACTTCTCCGCGCTCGCCAGGACCTACGGCCGGATCGGCGGCCTCGACCGGATGGCGACGGTCGTGAAGACGGTGCGCGCGGCGCGCGGCGAGGACCGCGTGCTGCTGCTCGACGGCGGCGACACCTGGCAGGGGTCGCTCGGAGCCAACCGCACCAAGGGACAGGACGTCGTCGACTGTGTCAGCCTGCTCAAGCCGGATGCGATGACCGGGCACTGGGAATTCACCTACGGCGATGCCCGGGTGAAGGAATTGATCGACAAGCTCGATTATCCGTTCCTGGCGCTCAACGTGCGCGATACCGAGTGGCAGGAGCCGGTATTCGACGCCTACAAGATTTTCGACAAGGGCGGGGTCAAGGTTGCCGTGCTGGGCGAGGCGTTCGCCTACACGCCGGTCGCCAATCCGCGCTGGATGATTCCGAAATGGACGTTCGGCATCCGCGAGGAAGACGTCCGCGCCAATGTCGCTAAGGCGCGCAAGGAAGGGGCGCAGCTTGTCGTGCTGCTCTCCCACAACGGCTTCGACTGCGACCGCAAGCTGGCTTCCCGCGTGGAAGGCATCGACGTGATCCTGACCGCCCATACGCACGACGCGCTTCCCGCGGTCGTGACCGTCGGCAACACGCTGCTGGTGGCGTCCGGCAGCCACGGCAAGTTCATTTCCCGGCTTGATCTCGACGTGCAGGGGATGGCGGTGAAGGGATTCCGCTATAAGCTCATCCCGCTGTTTGCCGACGCCATTACGGCCGACCCCGAAGTCGGCGCGGCGATCACCAAGGCGCGGCTGCCGTTCGCCCAGGAGCTTTCCCGCGTGGTCGGGCGCGCCGAGAGCGAACTCTATCGCCGCGGCACGCTGGCGGGCACGTTCGACGACGTGATCTGCGACGCCATCCTGAAGGAGCGTGATGCCGAGATCGCGCTGTCGCCGGGTTTCCGCTGGGGCACCTCGCTGCCGGCGAACAGCGATATCACCGTCGAGGACATCCATAACGTCACGGCGATGACCTATCCGCAGGTTTACCGGCAGACCATGAACGGCGCCCGGCTGAAGGACGTGCTCGAGGATGTCGCTGACAACCTCTTCAACCCGGATCCCTATTATCAGCAGGGCGGCGACATGGTGCGCACCGGCGGAATTTCCTATCGGCTCGACGTGAGCAAGCCGATGGGCCAGCGCATCTCCGAAATGACGCTGCTGCGGACCGGTAAGCCGGTCGAGGCCGCGACGGACTACGCGGTCGCGGGCTGGGCGAGCGTCAACGAAGGAACGGAGGGGCCGCCGGTGTGGGATCTGGTCGAAAAGCACATCGCCGACCTCAAGACGGTGAAGGTGAAGCCGAACACCAGCGTCAAGCTTGTGGGTGCGTGACCGCAGCCGTCCAGGCGCGGCACGGGTGGATTTTTTTCAGAATGTTTCCGGAATCCGAGATCTGTCGCCGGCGACAATGCCTGCCGGTCGGCTTGGCAGCGCGGCCGTTCTGACGCTATCTAGGGCACCCCTCTCGGACCGGAGCCTTGCATGTCCAACCTCAGGCTTTCAGTCGCCATCGGCGACTACGACCGCAATCGCCCGCTGATCTCCGGTGCCGTGCGGATGGACGGCGTCGATCCGGTGTTCATGACGCTGTCGCCCGAGGAGATTTTCTTCCGCGCGCTGCGGACCTTCGATTTCGACATCTGCGAGCTGTCGCTGTCGAGCTTCACGGTGAAGACGGCCGCCGGCAACAGCCCCTATGTCGGCATCCCATGCTTCCTGTCGCGGGCGTTCCGTCACACCTCGATCTACGTGCGCACGGACCGCATCGGCAAGCCGGAGGATCTCAAGGGCAGGAAGATCGGCGTGCCGGAATATCAGCTCACGGCAAATGTGTGGGCGCGGGCGATCCTGGAGGACGATTACGGGGTCCGTCCGTCGGACGTGCAATGGGTACGCGGCGCGATCGAGGATGCGGGGCGGATCGAGAAGATCAGCATCAAGTTGCCGGACGGCGTGAACCTCGTGGACGCACCGGCGGGACGGACAATCTCCGATCTGATCGACAGAGGCGAGATCGACGGCTTCGTGGCGCCGCGTCCGCCTCATCTGGAGAAGCCCAATCCGAACGTCGGCTGGCTGTTTCCCGATCCGGTCGCGGCCGCGAAGGATTACTACAAGCGCACCGGCGTTTTTCCGATCATGCACCTTCTCGGCGTCCGCAAGACGCTGGTCGAGCAGCACCCCTGGCTGCCGGTCGCCATCATGAAGGCGTTCGAGCAATCGAAGGCGATGGCGCTCGAAGCGTTAAGCGACACGTCGGCGACGAAGGTAACGCTGCCGTTCGTCGAGGAGACGCTCAAGTCGGTGCGCGAACTGATGGGCGAGGATTACTGGTCCTACGGTCTCGAGCCGAACCGCAGGACCCTCGAGACGTTCCTGCGTCATCATCATGCGCAGGGGCTGTCCTCCCGCCTCGTGAAGCCGGAGGAATTGTTCCATCCTTCGACGTACGAGACGTTCAAGATTTAGCTTCGTTATCACAGAACTGCCGCGGAGCGGCGCGTTCTGGTGATCCCGATGAGATGGACACTGCGTAGCCTAAGCGAGATGGCCGGGACAAGCCCGGCCATGACAAGGAAAGGGTGCGGCCGCCTGCGCGGGCAATGACGGCCTGAGTGCTTGCCTCAGCCCCGCGGCTCGATCTGAATCAGTTCCTTCTGCTGTTCCGCTGTCAGCGGGGCAGAGATGAATTTCAGCTCCACCGCATCCTTCATGAGCGAGTCGAGGCCCTTGATCTCGTCCGGATTGATCAGCGATTTCGGGAAGAAATCGTCGCGCACGCGCTTGGCCAGCGCCTCGGGAATGCCGACGAAATCGGCGTAGTCCTTGATGACTTTCGGATCGCTCGAATACATGTAGTCGATGGATTCACGGTACGCCTGCATGAAGCGCTTGAACACGTCCTTGCGCTTGGCGAGCGCGTCCTTGTTGGCGACGACGGTGCGGATGGTCTGACCGCGCACGATGGCGGCATCCGTCGCGCGCGCGACGAGGCGGATCTTGCCTTCTTCCATTTCCTTCAGCCCGAAGGGCGGCGCGGCCCAGCCGACCTCGACCTGATCACTCATCACGGCGGTCAGCGTCGCCGAAGGATTGCCGGTCGGCGTCGGCTTGGCCTTGGTGAGCTTGTTCTCGCTGATGAAGGCGCGCACGACGGAATCCGTCGACGAGCCGCGGGTCGAGAAAGCGATGGTGTGGCCATCCATGTCCTTCAGGCTTTTGATCGGCGACGATGCCTTGACGTACCAGTAGTCGGCAGCGCCGGTGGCTTCAGCCCCGATGATGACAACGGGAGCGCCCTTGGCGAAGGCGCCGATGGCGCCCAGCGTGCCGACGGCGAGGCCGGCATCGACGCTGCCGGAGACGACCGGCTGCAGCGTCTCGCCCGAGCCGGAGGTGTAGATCATCTCCAGTACGATGCCGTGCTTCTTGAAGATGCCCGCGCGGGTGCCGAGCTCGGTGATGGCGGTATCCCAGTTTCCGCGCTGGCCGATGGTGAGCTTCATGTTGTCTTCGGCCGCGGCCGGCAGCGTCAGCGCTGCGAGCGTGGCGGATGCGATGAGAAGTCCGATCCGATTCATGGGTTTCCTCCGTTTTTTAGTTTCGATGAGCAGCGTCGAAGCGGCCGATGCGCCCGACCAGCGCGTTGGCGCCGATGGAGAGAACGAACAGCACGATCAGCATGGCATACATCTTCGGCATGTCGAACAGGCTGTAAGCCTGAATGATGAGATAGCCGATGCCGCGGTTCGACAGCTTGGTTTCGGCGAGCAGCGTGCCGATGATGGCGACACCAAGGCCGAGCCGCAAGCCGTTGACGATCGGCTGACGCATGGCGGGCAGGTAGATTTTCATCACCATTTGCCAGGTCGAGGCGCGGAAGCTGCGCCCGACGCGGATCAGCACGCGGTCAATCTCGCGCATGCCGGCGGCCGCCGAGAGGGCGACCGGGAAGAAGCAGGAGATCACGCCCATGGCGATCTTGGAGCCCGGACCGACGCCGAACCACATGATCATGATCGGGAAGAAGATGATCTTGGGCGTCGGACCGAGATAATAAAGGTAGGGCTCGAAGGCGCGACCGAGCAGGCGATGCGAGCCGAACAGGATGCCGACGGCAAGACCGGCGGCGCCGCCGATGAGCAGGCTGATGCCGATTTCGCCGGCAGTTACGCCGAGATGCCAATAATAGCTCGGTGTCGAGAGCAGCGCGGCCAGCGCGTCGGCGATCTTGCCGAGCGAGGGTACGACGTCGCGATAGAGCAGGCCGGAGGCCGCCGTCGCCTCCCAGACCGCGAGAATCGCCACGATGATGCAGATGCGCAGCGCTAGAACGCGGTTCGCCGGAAACCGCGACATGCCAGCGGGCGCCGGCGCGGTCACGCTCCCGGTCTCAGCCATCGTTCGACCCTTTCGGTGAGGACGAAGAAGCAGACGCTGACCAGCACCACAAAGAAGATCGTCGCGTAGGTGCCGGGCAGGTCGTAGCGTTCGGCGAGATCGTTGATGAGCTGGCCGAGGCCGCCGAAATTGATCAGGAACTCGACGCCGACGATGTTGATGAGCATGAAGATCAGGCCGAGCCGCAGGCCCACGAAGATCGAGGGCAGGGCGGCGGGCAGCAGGATCTTGGTGAACTGCTGTGCAGGCGTGAGGTTGAACGCGCGTCCGACGTTGATGAATACGCGGCGCGTGCCGACAAGTCCTTCGATGGTCTTGAGCGTGACGGCGGGCACCCCGGCGGCAAAACCCATCATGATGATGGTCCAGGCATTGCGTCCGAAGATCACCAGGAACAAGGGATACATCAGCACGGTCGGCGCGGAGGCGAGGGCGGCGATCCAGGTTTCGGTCGCGCGGCGCCATAGCTCGAACCGGTAGAGCAGCATGCCGGACCCGATGCCGACCACGGCGATCATGGCGCCCGATGCCAGCGCTTCGATGAAGGTCAGGCGAAAGCGGCCGGCGACGTCCTCCTCCAGGACCACGCGCTCGAACGCGCCGAAAACCTGCGAGGGCATCGGGACGATGTGACGGTTGATGAGACCCGCGCGGATCAACCCTTCGACCGCCAGCAGGAAGATCACCAGCGCGCCGAAGCCGAGGAAAAAGGCGAGCGTGCCTTCGGAAATGCCGCGCCGTGCCGAGACGGCGCTCATGGCCGGCCTCCGGCGCGCAGCTTTTCGTCGTCCTGCATGCCGCGGCTCGCCTCCTCGCGCAGGTCGGCCCAGATTTGCGCGACATAGCGGCCGAAGGCCTCGCTGGAGACGATCTCGGAGGAGCGCGGGCGCGGCAGATCGATATCGATCACGCGTTTCACCTTGCCCGGCCGGTAGGTCATCACCAGCACGCGGTCGGCAAGCTGCACCGCTTCCGTGATGTTGTGGGTGATGATGAGCGTGGTCTGCCGAAGCTGCTGCTGGATCTGCAGCACCTTGTCGCCGAGCAGGAGCCGTGTCTGCTCGTCGAGGGCGGCGAACGGCTCGTCCATCAGCAGGATCTTCGGCTCGGACGCGAGCGTGCGCGCGATGGCGACGCGCTGGCGCATGCCGCCGGACAGTTCGGACGGATAGCGCTTCTCGAATCCGTCGAGGCCGACCATCGAGATGAAGTGTTGCGCGCAGGAATAGCGCTCGCGCTTGGCGATGCCTTTCAGCTCGAGCGGAAAGGCGACGTTATCGATGAC
>Ga0182744_1004390_pt1 | contig 10574 bp, 9 predicted proteins | sample eDN3rd30CKraftMG_FD_128525 | JGI IMG/M metagenome (GOLD analysis project Ga0182744, IMG submission 128525) | Enriched Miracle-Growth compost microbial communities from Emeryville, California, USA - eDNA 3rd pass 30_C Kraft MG (version 2) (version 2) ... | reverse complement strand
CCACAATTGCTGTTGCTGGATGAGCCCGCTGCGGGATTGCGCCACTTCGAAAAACAGCAGCTCGCGCGCCTGCTGTCGCAGTTGCGTGACCAGGGGATGAGCATTCTTCTCGTCGAGCACGACATGGGCTTCGTCATGGGCCTGACCGACCACATCGTCGTTCTCGATTTCGGCACGCGCATCGCCGCCGGATCGCCCGACGAAATCCGCGCTGATCCCGCCGTCATAGAGGCCTATCTGGGAGCCTCCGCATGAGCGCGCCGCTGCTGGACGTCCGCGATCTCAAGGTCGCCTACGGCAAGGTCGAGGCCGTCAACGGCGTTTCCCTGAGCGTTCCGCCGGGCGAGATCGTCACCGTGATCGGCGCCAATGGTGCCGGCAAGACGACGCTGCTCAACGCCGTCATGGGCATCCTGCCATCGACCGGCTCCATCGTCTTCAACGGCCTCGCCAGCGAGCGGAGGCCGGTCGAACAGCGCGTCGCCGATGGTCTGTGCCTGGTGCCGGAACGTCGCGAATTGTTCACCACCATGCCGGTCGAGGACAATCTTCTGCTCGGTGGCTTCCTGCGTAAGCCTGCCGATCGCGCCGCGCGGCTCGAGGAAGTGTTCGCGCGCTTCCCGCGCCTCAAGGAACGGCGCCGGCAGATCGCAGGCACTTTGTCGGGCGGTGAGCGGCAGATGCTCGCCATGGGCAGGGCGCTGATGTCGGCGCCGCGACTGCTGATGCTCGATGAGCCGAGCCTCGGCCTGGCGCCGCGCATCGTCGCGGATATTTTCAATATCATCGTCGCCCTGCGCGAAGCCGGCGTCTCCATCCTGCTGATCGAACAGAATGCCCGCGCCGCCCTGCGTGTCGCCGATCATGCCTATGTCATGGAGCTGGGCGTGGTGACCATGAGCGGCAAGGCCAGCGATCTTGCTGCCGACCCGAGGGTCGTCGAAACCTACCTCGGTCTCGGCGGACATTAACCGAACGATCAGCCGCAGCCTGTCATCCCCGACGTGCCGAAGGCACGAGCGGGGATCTAGAAAGCCAAAGTGTACCAGGCTGCTCCTGGATTCCCGCTCTGCGCTTCGCTTGGCGGGAATGACACCGAGGTTCGAGAACTCGCAAAAAAGCCGGAGCGTTGCCGCTCCGGCTTCAAGTTCGCGTCCGCATGTTGCACACGCAGTCGCGGGAGGAACTTGTCAAAGCATCGTGCGAAAAAGTGGATACCGGTTTTTCGCAAAGACGATGCGATATCTAGAAACGTAGAGTACCGTGCGATTCCGAAGGAACGCATGGTGCTCTACGGCGCCGGAGCCCAGTCGCCGTTTTTCACCGACAGCAGAACACGCGCCCGCTCGTCGAGGCCGGCGTGATCCGTGGGTGTGAAGTTATAGACGCCCTGCGAGGCGACGATTTCCTTCTCGCTCTCCAGCGCCTTCAGAAGCGCTTCGCGAAATTCCTTCGTGCCCGGTTTCGCACCGCTCTTCAGCGCAACGGGAATGATCCGCTCGAGAATTTTGAACGCATCATAGGGATGGGCTCCGAACTGGGTGACGGAATCCTTGCCGTACTTGCCTTCGTACATTTTCACATAGGTTTCCGCTTCCCGCTTCATGCCGGGGTCTTTCACCATGTTGGGCACGATGGCGGGGCCGGAAGCGAGGATCGCGCCTTCGGCGGCCTTGCCGGCGATACGGATGAAGTCCTTCGTCACCGCGCCATGGGTCTGATAGATCGGCCCGGTATAGCCGCGCTCGCGCAAGGCGATCTGCGGCAGCGCCGCACCCGTGCCCGATGCGCCCACAAGAACCGCGTCGGGCCGCGCCGCGATCAGCTTCAGCGTCTGGCCGGTGACGGAGGTGTCGGCGCGCGCGTAGCGCTCGTTGGCAACGAGTTTAAGCCCCATCGGTTCGGCAAGGGCCTTGAACTGGTTGAGCCAGAGATCGCCATAGGAATCGGAAAATCCGATCACGCCGACGGTCGTGACGCCCTTGCTCTTCATGTGCTTGAAGATGACATCCGCCATCAGCTTGGCGTCCTGCGGCATGACGAAAGTGTATTTCATCCGGTCCGGCGGAATGGCGACGGGGCCGAGGGCAAAGTGCGGGGTTGCGGTTTCCAGCGCCACCGCGCTGATGGCGTTCGACGGCGGCGTCGTCGACGAGCCCATGATGAGGTCGGCCTTGTCGTCGGTGACGAAGCGGCGCGCATTCGTCGTCGCCTGGGACGCGTCGCCTGCGTCGTCGAGGATGATGACCTTCAGCTTCTCGCCGCCGATCTCCTTCGGCAGCAGAAGTTCGATCATGTTCTTTTCGGGAATGCCCAGCGCCGCCGCAGGGCCGGTGGTCGACAATGAAATGCCGATGGTGACATCCGCCTGGGCTGTGCCGGCCAGTCCAACCACTGTGCCGAGCGCCAGAGCCAGGGCCAGCGTGGATATTCCGTATTTCACTTGCATGCTGTTGTTCCTCTCCTCGTATGCTTCAATCTATTTCGGCGCCATGCGCAGCGACCCGTCGAGGCGCACCACCTCGCCGTTGAGATAGGGGTTTTCGACCATGTGCAGCGCCAGCGCCGCATATTCCTCCGGCGCGCCGAGGCGATGCGGGAAAGGGATGGCGTTCGCCAGAGAATCCTGGGCTTCCAGTGGCAGCGCCGCCAGCAGCGGCGTCCTGAACAGGCCGGGCGCGATGGCAAGCGCGCGCACGCCGAACTGCGCCAGCTCGCGCGCGATCGGCAGGGTCAGCGCCACGATGCCGCCCTTGGAGGCTGCGTAAGCCACCTGGCCGATCTGGCCGTCGAAGGCCGCGACGGAGGCAGTCGAGATCATCACGCCGCGTTCGCCGGTGTCCAGCGGCTCGAGTTTCGTCATCGCCGCGCCGGCCAGACGCATCATGTTGAACGAACCGACGAGATTGACATTGATGACCTTGCTGAACTCGGCGAGATCGTGCGGTCCGCTGCGCCCGACCATGCGCCCCGCCACCGCGATGCCGGCGCAATTGACCAGAATGCGCGGGGCACCGAGATCGCCCGGCAGCTCCGCGAAGAACGCTTCGGCCTCGGCAGCGCTTGAGACATCGACTTTGTAGGCCTTGCCACCGATTTCGTTGGCGACCTTTTCGCCGCGATCCATATCGCGGTCGACGATGGCGACTTTGGCGCCGCTCGCAGCGAGGCGGCGGGCCGTCGCCTCGCCGAGGCCCGATGCGCCACCCGTGACCACCGCCACCAGTCCTTTGGGGTTCATTCTGTTCTCCCTTATGCAAGCCGCATGTTTGCGCCGCCGGCTTCCCGGCCACGATACATGCAAACCGATTGCACCTCGTAGCGCAAATGATGCTTTTGTAGAATGGTCATCATCAGCCAGCCTTGCCGATCTCGATGATATCGTCCGGTGGTGTATCGGCGTAAATCTGCTCGATGATCGCCGCGCGCGCCTGCAACACGGCGCGCTGGTTGATCGAGCCCTTGTCGGTCACTTCGCCGAGATCGAGCGAGGGCGGTGTGTCGATGATCCAGGCCCTGTAGATCCGGGTCGATGAGCCGGTGCTCGCGGCCGTGTGCTGCGCGAGCCCGCTGGAAATTCTGGCGCGGATGGCCGGATGATGTGCCAGTGCGTTGAGGCCGGGTTTTGCCGGCACGTCCGCAGCGAGTGCACGCGCCGCATCCTCATCGAGCAGGATCAGTGCCGCGAGATCATCGCGATTGATGCCGGCGATGACGACATCGCGCACCAGTGGCGCACAGGCGCGGATGAGCCCGGTTCTGAGCGCACCGACATTGACCCAGGTTCCGGTCGCCAGCTTGAAATCTTCCGAGATGCGGCCATCGAACAGCAAGCCCTGCTGCCGGTCGTTCGGATCGACGAAACGAACGGCATCGCCGAATTTGTAAAAACCTTCCTCGTCGAAGGCGGCCGCGGTGAGCTGCGGCTCGCGCCAATAGCCCGGCATGACATTGGGCCCGCGCACCCGCGCATCATAGCGGCCATCCGTTGGCACAAGTTTCATCTCGAGGCCCGGCACCGGCAGGCCGAGCCAGCCGGCAAGGCTTGGCCCGGGCCAGTTGAACAGCGCTGACGGCGCTGTCTCTGTCGCGCCGAGCCCCGTCAGCATGGGGATGCGGTAGCCGGTCTCGGCGACCGACAATTCGTCGAGCGCATCCCAGACGTGTTGCGACAAGGCGGCGCCGGCGAAAAAGTTGAACTGCAACTGCGAAAAGAAATTACGCCGCAGATCGGCATCGCTGCGCAGATAGGGCGCGAGGGATTCGAAACCCTTCGGCACGTTGAAATAGCAGGTCGGCGCGATCTCGCGCAGGTTGCGAACCGTCGCGGCAATGCCGCCCGGCGTCGGCTTGCCTTCGTCGATATAGAGCGCGCCGCCGTGGTAGACGGTCATGCCGAAATTGTGGTTGCCGCCGAACGTATGGTTCCACGGCAGCCAGTCGACGAGCACGGGGCGGCGCCCGTCCAGGCAGGCAATCGTCTGTTCGATCATCGCCAGGTTGGCGCACCACATGCGCTGGGTGTTGATGACCGCCTTCGGGCTTCCGGTCGAGCCGGACGTCAGCAGGAATTTCGCGATGTCGTCAGGCTTGATCGCCCGATAGGCCTCGTCGACCTGTGGCGAAGGCGCCGTCGCAAGAAGATCATCAAGCAGCAGGGTCGGGCGGCCCGGCGGCGGGTTGCGCGACACGGCGATCGGGACGTCGGCACCGAGGCAGGCTGCGATGGCACGCGCGAAGGGCGCGCCGTCCTCGGCAAAAATGAACCCCGGCGTCAGCTTCTGAATGACGAATTTCAGCTTGCCGAAATCCTGCGACACGAGCGCGTAGGGGGGCGACACCGCGCACCAGGGAATGCCGGCATAAAGACAGGCAAGCGACACCAGCGCATGGTCGATGCTGTTGCCCGACAGGATGGCGACCGGCCGTTCGGGGCCGAGGTCATAGGGCAGGAGCGCGGTGCCGATGGCGCGCGCCGCGACAAGCGCCTGCGCATAGGTCACCTTGCGCCAGCCGCCTTCGCTATTGCGCTGCGCGATCAGCACGGCATCCGGCGTCCGTTCCGCCCAATGGACGAGCCGGTCGGCGAGCCTGAGCGGATGCGGCTTCAGGCTCTCTTCGTGGCGCAGATAGATCGTGCCGTCAGGCCGTTCGTCGAACAGCGCGCGCATTTCGGCATAGGCGATCGGCTTCAGGGGCTGCGCACCTGGAGAGCGGACCGTGTCGGCCACCGTCGCTTGCGCCATCGCCACCTCCATCGTCCCCTCTCGCGCTCGTTTTCAGTCAAGCTTGGCGCCGGCGCCCGCCCCATCCCGTCGATAATTGTTATTCAATATAACAGTAATGCGATCGTCAAGTCGATTTGCGTCTGGCGGCAGTTCCGCATGACGCCAAAATCGGCAGATTCTGGGGCGGTGCCCGAAAAGTGCGCATCTGTGCGGTTCGTTCTCGGAGATTCTCGCCCGCCGACCGTCTGGCATGCAGGTTGCTGGCTAATCCTCAGTCAAGACTTCGAGGGGGCTGTCATGAACCGCAGACATTTCATTCTTACCGGCTGCGCGGCAGCCCTCGGGGTTCTTCTTGTGCAGCCGCAGGCTGCCATGGCGGACGCGCTCTCCAGCATCATGGCACGCAAGACGATCCGCGTGGCGGTGCCGCAGGATTTTCCGCCTTTCGGCAGCGTCGGCACCGACATGGCGCCGCGCGGCTATGACATCGACATGGCCAATCTCATCGCCAGCAAGCTTGGCGTGAAGGCGGAACTGGTTCCCGTCACCAGCGCCAACCGCATCCCCTATCTGCAGACCAATAAGGTCGATCTGGTGATTTCCAGCCTCGGCAAGAATGCCGAACGCGAGAAGGTCATCGATTTCACCACCGCCTATGCGCCCTTCTTCAACGGGATCTTTGCGCCACCAGACTTTCCCGCCAAGAAGGTCGAGGATCTGGCCGGCAAGACCGTCGGCGTCACCCGTGGCGCGGTCGAGGATCTGGAACTGACGAAAATCGCGCCGGCGAGCCTCACCATCAAACGCTATGAAGACAACAACGGCACCATCTCCGCATTCCTGTCGGGACAGGTGCAGGCGATCGCCACGGGCAATGTCGTTGCCGCTGCCATTCTGGAAAAAAATCCGCCGAAAAAGCCGACGCTCAAGTTCCTCATCAAGGACTCGCCCTGTTTCATCGGCCTCAACAAGAACGAGCCGGCGCTCCTCGGCAAGGTCGACGAGATCATCGCCGCGGCCAAGAAAAGCGGCGAACTCAACGCGATCGCGATGAAGTGGCTCAAGGCCGATCTCCCCGCCGATCTCTAGGCGTCTCCAAAGGCGGCATGCCGCAGTCGCATGAAGGCAGGGGACTATGACCTACCAGTTCAACTTCGGCTGGCTTGCGGAATATCTGCCGGTGCTTCTCGGCGGCATTCGCGTCACGGTTCAACTGATCGTGGTGGGCGCCGTCTTCGGCGTGGCGCTCGGCATTTTCTGCGCTTGGGCGCGGGCGCTCGGCCCGAAATGGCTGGGTGCGATCGTCGGCGCCTATGTGGAGATGATCCGCAACACGCCGTTTCTGATCCAGCTGTTCTTCATCTTCTTCGGCCTGCCGTCGCTGGGCGTGCAGATGGACGAGCTCACCGCCGCCAACCTCGCCATGATCATCAATCTCGGCGCCTATAGTTGCGAGATCATCCGCGCCGGCATTCAGGCGACAGCCAAGGGCCAGTTCGAAGCCGGCGCCAGCCTGGCCATGTCGCCCTTCCAGACATTCCGCCATGTCGTTCTGCTGCCGGCCTTGCAGAGGATCTGGCCGGCCCTGTCGTCACAGATCGTCATCGTCATGCTCGGCTCGTCCGTCGTCTCGCAGATTGCCGCCGAAGACCTGACCTTCGCCGCCAATTTCATCCAGTCGCGCAATTTCCGCGCTTTCGAGACCTACATTGTCTCGACCCTGATCTATCTGGCTCTCTCGATCCTGTTGCGCCAGGTGCTGGCCTGGACGGGGCGCATGATCTTTCCGCGGAGGCTGGCGCGATGACCGAATTTTCCCTCTGGGATATTCTGCGCAACCTGCTGCTGGCGACGCGCTGGACCATCGTGCTGTCGCTCGTCTCCTTCGTCGGCGGCAGCATGGTCGGCCTCGTGCTGCTGTTTCTGCGCATCGGCAAGGGCAGGGCCGGTCAGATCTTCGCCAAGGGATATATCGAACTGTTCCAGGGCACGCCTCTGCTCATGCAGCTCTTTCTCGCCTTCTTCGGCCTCGGCCTGCTCGGCATCGATGTGCCGGCCTGGCTCGCCGCCGGGCTCGCACTCATATTCTGGACGGCGGCATTCCTGGCGGAAATCTGGCGCGGCTGCGTCGAATCCATTGCCAGGGGCCAGTGGGAAGCCTCCGCCAGTCTCGGCATGGGCTATCTGCAGCAGATGCGTTACGTGGTTTTGCCGCAAGCCTTCAAGATCGCCATCCCGCCGACCGTCGGCTTCTCGGTCCAGGTCGTCAAGGGAACGGCGCTGACCTCCATCATCGGCTTTGTCGAACTGTCGAAGGCAGGCACCGTGATGACCAACGCAACCTTCCAGCCGTTCCTCGTCTATGGCCTCGTGGCGCTGATCTATTTCGCCCTGTGCTGGCCTCTTTCGAAGAGCAGTCAACTGCTCGAAAGGAAGCTCAATGTCGCTCATCGCAATCACTGAGGTAAAGAAGAGTTTCGGCGACAACCAGGTGCTGAAGGGCATCAATATCGATGTGATGCCCGGCGAGGTCATCGCCATCATCGGCAAGAGCGGTTCCGGCAAGAGCACGCTGCTACGCTGCATCAACGGCCTGGAGATGATCGACAGCGGTTCGATCATGGTCGCCGGCGCGCAGCTTCTGCCCGATGAAGTCCATCTGCGCGCCCTGCGCCTCAAGGTCGGGATGATCTTTCAGCAGTTCAACCTGTTTCCGCACCTGACCGTCGGCGGCAATGTCATTCTGGCGCAGACAGTCGTCAAGAAGACGCCGAAGGCCGAGGCTGAGGCCATGGCCCGCAAGATGCTCGACCGTGTCGGTCTCGGCCACAAGTTCGATGCCTATCCGGAGGAATTGTCGGGCGGCCAGCAGCAGCGCGTCGCCATTGCCCGCGCGCTCGCCATGCAGCCGATGGCGCTGCTCTGCGACGAGATCACCTCCGCGCTCGATCCCGAACTCGTCAACGAAGTCCTCGCCGTCGTGAAGGAGCTCGCCGCCGAAGGCATGACCTTGCTGATGGTGACCCACGAAATGCGCTTCGCCCGCGACGTCTGCAGCCGCGTCGTCTTCATGCACCAGGGTCTGGTGCATGAGATCGGACCGCCGGGCGAGGTCTTCTCCAATCCGCAGACGCCGGAACTGAAGCAGTTCCTGGGGATGATCTGAATTAAGCTGGTTTGCGCTTCCAAGTGACCATGGCGACGGCAATGACCACGAGTGCCATGCCGGCGAAGGAGATCGGCCCGAGCGTTTCGTGGAACAGCAGATAGCCCATCAGCGCCGTCGTCGGTGGCACCAGGAAGAACAGGCTGGCCACTTCGGTTGCCGCACCGCGCCGGATGAGCACGAACAGGAGGCTGATCGTGCCGACCGACAGCACAAGGCATAGCCAGGCGATCGAAATGGCCAGGTCAAGCGTCCAAGTGTGGCGGAAATTCTCGTGCCACGCGAACGGGAGGATGACGAGACCGGAAGCGACGAACTGCACCACCGAGCCGGTGCGCAGATCCATCCGGCTGCCGAACCGCTTCTGCCAGAGCGTTCCGGTCGTAATGAACACCGCCGACATAAAAGCGAAAAACATGCCCAGCGGCGTGCCGAGCCCCAGACCCAGCTTGCTCCAGACCACAAGCGTCGTTCCGGCAAGGCCGATGATGAGTCCGGTCCATTGCCGCCCGGTTGTGCGTTCGCCAAGAAACGGCGCGGCCAGCACGGCGGTGAGAAGCGGCTGCAATCCCGCCATCAGTGCAGACACGCCGGTCTCGACGCCTGTTGCGAGCGCCGCGAACGTTGCGCCGAGATAACCTGCGTGAACGAAAATGCCGCCGATGGCGATGGTGAGAAGGTCTTCGCGCTTCGGCCACGGCGCTCGCAGGATGAGCGATACGGCGGTCAGGAGCGCCGAGACGATGGCGAACCGGTAGAACAGCAGGGTGAAGGGAGCTGCCGATCCAAGCCCCAGCTTGCCGGCGATGAAGCCCGTCGACCAGAAGAAGACAAACAGCGCCGGCATCGACGCAAACCAGAGATCGAGCGCGCGCGACGTAGCGGGCTCGTCAACAGGGCCGCTGCTCATGCAATCATGCCGCGCGCGTCGTCGCTGCGGCCAAGAACGTCGAGCACTTTCGCGACGATGGATTTCGCGTCGAGCCCGGCCGTCACATACATGCGTTCCGGCTTGTCGTGATCGAGATAGGCATCGGGCAGGACCATCGAGCGCACTTTCAGCCCGGCGCGATCGAGTGTGCCGTCGTCTGTCAGGGCCTGGAGAACCTGCGAGCCGAAGCCGCCGATCGATCCATCCTCGATGGTGATCAGCACGTCGTGATTGGCCGCGAGCTTGCGCAGCAGGTCCATGTCGAGCGGCTTGGCGAAGCGCGCATCGGCAACGGTCGTGGACAGGCCGTAGGCCGCCAGGTCTTCCGCCGCCCGCATCGCTTCTGCCAGGCGCGTGCCGAGCGAGAAGAGCGCGATCTGCGAGCCGTGGCGCAGGATGCGGCCCTTGCCGATCTCCAGCACCTGGCCGCGCTCGGGCATTTCGACGCCGACGCCTTCGCCGCGCGGATAGCGGAACGCGATCGGGCTGCTGTCGTGGGCCACGGCGGTGGCGACCATGTGAACCAGTTCCGCTTCGTCGGCCGCCGCCATGACCACCATGTTGGGAAGGCAGGCGAGGTAGGCGATGTCGAAAGCGCCCGCATGCGTCGGGCCGTCGGCGCCGACGAGACCGGCACGGTCGAGCGCGAAGCGCACCGGCAGGTTCTGGATCGCCACGTCGTGAACCACCTGATCGTAGCCGCGCTGCAGAAACGTCGAATAGATCGCGCAGAACGGCTTATAGCCTTCGGTGGCGAGGCCGGCGGCGAAAGTCACCGCGTGCTGCTCGGCGATGCCGACATCGAAGGTGCGATCGGGAAAAGCCTTGCCGAACAGGTCGAGGCCGGTGCCCGACGGCATGGCGGCGGTGATGGCGACGATCTTGTCGTCGCCTGCGGCTTCCTTCATCAGGCTTTCTGCGAAGACCTTCGTATAGGAGGGCGCATTCGCCTTCGGCTTCGCCTGTGCGCCGGTCACCACATCGAAGGTGTTGACGCCATGATATTTGTCGGGCGACGCCTCTGCTGGCGGATAGCCTTTGCCTTTCTTGGTCACCACGTGAACCAGCACCGGCCCGGTGGCATTGTCGCGCACGTTCTTCAGCACCGGCAGAAGATGATCGATATTGTGGCCGTCGATCGGCCCGACATAGTAGAAGCCGAGTTCCTCGAACAGGGTGCCGCCCATCCAGTAGCCGCGCGAGAAAACCTCGGCCTTCTTGGCCTTCTGGTAGAGAAACTTCGGCAGAT
>Ga0182744_1004386_pt1 | contig 10579 bp, 4 predicted proteins | sample eDN3rd30CKraftMG_FD_128525 | JGI IMG/M metagenome (GOLD analysis project Ga0182744, IMG submission 128525) | Enriched Miracle-Growth compost microbial communities from Emeryville, California, USA - eDNA 3rd pass 30_C Kraft MG (version 2) (version 2) ... | reverse complement strand
TGCCCACTCATTTTTAAGTGCTTCCAATAAAAGAGGTTATCTTTATATGTATAATACAAGAAGAAAACTTCTAAATACAACATCAAAAAAACAAAACTATTAAACCTTTATAGATTGTCATGTGACTAATAAAGCAAAAACCAATATTGTGCTTTTATATTCAAATAGTAACAGTGAATGTTTTTGGAATGGATAACAGATAATTGACGGGTGAGTTTAGTAATCCCTCAGAATTGTAATAATGTCAAATGTAAAGGCATTAAATATAAATTTGGACTTAATATGCAGCATTTGAAAGCAACTACCCAAAATAGGAACCGTGCAAAAATACATGCGACATTAATAACATTTCTGATTGCGCTTGCATTTATTGCAGCGAACGCGCAGAGCAATCTGTCAAAGGTAATGTCCACAGTCCCTATGGAGCTCCGAGTGGACCTGCTTTCTCACCCGGAGCGGGTATATAAAAATGGCGAGCTAACAAATATATCCTTGTCGTCCATTGATTCCCTGAATGGCAAATCCTTACAGTTTAGCGCAATTAACAATGCCTTGCCGGGATTTAGCTGGGCTGTCCCTATGTCCATTTCAAAGCAAACAGCTTTCCAAATTCTCCTTGCCAATAATCTTGAAACTTTAGAAGGTAAAAACCCATCGAAATCAGGTACTGTTTTAGAATGGAATTCCGGTAAACAAATCAGCAACCAAAATATAAACGTATCTTACAAAGGTTCATCATTAAAACCCAATACAGTATATTACTGGAAAGTAAGAATATGGGGCAGGGCAACGGGCGATACCACCAAAATTTTACAAAGTCCTTTCTCATATGTCCAGGCATTCAGAACTGGGCCTTCTCTTTCTACCTACGCACTTTCAGATTATGTATTGACAAAGACCCGGCAAAAGCCTCTAAGCCATAAATTGCTTAAAGCGGATTACCATTTATACGATTTTGGCAAAGATGGTTTCTGTCAACCGGATGTAGTAATACGGTCCATTAAAGATGATACGGTCAGAATGTTTCTAGGAGAGCAACTAGACGACAACGACCGGATCAACACCAGGCCACCCGGCACAGTCCGTTTCCGTCAAATTGACCTCGCGGTTAAAAAAGGTGTTCACAACTATCCTGTCCCCATTGCCCCAGATCAAAGAAATACAAGGCCTAATGCGATCAAAATGCCAGGCTATATTGGAGAAGTGCTGCCGTTTCGCTATCTGGCCATTCAGGGAAATCTTGATAATTACACGCCAATATCCGTTACAAGGACACTGATCCATCTGCCTTATGACAGCGACGCCACCATTTTCAAAAGCTCCGATACTATTTTGAATCAAGTCTGGGATTTATGTAAGCATACTATTGAAGCAAGCTCTTTTACCGGATATTACGTTGATGGGGACAGGGAGCGCATTCCATATGAAGCCGATGCGCTCATCAATCAGCTTTCCCAGTACAGCACATCGGCCATATTTAATATGGCCAAAAGAACCCTAAATTATCTTATTTACCATCCTACCTGGCCCGCGGAATGGTCTCTTCAAAACGCACTTATCGCTTATAATGATTATATGTACAGTGGCGACGGCCGCAATCTGGTAAACATTTACAAGGAACTGCAATCCAAAGTACTCACAGCACTTGAAGACACCAATGGTTTAATCAGTACCCGAACAGGTAAACAAACCTCAGATTTTTTACAATCCATCCATTATAAGGTATTTGATGATAATCCAGGTCTGAAAGACATTGTCGACTGGCCCCACACGAAACAGGAAACAGATGGTTTTGTATTTACAGATTATAATGCAGTCGTAAACGCATTTTATTATAAAGCCCTAAAAGATATGTCCTTTCTTGCCGACGGCATAAACTTACCCAAAGACGCCGCCTTTTACCGAAACAAAGCGGCCAAGGTCAAAAAAGCTTATATAAAGCATTTTGTGGATACCACCACAGGCCTGATCATTGACGGCATCGGTACGAACCACAGCTCGCTGCATGCCAATATGTTTGCCTTGGCTTTTGGCTTAGTACCAAGAAAGAACCTCACAAAAGTCCTCAAATTTATCAAGTCAAGAGGTGTTTCCTGCAGTGTATATGGGGCACAATTTCTGTTGGATGCACTTGGAGAAAAAGACCACTCTGATTATGCACTAAAACTTTTGACCTCCACAGGTAAACGCAGCTGGTATAATATGATTCGTGAAGGAGCGACCATGACCATGGAAGCCTGGGGTCAGAAATTTAAACCAAATCAGGATTGGAACCATGCCTGGGGGACCGCCCCCGCTAATTACATCGTCCGTTACCTAATGGGGATCACACCTCTTCAGCCGGGCTTTCAAAAAATTCAGATAAAACCCCAACCGGGAAAATTAAATAACGCCAGTATCCGGTACCATACTGTTCGCGGAAATATTTCCGTAAACTTTCAAAACAGCGCAAAAATCTTTTCTATGCAGGTTAGGATACCGGGTAATACAACAGCCCGTATTTTTTTACCGGCATCAAACACCGGCGCCGCAGTAATTACCATGGATGGACACCAAATAAGACCCGACCAAGATCAGGACAGACATTACTGGGTAATACAGGAGGTGGGGACAGGGCAACATACCTTTGTTGTCCGCTTTCACTAATCCGTTTATAACAATCGGTAGCTAATTATTTTTCGATTCGATTCGCTATTAATAGCACATAAGCAGCGCTCCATGCGCTTTTCCAGCCATATAGCCGCACCCTAAATATTTCTACTCCCAAAGCAGGTCAGCTTCCCCATTGCCATAAAACCTGCTCTAAGAGGGCGGTATGGTGCTTTATTATTATTTATTACAATCGATTGCAATTTATTCGGACAAAACCAATATATTTGTTACAGAAATTACTTTTTATCAAAGCCATTCCATGATCACAAAGCCAGTCACTATTTACGATATCGCTAAAAAGCTGCAACTGGCTCCTTCTACCATTAGCCGGGGCTTGAAAAGACATAGCTCAGTCAGTGAGAGAACCCAGGAAAGAATTCTTAAGACTGCCGAAGAAATGGGCTACCGCGCCAATACATTCGCCATTAACCTTAGAAACCGAAAAACCAGTACAATCGGCATTATTGTCCCCAAACTGAATAGCTATTTTATGTCCCAGGTAATTGCCGGTATCGAGGGAGTAGTCAATAACGCAGGTTATACTTTACTGATCAGCCAGTCACTGGAAGATGTCAGTAAGGAAATCATCAATGTTCAGACCATGTTTGATAATCGGGTGGCCGGCCTCTTGGTTTCTCTTGCAGAAAATACAAAAGAAACCAGTCATTTTAACCGCATCCAAAAACAAGGCATCCCGGTTTTATTCTTTGACCGTACACCTGTGGGCAGTGACCTTCCTGCCATCACTATTAATAATGAATCAGCTGGTTATAAACTTACCCGGCATCTGATAGAGCAAGGTGCAAAAAATATTGTGCATATAACGGGCAATCAGCTTAGTAATGTTTACAGGGAAAGGCTTGTGGGCTATAAAAGGGCGCTTCAGGAATTTGGGCTACCGTTTGAACCGCAAAACCTGCTTATAAATGACCTCTCTGAACAGGCAGGCATAGATGCAGCTCATTACATCCTCAAGGTTAAAGCAGATGGCGTTTTTGTGGCCAATGACCACTGTGCGGCGAGCTGTATGCATGAATTAAAGCACCGTGGCAGAAAAGTGCCAGAAGATATCCTCATCGCAGGGTTTAATAATGATATGATTTCAAGAATTGTGGATCCTGGTCTTACCACCGTTGACTACCCGGGTTTTCAAATGGGAGAACTCGCTGCCAAAAATCTACTGGCTCATATCGCGCAACGCATCGATATTAACCTGACCTCCAATATCATTTTAAAAACACCGCTACTAATCCGCGCTTCCTCGCTTCGAAAAAATTAAAAACCTTATTTCTGATTCCTAGCGACCGCCTGATAAGATAAAAGCCTTACTGTTCCTACATAAAAAAAAGGCGGCCACTTAATTAAAAGTAGCCGCCACTCATTCACCATTTTAAAACAAGAATTTTATCTTACTTTATCCTAACCAACCCTCCTATTAATAGCCAGGATTTTGTTTCAGGTTCGGATTCAGCGATAACTGTTCAATAGGAATTGCAAACAGTAATTTATTTTTATCATTAAGTGGTTTATGATCCCACCAGGTACCTGTTGTGAATTTACCAAAACGGATCAGATCCTGTCTTCTATATCCTTCAAAAATAAACTCACGACCTCTTTCCGCCAGTAAAGAATCCATTGTAAAATTGGCCGTTGTATATTTCTTAGAAGGCCAGACCTTCGGATCAAAATCCCGCTCTCGGACTGTATTGATCAGATCCACCGCATCCTGAGTTGCCTTATTGCCATTTAAACGCATCTCCGCTTCTGCCTTGGCATAATAGATCATTGTCAGCCGGTAGATCATCCAGCTGGTACTCTGGTAATTAGGGTCATCCTGTGCACCCAATTTATATTTGTTGAAACGCACCCCACTGTTTTCCTCTCCATGGGTCATATCAGAAACCAGTGTAGAAGGATCCTGCCCCGCTTTTAGCTCACTGTTTCGTCTGATATTATCTACGAAAACCAGTTGCTTGCCCTGATATTCCCTATAGCCCATCACCGGAAACTTCTTATTGGCATTATCTGTCTTGGTAGCCGTATCATAATACCACATCGGGCCGATAAAGAACCACTCTTTTTTACGTTTATCTGCATCATCGTAAGTATCATAAACGCCTGGGATTACCACAATACCATTATTTCCGGTTACGGTTCCCCCATAGATAAACTTCTGGTTAAAGTGATAAAAATCAGAAGGGAAGCCGGCATTCCAGTTGGCAGACTGATGGTTGTAAACAATTGCGAATATCTGCTCCTGGGACGCTTTATTGCTTGGCAGATAAGTCTCTGTCAGATTGGAATCGAGCGTCAGGCGGTTATTGATGACACCGCCAGCCCTGTTATCCAGTAAGGAATCACAGGCATTGATACAATCCTGCCATCTTGGTTTACCTGACCACACTTCTGCGTTCAGATAGAGCTCCGACAGCATGGCATAAGCCCCAGCCTTGCTCATTCTTCCCAAAAGTTCCTGAGAAAGATCCGGCACTAAATTAATATTGGCTTTGATTTCTGCTTCTACAGAATCGAATATCTGCGCTTCCGGAAGTGTAGGCGGGTGAACGACATCTAAAGATGTAATCCAGGGCACATTACCCCAAAGGTCCATGATGCGGATATAATAGAATGCGTGGAGTAACTTGAGTTCTGCAATATAATTTTTTTGCTCTTCCTCTGTGATGCCCATGGAAGCAGCCGGACGGGCACCAATGTTGGCAATTGCAGAATTACAATAACCAAGCCCTGTCCATAAGAGTTTCCAGGGGTTTCTTACGTCATCATCATCAGAATTCCAGGTATGATAATGTAAGCGGATCCACTTGGCACCGTCATAACCATCTACGCCTTTTTGCGGCCAGGCCAGCTGGTCACCTGAAAGTGCGCTGATACGCCACCAACCGATTTGTCCGGAACTGGTCGCCCAGGCATTGGTGTGCGTATAAGGACGCAGGACCGCAGAAATCACCTCATCCTTATTCTGATAATAGGCATCGGCCGGGATGGAATGATAGGCCGTAGAATCCAGCTTTGTACAAGAGTACATAGCTCCAAGGCCAACTGTTGCTAATAGCAAATATTTAAAGATTTTCATCATTTGTTCTTTTTATAAATTTAGAAACCAACATTTACACCCAACAGGAAGGAACGGGTACTTGGATAAACGCCGCGTCCGTCAATGCTTGGGAAAAGTCCGGTGTCATCAACAAAATCCGGATCATTACCATCATAACCGGTGAATAAGGCCAGGTTAGAACCTGTTACATATACACTCAGGCTTCTGATATAATTATTGGCTTTAATAGGAACATTATAAGAGAAGGTAACCTCATCGAGCTTGACAAAATTGCCTTTCTGCAGGTAATAGTCCGAGTACTGGTACGTATCGTTGATATCCTTGTACTTCGTAAAAGCAGATTCCAATACATTGGTAGGCAGCGTATACTGGTTACCATATGAGAGGTCGATTGTGTTTAAGATATCATAACCAAATTTACCGCGCAGAGAGAATCTCAGTGAAAAATTCTTATAAGAAAATGTATTGGTCAATGAGGCATACAATTTAGGAATACCATTTCCGATAACTCCTTCATTCTCTACTTTATTTGCCTGGTCAGCATCCACTTTATTGCCATCTTTATCATAGAAGAGCCATTTACCATTCTCATCTAATCCTGCATAGGTTTTCCCAAAGAAGCTGCCCAGATAATCTCCCGGATAAATATAATTATAAGCATTACCCAGATCACCATAGCCACCGATACCACCGCCGGTCAGCCAGTTACCACTGGTATACTTTAAAAGTTTCGTCCTTGCGTGCGATGCCGTCGCGTCAATATTCCAGCTAAAATCGCCGTTTCTGATCGGAGAACCACTTAAAGTGATTTCATAACCATTGGTTCCGAGTTCGCCTACGTTTTGCAGCGTCTCAGAAGCCACATTGGCTGGCTGTTCAACAACAGCTTTAATAACCAGGCCGTCAGTTCTTCTCTGGAAGTAATCCACTGATCCGGAAAACCTGTTGTTAAAGAAGGCAAAGTCTGCGCCCACATTAAATTCTTTCTTTCTTTCCCATTTCAAATCCGGGTTTGGATTCAGGGAAGGACCGTAAGTCTGATGCCAGCTTCCGTCCGGATAGATATAATAGCCCCCTGTCCCCAGCGTTACAAATGGGTAGGTTCCATTACCAAAACTCTGATTACCGGTAATACCGTAACCTGCCCTGAGTTTTAAATTATTAATCCAGTGTGCATTGTCCATAAAGGCTTCCTTGGAGATAACCCAACCGGCAGACACAGCGGGGAAGTTACCCCACTTATTGTTGGCACCGAACATAGTAGAGCCTTCATGACGTAGTACAGCTTCCAACAGATATTTATCTTTATAGGCGTAGTTTACCCTGCCGTAAAAAGAAATCAGCGTGTTGGTATACTTTTCACTACCCATCCCGGCATGCCCCTGACCTAAGGCATTACCAGCTCCTAAGTCATTTTCCTCTGTTTCATCCGCAGAAAAGCCTTTGTTACTGGCATTGAAGTTTTCTTCTTCATGGTACTGGTAACTATAACCCAAAATCGCACTGATGGCATGGTCCTGAGCAAACGTGTTAGAATAATTCAGGTAAGTTTCCATCAGATAATCATTGGCAAGATTGGAGGATTTATAGGCATAACCGCCACCGGGGTTATCCCCGTCATTCTGAGAGGCCCTTGAATCCAGCATTTTATATTGATTATCCACAAACTGGTCTCTTTGAGAAGATCCGGTAACCGTCGCACTTAACTGCTTGGTAATGGTCAGTGTGGATTTGAACTGCGCGAGTGTCGTTTGTTGATCCCGCAGTGATTTTTCCTGATGAAGCCGGGAAACAACATTTTCCACCTGGTTGTCATTCCAATAACCACCGTTATTGGTGGAATCAAAGGGACTTTGGGTCGGGTTTTCTTTGAACAGCGCGTCTTCCCAATTACCACCACCTAGTAAATTAGCAGAATTGTGATTGGTCATGAAGGTCAGCTGTGTCGTTAAACGGTCATTGAAACCCTTATGCGTAATACTGGCCGTTGCTCCATATTGTTGGCGGCTGTTTTCTTTGGCAATGCCTTGAAAATTAGAAAAATACAGACTGGCCCTGTAACTGGTCTTGTCATCTCCGCCACTCATTGAGATATTATGATAGTGACTGAAATTATCATGGTTGATCAGCTCATCAAACCAATCAGTGGTTGCCCCCTTATCATTGTCAGCCGAGATTTCCCCGTCTGCAATCTTCTGGCGATAACCTGCCGCACTCAATACTTTTGGATAACGGGAAAGATACTCCTTTCGGATCCAGGTGTTGTATTCATATTTTGGTGCCCCTGCATGACCATGCTTGGTCGTCACCAAAATGACACCGCCGTTGGCTCTGGAACCATAAATGGCCGCAGCAGAACCGTCTTTTAATACAGAGATAGACTCAATGTCGCTTTGTTGTAAAAGGTCGAGATTACCTCCAGGTACACCATCAATGACCACCAGCGGGCTGTTAGATCCACTAATAGATGCAACGCCTCTTAACTGAATACTTGGGCTGGAGTTTGGATTGGAACCGGACGTCCGGGTGATCGCAAGTCCTGCCACTTTTCCCTGGATCAAATCCAGCGCATTACGGGCCCCTCCTTTGCTGAAGTCTTTATCATCAATTTGCGTAATTGCACTGGTCAAATCTCCCTTTTTTTGCGTACCATAACCAACGACCACCACCGCATTAAGTGAGGTATCGGTGACGGAGGATAAAAGGATGACCAGGCTATCTCCCGTAATAGGGACACTCGCTTTTTGGTAACCGATTGATGATGCCGTAACAATGGAAGCCGAAGCCGGAGCCTTTAAATTAAAGGTTCCTTCACTGGTTGTAATCGCACCTCCTTTAGCGCCTACTGCCTGTATGGAAGCACCTCCGATAGGAGCACCCGTGACAGAGTCTTTTACCACACCAACGATCGTCCTGGCTTCCTGTGCCATTACCGTAATGGAGTTTAAAAGGGCCAAAAGAAATGCGGCAATGCCGATCTTAAAGGCTTTTTTCATAATAATGGATGGGTTTTAATTATTAAAACTTAAACAAGTGTTCTTTGTGCAGCATGCTATTTTATATCCCATGCTTCCTTTTTAACCATTGCCAGCAACACATACCACACTTGCCGATTCAAACAACAGGCTTAAAAAGCCTTTAAAATTTCAGAACTTTCTTTTTTCACATCGGACAATAAAATGCCAGTACCCTATAGGATGCATTTTCCCTAATAGAATGACCGATGTGTATTTAACCTTGGACCGTTTAAATACGTGTGTATTCAACCAAACAATTCAATACTAACCAGGATGTAACGCTATTTGTTTCGACAATGTTGATTATTCAGCTCAATCATTCTATGTATAGGTGTTCATCAAAACAAATCATTCGATGCTTTATCTCTTGTCCGACAGATATTGCAATCATTAAAATCACAGAAGGTTAACTATTAAATCCGAGGTTAAAATTAGAAAGGTTTAAAGTGGTATTGTGTTAATAGATGGCGACTGGATACTTAATAAATTTTAAATGATAATATTTCAACACATAATAATTCATAATTGGTGTACACAATTAAAGAATAATTCATATACAAAACTACCGAATTGTTTTTTCTAAATTTCTTCTGAAATCCAGTGGTGGCAAGCCTTGTGGAAATTTAATAAAATTAGAATAATTCATACATTAAAACGATTTTACATCAGCCAAAAATTAAATTTGTGGAGAAAATTCCACAATATCATTTCTCATTTTTAGAGTAGATTTTTATAAAATTTTTGCATTTATTTTAAATGACCCAGAAAGTTTTTATGGTTCTGTTGTACAACACATTTTCCATTTCTCCTTTTTTGGGTGAACATTATTGGCCAATAACGATTTAATAAATCCTGGATGAAAACTCATTAACATATAACGGCCAGCAATAAATAACAGACTTCCAGGAGCACAAACATAGCAATACTGATGAGTCCTAAAAACAAAGCTATCCTGACAAGGAATTGTATTTATCCTCTCAGAAAATGCCAGCGCAACAAAAAGCCTGAGCTTTAAATTAGCTCAGGCTTTTATTTTTACATTTGAACTTATAGAAAGGCCTTAAGGAGAATAGTTTTTTGATCCTGCAAGAAAATCTTAATCACCGTATAAAACATTGCCGGCTTTTTTTAAATAGTCGGATCCTGACTATACAATGCCCATAATTCATCTACAGTCTTTCCCGTATGGTCTTTCCAGAAATTATCTGTGTATTTGCCTTCACGCATCGCGAGGTTCAATGATTGTACAAAGCTCTTTTTATAACGTTTCGTGATCCAGACCAGAAAGCGGGCCGTTATCCGGTAGGCATTTGTATAACTTTGCTTTGCATCAAAGGGTGTCAATGACCAGTTGGCCGCCTTATTATTCACGCCGAACTCATGGCGGACAAAATCCGCAATGCCTTCCGTAATCCAGCCCGGTCCGGAATGGCCATGGTAGGCCTGCACAATATGCATGGCTTCATGCGTGACCACATCCAGGTCTTCGGGATGTTTTTCCATCCATTCAGGATTGATCCGGATCACTGTGCCAGAAGTGGCCGCAACTCCTTTGTACTCCGGGTCTATGATCATGGCCACCTTCCTGGCCGCATTTTTATTATAGGTCTTGATCTCTTTGGGGTACACCTCAAAAAAGGTCGCCTGCATCCGTTTTTGTTCCTCTACAGAAAATCCATCTTCCTTATTAATAAAGATTAGTGTTATGCCTTTTTGGGTGATGGTATCCCTGGACAGATCTTTATCAGATAAAATCCGATCCCAATGGCGCTGGGCTTGCACGGCCGCTCCGGTACAAAAAACACCCAACAGAAGGATCACGCCGATTTTTTTA
>Ga0182744_1004382_pt1 | contig 10585 bp, 6 predicted proteins | sample eDN3rd30CKraftMG_FD_128525 | JGI IMG/M metagenome (GOLD analysis project Ga0182744, IMG submission 128525) | Enriched Miracle-Growth compost microbial communities from Emeryville, California, USA - eDNA 3rd pass 30_C Kraft MG (version 2) (version 2) ... | reverse complement strand
TCGGTCATGATGTGTCTCTTCGCCGGCGTACGGTCGTGCCTAGACGCCCGTTGTCAGCCGGTCCTCAATGCCCATTGCGGGCCAGATGTCGGAAAGGGTGCAGCGCTCAGGAAGCGCGTTTGACCGACAAGGATATGAGGTGAAGAGAAGTGAGAACGAGCGCTGCCGCAGCGGGGCGGCGGGCGGTTTCGATGGCGATGTGCGGGGTCTGCGACATGGCGGTTTCTCGTTCAATAAATGAACAAATAGTGAACCAAGGAAAATCTGTCAATGACGGTCGACGAACGGATGTGAACTCGACGGCGGTATGGTTAATTTCCGAACGCTTGCATCCTAACCTCCCGTTTCGCATGATGATCGGGGGAGACGCTGCATGTCCGGTTACAATCACTATCCAGATTGCTCGTGCGGTTGGTGCATCAACAATGGCCGCACCCGCATCAATCGTGCCGAACTCAAGGCGTCGTACCGGGTGCACGAAGCCGAGTCCTTCCTCAAGAGGAACGGCGCACGCTCTATCGCCGGCTGCTACATCAACCCAAATGCCACATGCCCAGTTTGCGGTGCCGCCGTCTTCTTCTATGCCAACGCGTCGGGCAGCAGGGTCTATTTCGACGACCTTGGGCCTCCGTGGCAAAAGCACCCCTGCACCGACAACCCACGGAAGCCGATTAGGGAGCATCCCGTCTTCAACGGCGGTCCCGTTCGTCGCGCGGCAGGTATCACTCAAGAACTGGTGGAGGCTGCCAGAACCGCAAGCGCTTTTCATGCGTCGCCCGCCAAAGGCGGTCGGTGGCATCTTCTCGTCGTGGTAGCAGTGGAACGGCGGGGAAAGTCGAACAGGCTGCTGACCGAGCACTTGGCAACCGACGACGCGCAGAGGGTGTGGATCTCCTGCATCTCGGACGAACCGGTCTTCGAGGTCGGGGATTTCCTCAGCCGCCAGGGCAAGCGCTTCTCGTTCTTCCACAGAGGCGCGATGTCACCGGCAGGCTTTGACCTTGGCGGTCCCGTGAAGATCGAGGCCGCTGAAGAACCAACAGCGACGCCGCCTGCGCCACAGCCGCCAATTCCAAAACTGAAGCTGGCTCCGGCATCAAGCGTACCCATTAAGCCGGCCCGAACCTACGACATGACCAAGAAGGAAATGGCGCACTTCCACGCCAAGCACAGGACCGTTCAGCAGCTCTGCGACGACCTTCTGCCAACGGTGCGGGCCTATTCAAAGAATGGCGTCCGCAAGCCACGGCTGGTTGCCGAGATGCTGAACCGCGATGGCCACCGGACGGTCCTCGGGGCGAAATGGACGCCGAGGCTGACTCATTTCCTGCTGGGGCTGATGTTCCTGCCCGACCAAAAGCAAACCAGTCCAAGCGACCGCCCGTCGACCAATCCAGAGGCGTCAGCGCCATCAGCGATGACTGCAGACGACATTGCCACACGGCTGTCCCGCCTTGGTCGGGTGATCATTGCAGACTAGGCCTGCAATGGCTCAAGAAGCACCGATGCGAAGATAGGTCACCTCGAAACGTTTGATGGCACGGTGCTCCTGCAGTCGGTTTGCCAAAGTGAAAGCATCGTTCAGTGCGAACTGCTGGAAGATGTCTAGACCTCGGTCCAACGATATCTTCCATCCAGTGTCGGTGACGATGTGCCGGGCATGCGCGCTGCCAGAGGAATCGAGCGACCATGTGAAGTCGACGCCAGAGCCCTGGCATCCGGCAACGATCGCATCCAGATGCTCCCGTTGCTTGTCGGCGCCGAAGTCGTCGGCAACGGTCTCCAGGTGCACCTTCACCTGATCCTCGGGAGCCTTCCTCCTGACGATGACCTCGATCAGCTCCATCAGGTTCCGGGCTTGGTAGAAAAGCCTGATGTAGGGGTCAGTGATAGTCACCTGTTTGGCGCCTTGAAGATAGGGGCCAAAGAGCGTTTCGTAACTGACACCCTTGCGGTTCTCCCCGAAGATTTCGTGTCCCTCGGCCGGACCTGGCTGGGGCTGAGGGACATGGGACGAGTGCTCTTGGGGCGCTACCACCTTTTCGGGATCTGCATCCACGGCAGGCACGCCACCACGCTTGTAGTAGAACTGCGGATACTCTTGCTCCTCAATAGTCGTGACTGCCTGCTTACGACCATCCATCCCTATGAAATGGAAATCGACCTCAGGGTAAGTGCTATCGATGCGTGCAAGCTGATCCTTAACGCGCTTCCGACTCTCGAGCGCCAACCGTAGCAGCTCCTCGACCTCCGGAGCGGTTTCGCCGCCACTGGGAAACAACAGCTTCAGCATGCCGGACATCGTCTTGTAGATAGCGTCCCGATCGCGCGTCGATATCTTCTCGCTCAACTGAAAATAGGATTGGAATCGGTTCGAGAAATCCTCTTGCCGGAGATGTCGCAGGATCTCCGCCAAATAATCGACGATGAACCCGAAGCCTTTCGTGAACATCTCGGCACGGATGACGTCGATCTCCCATCCTGGGACGTAGGCATGGAGGCGGTCAATGAAGGCGGAGTCGTGGAACTGCGGCGGAAGCGCTTCGAACAGATCGCTGTTCTTGAGCATGTAAGGCACGTTGTGATCGGTGTTGCCCACGAAAGCGAAGCTGGCCTCGGCGCCCATCGGCGTGATGCCGCGCGAAAAGCTCTTGTTGGCCATGTAGTTCTTCATGATGTCGACAAGCGCCTTGTTCGCCGACTTGTCCCGTCCAGCAAACTCGTCGAAGGCCACGACGTCCCAATACCCCACCAGGCCTATGCGGCCATTCGCGTTGTTCACGAAGAGCTTCGGCACAGAGACTTCGCCGCCTGAGATCAGCTGCCCGTGCGGCGAGAATTCTGAATAGATGTGTGACTTGCCCGTGCCCTTGGGACCGAGCTCGATGATGTTGTAGTTGCGCTCTACGAAGGGGATGAGGCGCATCAATTGAAGCAGCTTGCTCCGACGACCGAACTGAGCCGGGGCCCAGCCAATGCTCTGCATAAGCAGGTCGATCCATTCGTCGGTGCTGAAGGACGAGCGAGCTGCGAGATAGGCATCGTAGTCGACGCGTGCGATCTGAATCGGCTTGAGGTTCTCGATCACCCAAGGGGACTTACGAGCGTCCTCATCGAATTCATATTGAACGTCTGTGATGCACCAAACCTGGGTGACCAGGAGCCGAGGATTTGCTTTCACGGTCCCGCTGTCGATGGCAACTTTCTTGATGCCCAGATTGTCGAAAACCGCTTCGTAGCAGTCGGTCTTCTCGTTCAGCGAGACGCTGACCTGATCGATGACCTTGTAACGCCCCTTCTCGCGGATAGTGGACTGGATCAGCCCGGCCTCGTTCCGGTGCACGTAGTGCTTTCGCAGGATCTCCTTGACCGTTTCAATACCAGTTGCGATCGACGCCTCGTCGTCGGTAGCGCAGTACTGACCCAACAGGTATTCGAGCACATAGGTCGGGACGATGGCGTTGCCCTTCACCGCTTTGACCAGGTCCTTGCGGACCACATAGCCGGCGAAATGGGCATTGATCTTGTCGTCAAGGCTGCTCATCAGCGCCTCCCTAGAAGTCGAAGTCTGCGGAGATGCCGCGGCGCAGCTGGAAGCGCTGGCTGACATATTCCTGGAAGAAGCGCGTGCTCCCCTGGCGCTCTCGGAGCTTCAGCAGAACGGTATGGTTGTTGTAGGCATCGGCCTCGCGCGCCAACAGGAACTTGCGCGGCACCTCGCGGTCCCTCGGGTTCTCGGACGTGAAATCGAAGTCGATGACGTGCTCGTCCGACAGCAGCGTTCCGTCCTCGGCATAGATGCCGGCGACGAGCTGCCGACCCTGGACTTTGGCGGTCATCGGTTCGGACTGGTAGAAGGTGACCGAGATCTGCCCCGAGGTAATCAGGTTCTTGCCCGAGGAGACAATCTGGACGGCGACGTTCCGGGTATCGGCCTCACGGGACTTACCGACGCGCAGCAGGGGCACGACGATTTCCTGGAGCGAGGCGCCGCCATGGACGAAGCGGCTACCGCCACCCTGCGTTCGTAGGCGGGTTATGGAATTCGGAATGAGCACATCGAGATCGCCGGTGAGTCCAAGCTGGCGCTCGCTGAACTTTCGGAAGCCGGGGACCGCATCGAGCCCGCGCCCGACGACGAAACGCCGATTCTGAGCAAGAATCTGGTGTCCGGCTGCCTTAGCGCTTGAGTAGTCGCTCTCTTCCAGGGGCCGGTGCTGGTAGATGAAACCGTGATCGGCGGTGATCAGGATGTTGGAGAAGTTCGCCGAGGTCAGCTTACGAACGAGGGCTAGGAGATCTGCCACTGCGCTCTCGGCGGCCTCAGGCAGCCGCTCCTCCGAGCGCGCGTTGTCGCCGACCACGTCAATCTGGTTGTGATAGATGTAGACCACGTCGTGGTCCCGAAACAGTTCTTTGCCCTCGTCGACCCGCATGCCGAGCATCTCCTCGGCAGTCATGGCCTTGACCTTGTCGCCGACGCGTCCCGTGCCGAGCTGCTTTTCGCGCCCCACCGTGCCGACGATCTTCTGCTGGCCATCAACAGCCGTGTAGCCGTCTTCTGGCGAAAGATGCAGCGCCTTGGATGGCAGCAGCGAAGCCATGCCCAGTTGGGTGAAACTGGGCAGCACGCCGATCATGGGCGACAGTTCTGCATCGAAACGATCGAGCTTCTTGATCTCGGTGAGCGTCTGCTCGGCGATTTCGAACCGAAGCGCGTCCGAAATGATGACGACGACCTTCTGGTCCTTGCGACGGAATTCCGCCGCCTGCTCCCGATAGAAATCAATCTGGCGGGGCACGCCGGGCACGGACCAATCCGACAACTTGGCGACTTGGTCCTGCCAAGCGTTGTTGAGCGGTAGCAAGAAGCTCGACCCGTAGTGGTTCTCCACTGTCTGGAAGAGCTCGCCCAGGATGGAGGGCTGCTTGCTCCTGTGCATGTGCAGGATGAACTTGCGATAGAGCTGATCGAGCCGGAACCAGGTCGTGGTGTAGCGTTGGATCGCCTCTGCGGGCGACGTCATGCCGAGGTTGGCCTCGGCCAGCCCCTGCTGGAACTGGATGGCGTAGTCTATGGCTTGGTAGATGTCGGCGTACCGCTCGTACCAGTGGCTCTGCCGCCGTTGACGGATCAGGTGCAGAGCTTCAGACGCGGGCAGCGTTTGTTCTGCCAGAGCATGCACCACCGAACGGATGAGCTGGCGATCGATCTCTTCGAAAAGGTCGATGCCGTCCAGGGTGGACAGTTCACGGCCTCGGACATCCTTGGGTATCTCGAGCAGGTCCTGCCATTTCGAGGAGAGCTTCTCGAAGGCCTGGCTGCCTCGACGGTCGTTCTTCCAGCGAGCGAGCAGCAACTGTGCCTCAGGCTTGAGAGAGGCCGCCTCGCCGAACGCGAGCTTATAAGCAGAGTCGAAAAGGGTGAGCGCGAAGTCCTCGAAGTTTGGCTGCTCTGCCGTGTAGCCGTAAGCGCTACCGATCTGCTTCCATAGGAAGCCGTCGAGATTGCAGCGGGTGATCAGGCGAAGATACTCGTCCGAACCATCGGCGAATTCCACCAGCAGTGCCTCGATGATGGTGTCCAGACCGCCGCCAGCATTCACGCACACCGCCAGCATCCGCATTCGAAGCTGCGATGGCGTGTCCGTCTCGTGCATGCGCGCCTTCAGAGCCTCCACACGCCCTTTGGCTCGATAGAATTCCATGTGGTCGCGAACCACCCACTCGAACTTGAGCGGAAGCCCAAGCTCCGTCAGCCACAGGGTGGCTTGATCGGCATGAAACTCTGTCGTCGACAGCAGGATGTCGAGCAGCCAATTGGCCTGGCCCACGGGCTTGGGACCGTGGTGATAGACGAGGAACTTGCTCTCGGCCTCTTGCCGCAGCATGCGGTACTTCAGTCCGAACTCGTTGTTCGCAACCTCGACCTTGGTCACCCCGGGAATGTCGGCATCATCGAATTCATGACGAAGGTCGCGATCGGCATCGTACCAAAAGACGATGCGGTGCTGGTCGAACAGCCGACGCAGGGAGGAGGAAATCCGCTCACTCATCGGCTGCCTCCAGGCCTTTAATCTTCCGCAAAGCGGCGCCGAACTTTGGATAGTTCGCCTTCACGCCATCATCGAGGTCAATGTTGATCCGCTGCTGAGCAAGCGGGAAGATCACGTCTCGCTCCCAATCCTTGAGTTCATCGATCTGCTGGGACGCTATGATGATGTCCTTACGGGCCTTGCTGGTCTTGGCGGCTGGCGTGGATGGATCGTCGACCTCCTTTTCCCGTGATGCGCGATGGCCCTCGAGCTTACGGATGTGCTCCCGCAGATAATCGTTTAGAAGAACCGATACCGTCTCGGGACGGTAGCGGTGCATGTACATCAGCGCCTGGAACGTGCCTTTGGGGCTCGAGAAAAGCCAGTAGATCGGGCGCTTCTTGAAGCGACGGACGTGGTAGTCGAAGAAGTCGCGCGTGAACCACTTCCGGATGTCCTTGCCCAGCGCTTTCTCAACGAAGGCAAGGTTCTCGCGGTAGTTCTCTTCTCCGAAAGTGACGCGGAGGAACTTACGGAAGCGCTCGGTGACGTCGTCGGCGAACCACTCACCATCGAGAACGGGAATCACGTTGTCCTTGTCTGGAGTAAATGTTGGCGAAGGAACTTTCGCGAGGTAGTCCTCCAACCGCTCGCCTTGGTTCGCCAGGACCAAGCCGGGCGTGTCGAGGCTGTATCGTCCGAACATGCAGCCGACCGCGTAGTTCAGAAACTCTGCCACTGTGTCTTCGAGCAGACGAGCATTTTTCTCGGGCTCTGAGAGCTTCGTCCCATATCTGTAAGTTGGATTGCAGGTGAGCGTAACCTCCTGAAGCGGAACCTCGGGCGTCATCTCCCCCTTCAATCCATAGGATTCAATGAATATGCGATTGTTCTCTTCTGCTAGCCGTCGCATCTCCGTGGTCATATCTTGCCAGCGAGCACAAAGGGCCGCGTAACGCGCCTCTAGCGTTGAGCCTGGAAGATCCTTTGACAGCAACGGGAGCGTGGTGAAATCCCATGAACTTTCGAAGGCGTCCCAATCCGTCTTCGCTATCTCAATGAGCTTCTTGCCTTTATCTCTTGCACGAGGCTCCCAGTCCGAGGTTAGGGGCAGAGGCACGCTCAATACATTTCCAACCTGGAAATTCATCGTTGGGTTGATTTTTTTGATGAACTCTTGAGTTGCCTTCGAACAGAGCAGCGCGGCTAGACTTTCAGCAGCAAGGTTGTCCTTTGAAAAGGCGCCAGGGCAAGCCGAGTCGAAGATTGCTCCCTCAGGATGGATTCTAGCAGCGAAGAATGCGTTCGAAATCTTCGACCAAACCACGCCCTTCGAACCATAGTTTTCGCGACCTTGAAAACCCGCTCTCGGTTCAGACTGAACACCATCTGCCCCGTTCCATTTGACGACCCAATTAAGATTTCCATACCATAGTCGAAAATCCCCACCCTTGGCGTGCTTAACCCAAGTTCTTTTCTCTTCAATCGTCCCCAAGGCAGCCGAACTCACTTCGTGCCAAAAACGAATGAACCGCGCGTTGTCTGCTGTTTTTAGCCCCTCTGAAGCTACAACTTCCGACGCGAGCGTTGCCCCATTGGCTAGAGACTTCGCAAATCCATCTGGGATATCAAAGGCAATCTCCTTATTTTGGAGGTTGTTGAAATGCTGCTTGTCTCTTCTATACCGCCACGCACTGTCTGGATTATTTATCGCCATTTTGGCGTAGATGGGCTGTTTCTCATATCCCTTGAAGTCCTTAAGAGAAATGAAAGTTGATATCCCAGATATACTTGGAGAATTCCTTAGACAGAACGCGCATACTGGGGCGACCGCTCCAAGTAACCCGCTGTTGTACTCCATTTGTATTAGACTTGTGAATGACGTATTTTCAATGAGATACTGCCGTACCTTCTTGTGGGTAGCAATAAACATCCAAGTAGTCGGCGTCATTAGCGACACATACCCAGACAATGTACAAAGACTAATTACGCGTACGATGAAGGCCGAGAATAGGTCAGACTTGGAGAAAGGGTAATTTGACCCAAGTAGATCTAATAATTGCCTATTCATTCCGCTGGAGCCCATATACGGCGGGTTAGCGACTACCACTTGATACTTCGAGGACAGCGTCTGAGCCATGCGCAGCACGGCCACCAGACGAGACCGCACTTCCTCAAGCAGCAAATCGGATCCAAAGTCCCGCGCCTCTACAACCCGTAGCGCCTCAGCTGGATCGCCAAGTTTCGGCACGATTAGCGAGCCACAACACGGCGGCCTGGTCTGACCGCGAAGGAGTCTCAGTGAAGAACTCGAATTCCAGCTCACGTAGGGTGACCAGGCGGTTCGCGATCTCTCGCCCCACGCGCTGCATGGACTTGCCTTTCGATGCAGAGAAGGCAGCATTCTGACTAAGTTCAACGATCGCAGGCTGCCAGCCGCCGAGCAGTTGATAGGCCTTAGCCAATCTGACGCTCTCATTGAGGAAGAGGCCGCCCGTCGTAAAAGACACGCTGTAAGATGTAGCAGTCATGAAGTGGCCTCCGAGGTAGCTATCTCGACTGAACTCAGGACGACCAGACGGTCATCAGGAGACGGAGGCGATGAAATTCCCAGCCGACTTTTGAGCTGAGAGAGCAGCGCGCGGCGAACCTTGATGGCTGTTATTCCACCTTTCATTCCAAGGTCACGAATGATCGTGTTTCGATCGGCTTCGCGAAGGTTTGGATTAGGCGCGATTTCCAACTCAACTACAGAGGCCCACTCTACATCGTCGGAACGCTGGTCGATCGAGGTGTCGGGAATCCTGACCTCCGAAATTCGAGCAAGCGGGATGGTTTCGAAGTCACCTGCCGATGACGAGTAAGCCCGAACGCACCAGCGTTCACCGTCCATCAGCAGCGCGTGTGGAAAAATGGTGGTCCAGGAGGGATTAGGTTCACGAGTGCTCTGCAAGAGTCCGTCGATCGGCTCTGCTGCCAGAATCGCCCCCACGATCGCTTGCAAAATCTCGCTAGCAACATCTCCTGTTGGAGAGCTCAGAACGTCAAACGAGGGAATGTGTCCGATCCAACAGTCTGGCGCCGACCCCGCCTCATCACTTGCCAGTAGTTGAGACAGGTAGCTCTGAGATGATGAGGTAATGTAACGGGCACTGAAGTTTTCGCCTCGGACGTATGCCCGGAGGCTGAGATCGTACCTGATGTTCTCTGGGGCAGCTTTGGCATAGGCGACCAGATCGTTTGTCGCCTGGTTCAGTGAAATGCCGAATTTGGTAGCGACATCGGTGCGGTTGACCTTGCCGTCCCATCGCAGGCGAAACTCTACGAACGCCAGCCGTCGCTCGATCGCCCACTTCTGCTTCTGGCCTCGCGCTGCTTGCAATTGTGATCTCACATTTTTTGTGAAGTCACACTCGCGGATCCAGCAACGATGTGCAAGACAAATTTTCAGACCGCCGTTTTTTGCCTAGTCACCAGCCTCTGCTTCGTTAGCGTAGATGGGCCGATAGATCTCAGTGGGCGTCCTCCAAGTCGTGAAGAAGTCCAGTGGACCGGCGCGACCCACGAATTCTTGCGCTAGGCGAAGTCTCTCCATCAGCGCTCCACGTTCAGGTTCGGACGAGCGTTCGATCGCCGCAGCCAGTTCGTAAAGGAAGTGCTCCACCGTCATTCGGTCACGCCAGCGCTCGATCACATGAGCGAGCGCCTCTTTGCTCTGCTTGATGGATTCGTCGACTCGTCGGCGATCCTCCTGCCTTCTCCACTTTTCCTGCTCGGCTTCCCATTCCTTTCGCCGGATCTCTGCTTGGCGCCGCGCCTCCTCGGCCCGTTCTAGGATGTCGGGGATGGCGCCTTTGATCTCTTTAGCGATGCGCGGCAGCATGGCTTCGATGGTGCCTTCGCTCGTCTCCTGCCAGCTCCCCGACCATTCGCCGGCCTCGGTGGTGGACGCGAAGACCCTGATGCGGCCTATGGGCAACTCGGCGGTCGTAGTGAAGGAGTGCGGGTATCGATATTTCTTCGGGTTCGTCTGGTATTCCGTCTCCCTGATGTAGTCGCCGCCGACGTATCGCAGGGTAACCTCGGCCGACATTTCCACCACCGCAACGGCGATGGCGGCGTCCTCGAAGAAGGCAACGGTCGGACGCATCGGTGACCAGGCGGTGCTGGATCGATAGGAGTACTGACGCTCCTTCTGCGGCACCTCGCGCTCGTCTACGCTCTTGCAATGCCAGCGGCGGTCTCCTGGAGCTATCACCACCCTCGCCCCCAAGGCCTCCAGCTCATTGTAGAGCCGGCTGGCCACCTGCAGGACGCGGTCAAGCTGCGCATCGGAGGCACTCACCTCCGGCAGCAGCTTCTTCAGCGGCTTCAGATAGCCGCCATTCTCGCGCGGCCTCGATCGCAGGAATTCGGCCCGAGCACTTCTGATCAATGGGTGGATGCCGGTCGAGGCCGTCCTTTTCTGGACCGGGGACCTCCGCTTTCGTGGAATCGAGGGCCGCTGCTGTGGCGAGGCCGGCAACGGACCGCCCTTCTCATTCCAGGTC
>Ga0182744_1004381_pt1 | contig 10585 bp, 8 predicted proteins | sample eDN3rd30CKraftMG_FD_128525 | JGI IMG/M metagenome (GOLD analysis project Ga0182744, IMG submission 128525) | Enriched Miracle-Growth compost microbial communities from Emeryville, California, USA - eDNA 3rd pass 30_C Kraft MG (version 2) (version 2) ... | reverse complement strand
TCGCGTCTCCCCGGGGCCGTTGGCTGTCCTGATCGGCCCAGAGGGCGGCTTTGCCGAGGCCGAACGCCGCCGCCTCGTGGCTCAGCCGTTCGTCGTCCCGATGTCGCTCGGTCCCCGGATCATGCGGGCCGATACGGCGGCTGTCGCGGCCCTGGCCCTTGTCAATGCGGTCGTGGGCGACTGGCGGCGACACTGAGACCGCCCCTCAGCCACCTTGCCGATCCATGCGGCTCCCGTCATAAGGCTCCTGCTGTGCGGACCCTGCTTCGCAAGGCGGCAAGGGAATGAAACGGACCATTCGGACATGTCGACGCGAGAACAAGTTGCCGAAAGTCCGAGGATCGAATCTCGCGACGATCTCGTTCGCTGGATCGCCGCGGGAGAAAAGCCGAAGGCCGATTGGCGGATCGGCACCGAGCACGAAAAGTTCGTATTCCGCACGGTATCGCTGAAGCCCGTCCCGTATGAAGGGTCGGACGGCATCCGGGCGCTGATGGAAGAACTCATCAAGCGCCACGGTTGGGCTCCGATCAAGGAGAACGACAACGTTATCGCGCTCAAGCGCCCCGAGGGTGAGAAGGGCGGCACTATCAGTCTCGAACCCGGCGGTCAGTTCGAGCTTTCGGGCTTCCCGCTAGAGACGGTGCATGAGACGGCCGCCGAAACGGACGAGCACCTGCGCGAAATCCTCAATGTCGGTGAAGACCTCGCCATCGGCTTTCTAGGCGTCGGCTTCTCGCCGAAATGGCGTCTCGACGAAATTCCGCAGATGCCGAAAAAGCGTTATCAGGTCATGACGCGCTACATGCCATCCGTCGGCAGCCACGGCCTCGACATGATGTACCGGACGGCGACCGTACAGGTGAACGTCGACTTCGGTTCGGAAGCCGACATGGTCAAGAAACTACGCGTTTCGCTGGCGCTGCAACCGATCGCGACCGCACTGTTCGCGTCGTCCCCGTTCACCGAAGGTCGGCCGAACGGATTTCAGTCGTTGCGCAGCGAGATCTGGCGGGACACCGACCGGCAGCGCACCGGCATGCTGCCTTTCGCCTTCGAGGATGGCATGGGCTACGAGCGTTATGTTGAATACGCGCTCGATGTGCCGATGTACTTCGTCTATCGCGACGGCAACTACATCGACGTAGCCGGAGCTTCGTTCCGCGACTTCATGGCGGGGCGGCTGCGCGGCTTGGAAGGCGAATTTCCGACCGTGGACGATTGGTCGGACCATCTGACGACCCTGTTTCCTGAGGTCCGTCTCAAGCGCTTCCTGGAGATGCGCGGTGCCGATGGCGGGCGGTGGGGAACGATCACAGCGCTGCCGGCTTTCTGGGTCGGCATCCTTTATGACGAAGCGGCGCTCGATCACGCATGGCAGATGGTTCGCGATTGGACCACGGAGGAACGCGAGCAGCTTCGGACCGGCGTTCCGAAACACGGGCTGGCGACGCGATTTCGCTCAACGGATGTTCGCAGCCTCGCACATCAGGCATTAGGCATAGCCCGCATGGGCCTCAAGAATCGCAAGCGCCTCAATTCCATGAACGAGGACGAAACGATATACTTGGCGCCGCTCGAACAGATCGCCGGCGAGGGCCGCACTGTAGCCGACAATTTGCTGGCACGTTATGCGGGTCCCTGGGACAAAAACATTGACCATATTTTCGAGGAGTTTGCGTTCTAGGATGGCCATGAGGTGCCGGCACGCGATGCGCTGCGGCGCAGCACGGTTCAGCCGATGTTCATGGTCATGCCATTAGTCTCCGCCGTTTGCTTTGGTCCTGCCGTCCAAGTTGGCCAGGAGCAAGGAGGCGGTAGGATGTCTCAAGCGCATTGGAGGTCGAAGGGGTTGGCGTACGTCGCCGCCTTGACGGCGATTGTGCTTGTGACGGCGCAACCCGTCGTTGCTGATCCTTGCGCCGATGCCTGCCGGTCGCAGCACAACGCCTGCCGGATGAATGCCAAGCTGCTGTTTTCGCCGCGCTGTGATGCGGCGCTGCAGGGATGCATCAGCGGATGCTTCGCACAGGGGCGCTTTGATCGTGGCCGGGACCGGGGAGCCCACAAGCAGCACGATTTGCGCACTCCGCCCGAAGGCCGTGGTCCACCGGCCTTCCGGACCATTCCCCAATTTCGGGGCCCGCCGGAATTTCATGGGCCGGAAGGATTTCGCGGTCCCAGAGGTTTCGGGCGCGGCGACCGGCACTAAACTTTCGAACTTGCGTTTTTTTTACCTGATCACCCAGCACGTGGCTTGCACGACACAGATGTTGCCGGTTGTGGCCGCGCGTGCGAAAATGCTTAACGGTCGCACGGATGTAGTATCGATGTGGTCGTGCCGAGACGCCGGCATTCGTGATATAAATGAGGTTGAAGTGGCACGAGGCCGATCGAGGGTGATCGCTGAGGAGAAATTTGGCGATGCCGCACATCGAGCTGCCTGAACCTGACGTTGGCGTGCTGAGGCGACGTCCGATTCTGATCGAAGGTTTGCGAAATCGTGTGGGCGCCGATCTGCTCATTCTCGATGAGGATGGGCGACGAGCCTACGAGACGGATGCGTTCACGGCTTACCGTCGCATTCCGATGCTCGTCGTGCTTCCGCGCACGACCGAGGAAGTTTCGAAAATCCTCAAATACTGCCACGAGAATGACGTCAAGGTCATCCCGCGCGGCGCCGGTACCTCGCTCAGCGGTGGCGCGCTGCCGACGGAAGACGCAATCGTTCTCTGCATCTCGAAAATGAATCGCGTGTTGGAAATCGACTATGACAACCGCTTCGCGCGCGTTGAAGCCGGCATAACGAATCTTGAGATTACGTCGCGCGTGTCCGCCAACGGTTTCTTTTACGCGCCCGATCCATCGTCGCAGCTCGCCTGCACGATCGCCGGCAATCTCGGAATGAACTCGGGCGGCGCGCACTGTCTCAAGTACGGAGTGACGACGCACAACGTGCTCGGCGTGAAGATGGTTCTGATCGACGGAACGATTGTCGAAATCGGCGGCACGGTCCTCGAACGCAACGGCTACGATCTCTTGAGCCTCGTCATCGGCTCGGAAGGCCAGCTCGGCGTCATCACTGAGGCGACGGTCAAGATCGTTCCGTCACCTGAAGGCGCGCGCCCGATGATGATCGGCTTCCGCTCGCCCGAGGCGGCGGGCAGTTGCGTCGCCGCCATCATTGCCGCCGGCATCATTCCAGTGGCGATCGAATACATGGATCACGCCGCGATCGAGGTTTGCGAAGCCTTCGCAGGGGCCGGTTACCCGCTGGATGTCGAAGCGCTATTGATCGTCGAGGTCGAAGGTTCGGAGGCCGAAATCGGCATCCTGCTCGGCCGCATCGCTGAAATTGCCGCCAAACATGATCCCAAGACCGTCGTCATCAGTGCCAGCGCCGATCAGAGCGCCCGCATCTGGGCGGGACGCAAGGCCGCCTTTGGCGCCATCGGCCGCATCTCCGACTATCTCTGCATGGACGGCACGATCCCGCTCGCGCAACTGCCGCACGCTTTGACCCGCATCAGCCAGATCTGTGCCGAACACGATCTCAAGGTCGCCAACATTTTTCATGCCGGTGACGGCAATCTGCATCCCTTGGTGCTTTACGACGCGAACAAGCCGGGAGACGCGGATCGCGCCGAATTAGCGGGTGAAGCGATTCTAAAACTCTGCGTCGAGCTTGGCGGCTGCCTCACCGGGGAACACGGCGTCGGCATTGAAAAGCGCGAGTTGATGTCGTCGCAATTTTCCCCGGTTGATCTCGACGTGCAGATGCGCATCAAGAGCGTTTTCGACCCGACGTGGCGTCTCAATCCGGCAAAAGTCTTTCCCTTGGCTGCGACCGAGCCGATGCGCGCGGGACGTCCCGCGAGCATGCCTGAGGTTGCTTAGGACATGGTGCGATCGTGACCGAACTTTTGCGCCCCGCAGCCGAGTGGGAGCTACAGACGATGGTTGCCAAGCTCGCGAGTCAGAAGCGGCGCATGGAAGTCGTCGGGCATGGGGCTCTGCGCAATGCCGGACGGGTCGCGCGTTCCGATGTGGTTCTGTCGACCGCCGGCCTGAAAGGCGTGACGCTCTACGAACCGACCGAGATCGTCATGTCGGCCCGTTCAGGAACCCCCGTCTACGAGATCGAAGCCCTGCTCGCGGCGCGCGGACAGATGCTGGCCTTCGAACCGGTCGATCTGGGACCAGCGACGGGAGCGCCCGGCGGCGCGCTGTCGATCGGCGGTGTATTCGCGACCAACTTTTCCGGCGCTCGCCGCGTCACGGCAGGCAGCGCCCGCGACAATCTTCTCGGCGTTCGCGCCGTCAACGGCCTGGGGGAACTGTTCAAGTCGGGCGGGCGCGTCATGAAAAACGTCACTGGTCTCGACGTGGCCCGAGGCTTGACGGGAAGCTGGGGCACGCTCGCGGTGATGACCGAGGTGACGTTCAAGGTCGCGCCGCTTCCGCAAACCATGCTGACGCTCGCCTACACCGGACTGCCCGACGATCTGGCGCTCGAAGCCGTGACGGCAGTCATGCGCACGCCGCTCGAAGTTTCCGGCGCGGTGCATCTGCCGAAAGCGTGTGCCGAGCGTCTGAAACATCCGAAGTTGAAGGACGTCGATCAGCCCGTCACGCTGCTTCGCCTTGAAACATTTTCGACGTCGATCGATGAGCGCAAGGAGAAGCTCAAAGCTGCGCTCAAAGTTTACGGCACGCCGCGGGAACTCGATTCCGAGGCGACCTGGAGTTTATGGAGCGAATTTCGTACGCTCTCCGTTATGCCGTTCTCGACCGAAACGAGCCTGTGGCGCATCGCTTGTCTGCCAACGAAAGCTGCGGAGATCGTCGCTGCCATTCAGAAATTCATGGACGTGACCGCATTCTACGATTGGGGCGGCGCATTGATCTGGCTCGAAGTTCCCGCCGCTGCCGACGCGGGCGCGGCCGATGTTCGTCGCGCCGTATCCGTTCGCGGCGGACATGCAACGCTGATCCGTGCGCAACCGGAAGTCCGGGCCAGCGTCGATGTCTTTGAGCCGCTGAAGCCCGAGATCGAACGATTGACACGCGGCGTGAAGTCAGCCTTCGATCCTGACAGGCTTTTGAACCGCGGCCGCATGTACGCCGATCTCTAGATCAGGGTTTCCCAGTCAAAAGCGATGCAAACCAATTTTTCCAAAGAACAACTCGACAATCCGGAGATTGCCCGGGCCGACCGCATCCTGCGGCGCTGCGTGCATTGCGGGTTCTGCACCGCCACGTGTCCAACCTATGTTGTTTTGGGTGACGAGCGCGACAGCCCGCGCGGCCGCATCTACGCGATCAAGGACATGCTTGAAAAGGGCATCGATGCGAAGCCCGAAGTCTCGACGCACATCGATCGCTGCCTATCCTGTTTCTCGTGCATGACGACCTGCCCCTCCGGCGTCGATTACATGCACCTCGTCGAGATCGCGCGCGAACACATCGAAAAAACCGGCAATCGCAGTCTGAAGGATCGCCTGATCCGCCGCGCGCTTTCGGAAATCGTACCTTATCCACGCCGTTTCCGCTGGGCGATGCGGGCGGCTCCACTTGGGCGGCATCTCTCCGGCGTCTTCCGGGCACTCAAGATGCCGGAACTGGCGGCAATGGTCGATCTCGCGCCGTCCGAACGGCCGCACGCCGCACGATTCCGTGGCCCCGGCACAGCGTCCCCGACCGGTGTCAGAACTGGCCGCGTCATCCTGCTTGCCGGTTGCGCGCAGCAAGTTCTACGGCCGGAGATCAATGACGCCACGATCAGGCTCTTCGCACGCGGCGGTATCGACGTGATTGTCTCTGCGGGCGCCGGTTGCTGCGGCGCGCTGAGTAGCCACATCGGACGCGAGGAGGACGCCGTCAAATTGGCTCGCGCTAACGTCATCGCCTGGAGCAAGGAAATCGCCAAGGGCGGCATCGACGCGATTATCATCAACACGTCGGGATGCGGCACGACCGTCAAGGATTACGGCCACCTGCTGCGCCACGAAACTGAGTACGCCAAACGCGCCAAAGACATCGCGGCAATGGCGAAGGACGTCACCGAGTTTCTCGAAGGCCACGACATCGGCGCGCCGAAACGATGGTCGAGCCTCAAGGTCGCTTACCATCCGGCGTGTTCGTTGCAACATGGCCAGCGCGTCACGAGGCAGCCGAAGACGCTATTGAAGAACGCGGGCTTCACGGTGCTCGACATTCCCGAAAGTCATCTCTGCTGCGGCTCCGCCGGCGTCTACAATATCCTGCAGCCGGAGATCGCCGGTGCGCTGCGCGACCGCAAGGCGTCAAACATCAAAACGCTGCGCCCCGACGTCGTGGCGGCAGGCAACATCGGTTGCATCCAGCAGATTCAGACGGCGGTCGACGTCCCGGTCGTGCACACGATAGAGCTTTTGGATTGGGCGCACGGCGGTCCCGTACCCCCCGGCCTCGAAGACCTCGCGAAGTATTCAACGGACGTGCCGCAGCCGACACGCAAGGTCGAGGACTACATCGGCGTATGAGCATCGTTGAACGGAAGATCGGATCGCCGGCGGCGCTCGAAGATGAACTCCGCGCTTGCATTCGCGGAAAAGCCAAGCCGGTGGGATCACTGGGTCGGCTGGAAGACGTCGCCTTGCAAATCGGTCTCATCGCCGGAACATCGAAACCGAATCTCGGCCTCTCGAAAATTCTCGTCTTTGCGGGCGATCACGGCATCACGGCCGAAGGCGTCACGGCTTACCCGTCCGTCGTCACGCGTGAAATCGCGAAGTTCGTTCTCGCGGGAAGCGCTGGCGTCAATGTCCTCGCGCGCGCGTCCGGCATTTCGGTCGCGCTCGTAGACGCGGGAATGCTGGAAGCTCTACCGCCGCACGACCTGCTGTTCGATCGCCGCGTCGGCAACGGTACGAGAAATTCGCGGATTGAGCCCGCGGTGACGGAGAAGGAATGCGCCGCCGCGCTCGAAGCCGGGCGCGCCGTCGACGCGCATCTGGGCGATAGCGGCGTCGGGATCGTCGGATACGGCGAGATTGGCATCGGCAATACCAGCGCCGCGGCACTCGTTGCGCATGTGTTGACGGAAATTCCGCTTGCTAAGCTCGTCGGACCCGGTGCGGGCGCTCCGGCGCTCGGCATCGATCATAAGCGTCAGGTTCTGGAAGCCGCGTTGAGCCGCGCCGCGATCGAGGCAACAGAGCCGTCGGCGCGCGCCCGAGAAGCCTTACGCCAATTCGGCGGTTTCGAAATTGCGATGATGGCCGGCGCCATGACGGCGGCAGCCGATGCCCGGCGGATCATCGTCGTCGATGGCTTCATCTCGACGGTGGCCGCGATCACAGCCATTGCCCTGAACCCGGAAACACGCGGCTGCTGCATCTTCGCCCATTGCTCCGCCGAGCCGGGACACAAGGCATTACTCAACCATCTCGACGCCCGGCCGCTGCTGGAACTCGAGATGCGGCTTGGCGAAGGAACCGGGGCGGCACTTGCAATTCCGATCATTCGCGCCGCCGAACTCATGCTGCGTGAAATGGCCGACTTGCCCGGTGAGCATCCGGCATGATGGCCAATGAACTGCGCCTTTTTCGGATCGCGTTGCAATTTTTGACGCAACTGCCGGTCGGCTCCTTCGATATATGTCCGCCCGACTGGCTCGCGCGATCCGCGAAATACATGCCGCTCGTCGGCGTACTCGTCGGCGCAGTCGCGGGTGCCTCGATCATCGGATCGGCCTTGTTCTTTCCGAGCCCTCTGCCGGTCGTGATTGGCTTGCTCATCGCGGTCGCGCTCACGCGGGCGCTGCACGAAGACGGCCTGGCCGACACCGTCGATGCGTTCGGAGGCGGCCGGACGCGCGAGAGCCGTCTCGAAATCATGAAGGACAGCCGCATCGGAATTTTTGGAACGCTGGCGCTCATCGCCGTCCTGGCGCTGAAAGCATCGGCGCTCGTCGCCATCGATCCGACGTCAGCGGCCTGCGTACTGATTGCGGCGCACGCTGGCGCCCGCCTTGCGATGGTGCTGGCCATGTGGCGTTTGCCGCACGCAGGTGGCGGCCACACCAAGGTCAGTCACAAAGTATCGGAGATGACGAATTCCGAAATCGCCGTCGCGATAGCACTCGGTTTGATTCCGGGGTTTCTCGTCCTGCCGTCGGCAGCCTTCATCATTGCCGCGCTGTGCGCGTTCGCTGCGGCGGCGATGATGGCAAGCATCGCCCGGCGTAAGATCGGCGGCTACACCGGCGACGTCCTCGGCGCGGTCGAACAAATCTACGAGACGGTTTTCATCGTCTTTGCCGCCGCCGTCATTAGCGGACCTGGCTGAGGCGCACTGCCCTTACATTAACCATCCGGCGGAAGTGACACCGTTTGTCGCTCCCGCCGATGCACGATCCTTGCATTGGACTCGGCAAGTTCTCCGAATTTGCCAATCCAAACGAGGTACTGCGCATGTCTGAGCCAATTTTCCAAAATTGGACAAGTGAGGTCAATGCAAACTGGGGCAAAGCTCCGTTAAGCATCAAGCATCGACTTCACGAGCATTCGCTGTTCTCGCTTGAGGCGCTCGAAAAACTGATCGAGACGTACCCGCGCGAGCATTATGCGCTCGTCCACATGGGTGCCCAGGGCTCTCCGAAGCAGAGCTGGCGCGAGGGCGACATCGGCAAGCTCTCCGGCAAGCAGGTCATCGAAGCGATCGCGCAAGGCCGCATGTGGATCCACTTGTTCCGCGTCGGTCAGGTCGACAAGCGCTACGGCAAGCTGCTCGACGACATTTTCGAGGAAGTCGATCGCAATCTCGGCGGATACAAGACGTTCACGCGCCTCAACGGCATCATCATTTCGTCGCCCAACGCGCAGGTCTACTACCACTTCGATTCCGCCGGTCAGTCGCTATGGCAAATCCGGGGTCAGAAGCGCGTTTATCTCTATCCAACAACGCCCCCGTATTTGACGGAAGAAAGCCTCGAGTACGTTGCGATGTACGCCAACGAAGTCGGCATCAAATACGATCCATCCTACGAACAAGCGGCAACCGAATTCCTGCTTGAGCCCGGCACGATGATGCACTGGCCGCTCTACACGCCGCATCGCGTCGAGAACCTCGACTGCCTCAACATCTCGATGACGACGGAGTACTGGACCGAACACATCCGCCGTCGGCAAATGATCAACCTCGCCAACGGCATCCTGCGCGAAAAAGTCGGCATCGCACCGAAAAGCACCGCGACTTCGGGTGCCGGATTCTGGGCCAAGGCCGCATTGCAGGCAGGTGTCCGTCGCTCGGGCTTGCTCAAGAAAGCGCAGAAATCCAAGCGTCCCATCGAATTCAAGCTTGATCCGCGCCGCCCAGGTGGGATTATCGATCTCGCGGCGGCTGCGGAATAGAGGGCAAGAGGGAAGTCACATCGCCTTTGAAGTGTAACGCGTATGGCGACGGCGGATATGGGGAACGGCACGGCCTTTGCTGCCGCGGATCGAATTGAGCCGCGGCGTGCGCTCTGGCGTGGCCCCCGATTCATAACGGAAGTGTTTGACGGCTCGGACGAGGCGCTCGCGGCGCTTGAAGCCGTCGAAGACGGCCTCGTCTCGACCGGATTCCAGACGCTTGATTGGCTGACGGTGCTCTACGAGGAGTTGGCGGAGCCGCAGCACGCCCTGCCGCGCCTTGTCGTCGTCACTGAACGAAACAGTGGCGAAGTCGCGCTGATCCTGCCGCTACTGATCGAGAAGGAACGCGGCCGGACCGTCGCCCGCTTCGCCGATCTCGGCGTTTCCGACTATGGCGGACCGATCCTCGGACGCGCGCTGCTGACGAAGCGGCGCTCCATCCGGCGTGCGTGGCGCGGCGTGCTGCACGCCATGCCCCATGTCGACCTGATCCGCCTTGAGCGCATGCCCGGCGAAATCGGTGGCCGCGCCAATCCGCTTCTGACGCGCCTCGGCATTACGCCCGCGCGCCACGATGGCAACGTGCTCAGCATTCCCGGCACGGTGGAAGACTTCTTGCGCGCGCGCGGCAAGAAATACCGCAAGGAAGTCGAGCGCTGCTATCGGCTGTGGGAGAAGGAGGGCGCGCCGCGCTTTTATCGCGCCACGACGGCGGAAGAAATCGCCCGCGTCTATTCGGTGCTCGAAGAGCAGCAGGCATCACGCCACGGAACGCTCGGCAGTAAGTATGTCCTCGACGAACCGGCCTATCGCGCGTTCTACGAGCGGCTGGCGATCGACGGTTCGGACGCAGGACTCGCGTCCCTGTTTGCAATCGAAGCGGACGGCAAAATCATCGCGACGCTCTTCGGCATCGTCCACGATGGCACGTTCACGTTGCTGCGTATTGCGACGGGCGGTCCTGAGTGGGGGCATCTTTCGCCGGGGAGGCTGGTGGTCGTCGAGGCGATGAAGCACTTCGTCGCCCAAGGTATTCGCGGCTTCGACATGGGCATCGGAGACTATCCGTTCAAACGCGGTTTCGGCGTCGAAAGCGTGCCGCTGTACGATCTGATCGTCGCCCGCGATCTCGCGCAGGTTCCGCACGCCATGTTCCAGCGTCTGAAGGGCCGCCTGCGCAAAAGCGC
>Ga0182744_1004378_pt1 | contig 10589 bp, 11 predicted proteins | sample eDN3rd30CKraftMG_FD_128525 | JGI IMG/M metagenome (GOLD analysis project Ga0182744, IMG submission 128525) | Enriched Miracle-Growth compost microbial communities from Emeryville, California, USA - eDNA 3rd pass 30_C Kraft MG (version 2) (version 2) ... | reverse complement strand
GCGCGGGCGCCGCTCGCGCTGCTGACGTCGGTGGTCTATGTGCTGGGGGCGCTGACCGGCAGCAGCCTGTTCGCGCTGCTGCGACGGTCCTACAAGGGCTACCGCGAGCCTCTGGACGGGCCCGAGGGGCAGTGAGAGCAACTTTCAAGCGGCGCCGAACCAATTGCACCAGCCATTTGTTGTAAAAATATCCCGCTCACCGAGAATCACCAGCGAGAGGCTATGGCGATATGGAGACCGACCTATTTTACGTCTCTCTTAACAGAAGCTTTCAGTTGTAAGCTGCTGGGATTATTGATATAAATGGCAGCAATATAGTTCTATCCGGGGCGACCTGAACCGCTGCCGTCCGGTCCCCGATTTAATTGCAGTTTCGACCACTCCTCTCTTGCCTTTATTCGCCATCCGGGTATATTGCAACGCAGTATCCGTGTCCTGGAGACCACTCATGAACCGTCGTTTGCCGATTGCCGGGCTTCTGCTCCTCGCAGCCAGCGCTACCGCTTCAGCTGCAACGCTTGAAATTGTGTCCGGTGAGGCCTCGGTGAATCAGGGCCTTGGCTTCCGGTCCGTGACCGGCCGTGTCGCCGCCCAGACGGGTTCGACGCTTCACGTTCCCGCGGGTAGCCAAGCCTATCTGGTTTATGAAAATGGTTGCCGGGTTCATGTGACGCCGGGCGCGTTCGTCCGCGTCCAGAAGATCGCCCCGTGCGATGGAAACGGTGACCTGCCGGCAAAGGGCGCTGTTGCCACGCAGCAGAACCAGAATAATTGCGATCCGAACGCTTTCCTGGGATGCGGCGATAATACGACACTGATTGCCACGACTCTCATCGGCGGCGGCTTGCTGACCGGCGGCATCATTGCCGCGAACAGAAAGAACAACAGCTCTTATTATATTCCTGTCAGCCCTTGAGACTGCTTTTCCGTCAGCTTGATTTGATGGAAGAACGTATTTTCGGGACATAGTATTGGAGCTGCGATGTTCTTACGTCGCAGCTTTTTTATTGAGATGTTTCGGGCCAGAATGGTTACCTGTCTGGAACAGCGAGCGGAGTTCAAGGCAAGTAGAGCCAGGCGTCCCTTCTCCTGGAGCATTCCGGCTCTTATAGAATCAGAGCCGAAGCTCTTGTTTTCTTGACACGTTTTCTTCACGCGAACCGGCGAACAGATTGCTCAAAATCGCCCTAGACGCCCAGATGCTGTTTCAACATCACCTCATCGGCGTTCAACTGTTCGCTGGTGCCTGAGAAGCACACTTGTCCCTTGCTCAGAACATAGTGCCGATCGGCGATTCGGAGAGCGGCGCGCAGATTCTGCTCAACCATCAGGACGGCAACCCCTTCGGCGCGAACATTCAGCAGAATTTCCAGGATTTCCTGCACGATCAAGGGCGCCAGCCCCTCGGACGGTTCGTCCAGGATGAGGAGGTCAGGGTTGAGCAGCAGCGCCCGTGCGATCGACAGCATTTGCTGCTCGCCGCCTGACAGCTTCAGGCCCCGGAACTCGGCGCGCTCGCGCAGGCGCGGAAACAGGTCGTATATCCGCTTGAGGGTCCAAACTCCGTTCGCCCCCTTTCGCGCCGCCACAGTCAGATTCTCCTCGACGGTCAGACTGCCGAATATGCCGCGTTCCTGGGGCACGAAGCCAACACCCATGCGGGATATGCGATAGGGCGCAATGCCGCCGATCCTGCGGTCGCGGTAGGTGATTGTGCCAGGCCCAGGCTCGAGAAACCCCATGATAGCGAGGAGCGTGGTGGTCTTTCCCGCTCCGTTGCGGCCAAGGAGCGAAACGATCTCCCGGTCGCCGACCTCGAGCGATACGCCATGCAGAATATGACTGAGGCCGTAATAGGCGTGAACGTTCTCCAGCCGCAGCATCAGATGCTCGCTCCGAGATAGACTTCACGAACCCGCTCATTGACTGCGACCGCCTCGGGCTTGTCGCTGGCGAGCACCTCTCCGTAGTAGAGAACGGTGATGTGATCGGCGAGGGAGAAGACGACCTCCATATCATGCTCGATCATCAGGATTCCCAGACGGGCCGGGAGCGAACGGATGATCTCGATCAACTGGCCCGTTTCCGCAGGGGACAGGCCTGATGTCGGCTCGTCGAGCAGGAGAATGCGAGGGTCGCCTGCCAGCGCCACGGCAATCTCCAACTGACGCTGATCGCCATAGGAGATGCTTGCGACCCGTCTTTCGGCAAGTGCCGTCAGCCGGAGCAGGTCGAGAACCTCCCTGGCACGGGCGTTGACGTCCGTCCGCGAGTCGGCCTTTTGAGCCAGATCGAATGAATTGCCGAAGCGGGCCTGAACGCCGAGGCGAACATTCTCGAAGACGCTGAGACGCTGAAACAGTGTGTTCTTCTGAAACGTCCGCCCCAGCCCCAGCCGTGCCCTCTGCTCGGGAGCCAGACGTGTCGCATCGACGCCATCGATCAGGACGCGGCCGCTGTCGGGCATCATCTGTCCGCCGATCTGGTTGATAAGAGAAGTCTTGCCGGCGCCGTTCGGCCCGATGATGACGTGCTTTTCGCCGGCCTGCACGTCGAGCGTGACATCGCGCGTGACGTTCAAGCTACCGAACGACTTCTGCAAATTCTCGACACGCAGAAGGGTCATGCGCGCGCCCCCCTCTCCCGCCATTGCTTCAGAAAGCCATAGATGCCCGACCGGAAGAACATCACGCAACAGATGAAAACGAGTCCGACGATCAGCAGCCAATGCTCGGTGTGAGAGCTCACGAATTGCTTCATCAAAAGGAAGACGGCGGCGCCGATCGCAGGGCCCACAAGCGAGCCGACACCGCCGAGAACCACCATGAGCAGAAACATGCCGGACTGGGCAAACGACAGGGCATCGGGCGAGATGAAGCTATTGTAGATCGCATAGAGCGCGCCACTGAATCCGGCAAACATGCCCGATATCACGAAGGCGCAAAGCTTCAGCCGATCGGTAGAATAGCCAAGCGCGCGCATGCGGGTTTCGTTTTCACGCAAACCGACCAGCGCATGGCCGAATTGCGATCCGATGATCCGCCGCAGCAGCCATAGCGACAGGGCAAACGCCAGCAGGCACGCAAAATACATATACATCGGGTCATCGAGCGAGACGCCTGCGAGTTGAGGGCGCGCAAATCCGCCGACTCCGTCGGAGCCGCCAGTGATGCCGCGCCACTTCACGGCGCCCGAATAGAGCAGCTGGCCGAAAGCCAGCGTCAGCATGAAGAAGGCGACGCCGCTGACGCGAACACAGAAATAACCGATCACAAGCGCCGCGACAGCCGATGTCACGACAGCGATCAAAATGCCCGCCCAAGGATTCAATCCAAGCTTCACGCCGCTCAGTGCAAGGGCATAGGCGCCGACGCCGAAGAAAGCGGCATGGCCGAACGAGACGAGCCCGCCATAGCCCATGAGCAGGTCCAGGCTCATCGCAGCGATCGCAAAGATAAGGGTCTCGGTGATCAGGCCGGTTCCGTAAGAGCCGACGAGAAACGGCCATGCCAGCGCGATGACGAAAAAGGCAAACTCGCCGACAAGCGGTTTCCGGCCAGGGATTCGCGTGGGGAGAGGGTCGACGCGCGGCACACTCATTGCGACCCGGCCTGTCCGAACAGTCCGTTGGGGCGCGCCAGCAGAACGATAATCATCGCGGCATAGATCAGGAACATCGAGGCTTCGGGCATGTAGGCCTTGCCGAACGTGTCGGCTATTCCGATCAGAAGGCTGCCGACAAAAGCGCCTTTGAGAGATCCCATGCCGCCGATCACGATGACGATGAAAGCCGGGATGAGGACCTCGACGTCGACGCCGGAATAGACACCCAGAATGGGGCCTGCCACCACGCCCGCGAGGCCGGCCAACGCCGCACCCGAAGCAAATGTCGTCGTCAGGATCAATGGAACATTGAGCCCGATGCCCATTGCAGTGCGCGTATCGTCGATACCGGCACGCACCATCGCGCCAACCCTGGTTTTTTCGATAAGCAGCCAGAGGAACAGAGCAACCGCCAGACCGAAGACGACAATGGCCAGCCTGTATTGCGGGAAATAGCCGCCCAGAAACTGCAGAGAGTTTTCCAGACTCTCCGGTTCGGACAGCGAGAAGGTGTCCTTCCCCCATCCCCATTCGACCAGGTCGGTAAAGACAAAGGACAATCCAAACGTCAGCAGGACCTGATCGGTCCTGTCGCGTTTGTAGAGATGGCGGAGGAAGACAACCTCGATCGCGGCGGCGATGAGGGCAACCGGAATTGGCGCCAGAACCAGGGCCCACCAGAAACTGCCGGTATAACGGACAACCGACAGGCCAATGAACGCCCCCAGCATGAAGAACGATCCATGCGCCAGATTGACGACACCCATGAGACCGAAGATCAGCGACAGCCCGGACGCCAGCAGAAACAGCAGCAGACCATAAACGAGCCCGTTGAGAAGCTGGCTGACGACGAGATCCATCCGCTGCTACCTCAGGCTTTATTGCCCGGGTAATCGCCAACGTCTTTCACCACGTCGATGACTTTGTTGACGAACTTGCCGTCCTCTTCATGAACCTCGCGAATGTAAACATTCTGGATGGCCTGGTGCGTTTCCGGATCGAAGCGCACAGGGCCGCGCGGCGCCACTATATTCGTCTTGCCGATGGCCTTGCAGAACTCGGCCGCGTTTTCGATGTTGCCGCCGACGAGCTTCGCCGCATCGTCGATGATGCGCATCGTCGTGTAGCCCGACTCGGTGAAGATGCCGGGCAATTCCTTGCTCTTTCTCGAATATAGCTCGATGAGATGCTTGTTCTCGGGCGTATCCAGGGTTTCGCAATAGATGCTGCTCGACAGGCCGCCGACGGCGCTCGCGCCCTGCAACGGGAAGGTGTCGGAATCGAGCATGGACTGGAAGCCCGTCAGTTTGACCTTGCCTTTCAGGCCGAACTGCTGGAACTGCTTGACGAAGCGGCCGGCCTCACTGCCGGCGAAGAAGCCATACATGGCGGCGGGATTGATCGATCTTATGTCGGTGATGTAGGCGCTGAAATCATTGGTGCCGACCGGCGGGAAGACCTGTTTGGCGATCTTGCCGCCGCCTTTCTCGAACGTCGCGCTGAAAGCCTCGGCGACGTCGTGGCCGGCGAGAAAATCCGAGGCGATCACGACGACGTCCTTGATGCCGTTCCTGGCTTCCCAGGTGCCCATCGGGTTGGCCACCTGCCAGTTGCTCAAGGTCGCGCGATACATGCTCGGAATGCGCTCCTTGGTCAGCGCCGTGGAGCCTGCGCCGGTGACGATCCAGGGTGTTCCGCTCTGCTTCATATAACCTATCATCGCCGTCGCGATGTGGCTGCCGAGCGGCCCCAGGATCACGTGAACTTTATCGCTTTCGACCAGTTTGCGCATTTTCTGCAAGCCGACCTGCGGATTGAATTCGTCGTCCTCTTTGATCAGTTCAACCGCACGACCGGCGATCTTGTTGCCGTGTTCTTCAAGGTATGTTTCGATGCCACGGAACGTCGTGTCGCCAAAGAGCCCGACCGATTTGGTGAAAGTATTCAGGACGCCGATCTTGATAGGTCCCGAGGTTTGCGCAAAGACGCGTGCCAGGCTTGCGTCGAATGACAATGCCGCTGCGGCGGCTGTGCCCTGCAGGACAGCGCGGCGCGACGGCACAATGCGCATGATATCGCTCTCGGTCTTGCTCATCGTTTCCTCCACTGAAAGGGCTTTGCCCCTCGTTTTTAGTCGGCTTAGTTCTTAACAGGCTTGCGCAAGCCCAGTCTTTCCATACGCGGCAGAATCTCGTCCCGCAAGATCGGGAATTCGTCTATGTAGTTGACCAGGCCGATGGCCATTCCATCAAGACCCGCATCGCTGAGCCGCTTGAACATCTCGGCCACCTGATCGTAGGTTCCAACGATCGGCATGGTGCCGATGCCGCTGACATGCCGTTCGACCATCTTGCGAACGATGTCCGGCGGCACCGATCGTCCGCCGCCGCTGATCCTGATCGAGACGATATGCTCGGCCGCTTCCCAATCTCCCTGTTCGCGAACGATATAATCGTAAAACGCGCGCGTCTCTTTTTCTGTCTTCCGGCTTATGATGTGGCCGCTGGCATAGACGCCGGGCGAGCGCTCAGGCACCGAATGACGCAAGGCGATAACATCTCCGGGAAGCGCATCGAGGTCAAATACATTCATGAACAGGCAATCGGCGTGACGCGCGGCGAACGCGCGGCCCTCCGGCGATGAGCCCGCGCTCATCAGCAGCGGACGGCTGCCGCCCCAGGGCTTCGGCTTGCCCAGAACATATTTGAGCTTGAAATACTTGCCGTCGAAGTCGAAAGGCTCGGGATCGCTCCAGATCCGCTTGACGATGGCCGCCCATTCTTCCGAATAGGCATATCGCGCATCATGTTCGAGCAGGCCGATGCCGAACATGGCGAATTCGCCTTCGTTCCATCCAGATACGATATTGATGCCGAACCGGCCCTCGCCGATGTGATCGGCCGTCACCATCTGTTTGGCCGCAAAGACCGGATTTGCGAACGACACATGCAGCGTGCCAAAGGCTGAAATCTCGCGCGTCGCGCCCAGGAGCCCGGCCGCCCAGGTCAACGTTTCCCAGGTCGTCCCTTCCGTATCGGTCTCGCCGCGATAGCCGTGCCAGCGGCCGATGGGCAGCAGAAATTCAAGACCGGCCTGCTCCGCAAGCTGCGCCGCCGCGACATTGTTGCGCCACGACTGGTCCCAGCGCTCCGGCGCCTTGGTCATGGTGAGGCCGCCGTTGCAGTTCATGCCGAAGAGGCCGAGCTTGAACTTGTTGTCGTTGAACATGCGTGTCTGGGCACGTTCCATCGCCATTGGCAGCCTCCCGCGCTCAGCGCATTTTCACGCGAAGCGGACACCGGTTCGCATGAAGAAATGCACTCATTGAATAAACCAGACGCATCTTTCCGATCCAGAGGATCGGTAAACGCTTTAGTGCCCGTGTTCGATCTTGATGCCTTTGATGACTTCCTTGACGACGCCGGCCATCGGCATGCTGAGGCGCAGACGATCCGCTTCACTGAGGACGATCATCATGTCCTTTTCCGCCCAGGGCATGTAGCTCGGGTCGACATCCGTGGACATGGCCCAGTTCTGCGCGCTCGATTCAAGCAGCATGTTGCGCATCGCGTCTTTGGTGACGCCGTATTTATCGCCGAGCTTAAAGCCTTCCGTGTTGGCCGAGATGCACGCCCACAAAATGAGATTGTTGATCATCTTGCCGGCCTGCCCAGCGCCGGGGCCGCCAAGCCGATGAATGGAATTGGCGAAGCTCGCAAAGGCGGGACGGCAGGCCTCGAAGGCTTCCACATCGCCGCCGCCGGTAATCAGGAGTTCACCGGCCTCGGCCGGCCCCTCGCCGCGGCAGATGGGAATGTCGAGCGCCACGAGGCCGCGCGCAGAGAGGCGTTCGGCCATGTCGCGCATGCTGTCGGGATTGATGGTTGCAGCCACAGCGACGACCGTTCCGGGCCTCGCTCCGGCGGCTGCACCTTCGGAGCCGAAGATGACCTTTTCGACCTGCTCCTCGAAAGCCGTCAGCACAATGACGAGATCGCTCTGCCGCGCCAGTTCGGCGGCGTTTGCGGCGATCCTCACCCCGTGCTTCTGCGCCGCAGCCATGGCGGCCTGATTGACATCAAGCCCATGGGTCTCGAAACCCGCGGCCGCCAGATGCCGGGCAATCGGATTACCCATCTTGCCTAGACCGACGACGCCGACGGAACGAATGGGTTTCATTGGAGCTGATCCCTCACAAGCGAATGCAGATGACCTCGCGCCCACCGCACGACAGAACACTTTGCAGACAGGATTTCGGTGGTCGCAGTGCAACAAGCTGCGTCATTGCGGCAGCTTCGATTGGCCTTTTGGCCTTGCGCGTTTAGCCTCTCCCAAGCATATATTCGAGCTTGCCCGTTTATTAACTCACACGCGAGTTAATGTCAACAGAATGGATATTCCGTGCCCGACCAGCCATCGAAGCGAAGCCCCAAATTGCGGCCAGCCAAATCCGCCGACAGGATTTCGACCGACCGGATTGCGCCCGGCACGGCACTGCCCGGAAAATCCCGCAACGCCGACGTGACGCGCGCAAAAATTCTCGAGGCGGCGATCAGCGAGTTTGCGGCGAAGGGCCTCGATGCGCGGATCGAGGACATCGCCGACATGGCGAACGCCAACCGGCGCATGGCCTATTACTATTTCGGCAGCAAGGAAGGCCTCTATCTCGCCGCGCTTGAAGAGGCCTATCTTCAACTGGCGCAGGCCGAGCAGTCGGTCGATGTCGATGCCTTGAGCCCGAGGCAGGCGATTGCGGCGCTCATCTCCGCCAAGTTCGATCACTTCATCGAGTACCCGCAATATATCGAGTTCGTGAAGATCGAGAATGTCTATCGTGCGCGGCATATGAAGGAATCGCGTCGGATCGCCGAGCTTTGCGATCCACTGATCACCAATCTGGAACGCGCCCTCAAGCGCGGCCAGCAGAGCGGCGAGTTTCGCCGCGATGTGACAGCGTTCGAACTCTCGATGACGATCGCGTCGCTGGCGTTCTTTCCGGTCTCGAACCAGCACACCGTGTTTGCGATCTTCGGCATCGACCTGACGGATCCGGCAACCGTCGAAAAAAGGCGGAAAATGACGATAGAGATGGTGTTGTTGTATCTGTCTCAGAAGCAGGCGCGTCAAAGCGACTAAGCGGGCAAGGACCTGCCAGAAGCCCTTGCTGTCATTCCCGACGTCCGCGAAGCGGGCGAGCGGGAATCCAGAAGGCTAAAGTCTCCCTTGTTGCTCCTGGATTCCCGCTCTGCGCTTCGCTTGGCGGGAATGACACACGGAGGTCGAGTCAAAACAGCAAGATAGAAAGCCCTGAAAAATGGACGTGAGTTTTGATTCAGACTCTGAGGAGACGCGAAGCGCCGTCTCGAAGGACGGGGGCGACAGGTGGCAGTCAACCAACCGCGTCATGCCCGCGCTAGTCGCGGGTATCCACGCGATCAAACCGCCTCATCGTTACAGAAGAAGCCGATGGCCCCGGCCATGACGACAAGGTTCCGGCGTGACGCCCCCGTCCTTCGAGACGCCTGCTACGCAGGCTCCTCAGGATGAGGGCTCCTTTACAAGCAGAACGACTAACCACCCTTGCCGGTCGCCGCCACAAGCACCGGCGTCGGACGATACACCTCCGGCAGGATGCGCTTGAGATTTTCGATCTTCGGAAGGTCGTTGATAACGATGTAGGGGTTCGTCGGATGCTGCGTCAGGTAATCCTGGTGATAGTCCTCGGCGGGATAGAAGGACCGGCCAGGTTCGATGGTGGTGGCGATCGCGGCCTTGAAGGCATGCGCCTGGTTGAGCTGGGCGATATAGGACTTCGCCACACGCGCCTGCTCGGCGTTCGTCGGAAAAATGGCTGAACGATATTGCGTGCCGACATCCGGTCCTTGCCGATTGAGCTCGGTGGGATCGTGAGCCACCGAAAAGTAAATCTGCAGAATACGGCCGTAGGATATCTTGCGGGGATCGTAGGTGATCCGCACCGATTCCGCGTGGCCCGTGGTGCCGGAGCCGACCCTGCGATATTCGGCCGTCGCCTTGTCGCCGCCGGCATAGCCCGACACTGCGCTCGTCACGCCTTCGACGTGCTGAAACACGCCCTGCACGCCCCAGAAACATCCACCTGCAAGCACGGCAACGCCTGCCGCCCCGCCCTGCTTTTCATCAAGCGCGGGCGGCTGGATCTGCCTGCCCTCATCAGCGGACGACCGGGACGTTGTCATGACCAGGGCGCCAAGCAGCAGAGCGCCGGCGCCAAAGACGGCCCAATCGGCAACGCGCCTGATGCGATGTTGTGCTGACATAAGCTCTCTCCCAAACCAGTCATGCCAAATATTGCGGAATGTCTTGTGAGGATCGCCGCACTGGCACGTCGTGTCAAAACACGACTTGAAGATAAAAGCCGCTCACAGGCGTGAACGTTCTTGATGCCGAAATCATATTTGCGTGAAGACCGCGGCCGCGATGCGGCGCATATCATCCGGCGGCTTGCGTCGCATCTATCGCGAGTTCCACCCGGTCGGCGGGAAAGCGGGTGAATGCAAACTGGATGGGAGCACCATCCGGATCGACATTCAGCGCACGGGTGACAAGAACAATCGCGCCGGGCGAGAGCTGCAGTTCATTCGTATCCGCTTCATCGGCGTGCCGCGCCTCGACGCCGGTGGAGGCGCGCAGATAATCATCGACGCCAAGAAGGGCGAGCGCGGCCGTGATCGATTTTGTTTCGCGGTAGGCCTCGACGATCGTCGGAAAGCGCGCCGCGCTGAACCAGGAGGTGGCGCGCGAAATCGGCATGCCGTCCGCCCTGCCGAGCGTTTCGAGCCGCAGCACGTCGTCGCCCGCGCCGAGGCTCAGTGCTTCCGCCACCTGGGACGACGCCGGCTCGCGGGCATGATCGAGCAGCTCCATCTGCCTGTCGCGGGCCTGCCCGCCAAACCCGGCCGAGAAGCGCGTGCGCGTTCCGATGGGATAGACGAGGCGCTTGCGGC
>Ga0182744_1004374_pt1 | contig 10602 bp, 10 predicted proteins | sample eDN3rd30CKraftMG_FD_128525 | JGI IMG/M metagenome (GOLD analysis project Ga0182744, IMG submission 128525) | Enriched Miracle-Growth compost microbial communities from Emeryville, California, USA - eDNA 3rd pass 30_C Kraft MG (version 2) (version 2) ... | reverse complement strand
TTTAAAGTGGAACTATGGAATGAGTTTGTAGGTAATTTGTTTTTTTTCAAGCGCTTGCTTCAAGAAAAAAAACTATTTATAGAAGCAGGAAACAGCGTAGTGTTTGAAAACCTAAAAGAATTAACAATAGCTAATAAAAATATTTCAATAAAAAATCTATCAGATAAACAGCAGAGAGATTTGCTTGTGATTTGTGATCATTATCTTGATTCTTCAAAACAATATCTTTTAAAAGGAATTAATCAGCTCCCATATTTAAATGATATGCTAGAAGAAAGAATTATTGCGATCATTAATGAACATCAACCATTAGCGAATACTTTAGTGGAAGAAGGGTAAGCGTATGCAGCAATCTAAGGAACAACGAGTTCATAAGGTCTTTGAAAAAATCTCAGATAACTACGATAAAATGAACTCTGTAATTAGTTTTCAGCAGCACATCAAGTGGCGTAAAGATACAATGAAAAAAATGAATGTTAAGCCAGGTTCGAAAGCTCTTGATGTTTGTTGCGGAACAGGTGACTGGACGATTGCCCTAGCTGAGGCCGTTGGCCCTTCTGGTGAGGTTAATGGATTAGACTTTAGTCAAAATATGCTAAACGTGGGAATAGAAAAAGTAAAAAATCTGGGTCTAAAACAGGTTAATCTAATACATGGTAATGCCATGGAACTCCCTTTCCCGGATAACAGCTTTGACTATGTGACTATAGGTTTTGGTTTGAGGAATGTTCCTGATTACCTGCAAGTACTAAAAGAAATGCACCGTGTAGTAAAACCAGGAGGTATTGCGGTTTGCCTTGAAACATCCCAGCCTACCTTACCTGGATATAAACAGTTATTTTATTTCTACTTTAAATTTATCATGCCTATGTTTGGCAAATTATTTGCAAAGAGTTACCAAGAATACTCCTGGCTCCAGGAATCTGCCCGGGATTTCCCAGGTATGAAAGAATTAGCGGGAATGTTTGAAACTGCAGGTTTTAAAGATGTTTTTTATAAACCTTATAGTGGTGGAGCCGCTGCAGTTCACATCGGTTATAAAAGGTAATTGTAAAAAGACATGTAAACAGGACGAAAAGCTGGTGAATACAAATGAAATTAAAGATGATGTATTCATTTTTGAATTCAGATATTAACATTATTGAAAGAACGTTAGAAGAGACCATTCAGGCGGATTCTCTTCTTTTGAAACGGGCTTCTCTACATACCCTGCAGGCGGGTGGTAAAAGGATTCGGCCTGTTTTTGTTTTATTGGCTGGAAAGTTCGGTCACTATGATATTAATGTAATGAAGAATGTGGCTGTTGCTCTTGAACTGATCCACATGGCTTCATTAGTTCATGATGATGTTATTGATGACGCGGATTTGCGAAGAGGTCAGCCGACAGTAAAAGCAAAATGGGACAATAAGACAGCTATGTATACCGGTGATTATATCTTTGCGCTATCACTTGAACTCATGAGTGACATTCATAAGCCCTTGGCTCATAAAATATTAGCCAATACCATTGTTGAGGTAACTGTTGGTGAAATTCAACAGATAAGAGACAAGTATCGTTTTAATCAAAATCTTCGCGATTATTTAAGAAGAATTAAACGAAAAACTGCATTGTTAATTTCAGCAAGCTGCCAGCTTGGTGCTATAACAGCTGATGTAGAAGAGACCATACATAATAAACTGTATTTATTTGGCTATTATGTTGGAATGGCTTTTCAAATTACAGATGATATCCTTGACTTTACCTCATCGGAGGAGGAGCTGGGAAAACCCGCGGGCAGCGATCTGCTTCAAGGAAACATTACAGCTCCTGCGCTTTATGCTATGGAGAATGAAACAATTCGATGTGAAATTGAAAAGGTTCATGAGGATATGGAGCCAGCTCAAATACAAAAAATTATTTCACTTATAAAAGATTCAGGTGCGATTGAAAAATCTATCGCCTTAAGTGATCTGTATCTAAATAAAGCATTGGCAGTATTAGAAGATCTGCCCTCTAATAAAGCCAAAAAAACACTAAGGGATATCGCAAAATTCATCGGCCGCCGAAAATATTAAATGTTAGGAGCTAATCAGAGATTAGCTCCTTTTTAATAGACTTGCGAAATTTTCTAAAAAATGATAACATTTCAATGGATTGTCCCACTATGACAATTTTTATACATACTATTTTAGGAGTGGAATTCATGGAAAAAACATTTTTAATGGTGAAGCCTGATGGTGTACAGCGTAATTTAGTCGGAGAAATCGTTGCTCGTTTTGAAAGAAAGGGTTTCCAATTGGTAGGCGCTAAATTAATGAGCATTCCGACCGAACTTGCAGAGGAGCACTATGGTGAGCACAAAGAACGTCCATTCTTTGGAGAATTAGTAGATTTCATTACATCTGGCCCTGTTTTCGCTATGGTTTGGCAAGGTGAGAATGTTATTGCAACTGCACGTCAAATGATGGGATCGACCAATCCTAAAGATGCGGCACCTGGTACTATTCGCGGCGATTTTGGCTTAACAGTTGGAAAGAATGTTATTCATGGTTCAGATTCACCTGCTAGTGCAGAACGTGAAATTGGTTTGTTCTTTAAAGATGGCGGCGTAGTAGAGTACTCTAAACTAGTTAACGAATGGATTTACTAATATATACAAAAAAAGCACTTGTATAGCAAAATACAAGTGCTTTTTTGTATGCGCATACATAAAAATTATAAAAATATTTCGGTAACAATAGTGTACAAATGGATAAACTGTGATTATCATTAAATAAATAATCATCTATCAATTTATGCTATTTTCAGATAATTATACTTACTATATTAGTCTGTATATGGTATATTGATTAAAATCCTTTAATGAGTTGAAGGGGGAAAGAGTCATGGTAATGAGATATTTAACAGCAGGAGAATCACACGGTCCACAATTAACGACAATATTAGAAGGACTGCCAGCAGGGATGCCTTTATTGGCAGAGGATATTAATACGGAACTTGCAAGGAGGCAGCAGGGGTACGGCCGCGGCAGGCGGATGCAAATCGAAAAAGATACTGTTGAAATCACTTCAGGAGTAAGGCATGGAGAAACTCTTGGGTCTCCGGTTGCTCTAGTAGTAAAGAATAATGACTGGAAACATTGGACGAAAATTATGGGGGCAGACCCATTAATAGAAGGTCAAGAGGATGAAGTAAAACGAAAAATCACCCGTCCAAGGCCTGGACATGCAGATTTAAATGGTGCGATAAAATATGGACATCGAGATATGCGAAATGTCCTCGAGCGCTCATCTGCACGAGAAACTACTGTAAGAGTTGCAGCCGGTGCAGTTGCTAAGAAACTGTTATCCCTAGTCGGTGTTACACTTGTATCTCATGTGGTTGAAATTGGCGGTATTAAGGCCAAAGCAAACCCAGACCTATCAATTGCAGAATTGAAGGAAAGAACAGAGCTTTCACCAGTACGATGCGGCGACCCAGATGTAGAACAGGATATGATGAATGCAATAGACAACGCCAAGAAGAATGGTGATTCAATAGGAGGAGTTGTTGAAGTAATTGCTACGGGTATGCCTGCAGGTGTGGGAAGTTATGTTCAATATGATAGAAAATTAGATGCAAAACTTGCTGCAGCAATAATAAGTATTAATGCATTTAAAGGAGTAGAATTCGGAATCGGCTTTGAAGCTGCAAGTAAGCCTGGAAGCGAAGTCCATGATGAAATTGTATGGGACCAAGAAAATGGCTATACACGAAAAACAAATCGTCTAGGCGGCTTTGAAGGCGGTATGACTACGGGAATGCCTATTGTGGTTAGAGGAGTGATGAAACCAATTCCAACGCTATATAAGCCATTAATGAGCGTTGATATCGATAGTAAAGAACCGTTTTCTGCGAGTGTAGAGCGTTCGGATAGTTGTGCTGTTCCTGCTGCGGCAGTAGTTGCAGAACATGTTGTCGCTTGGGAATTAGCCAATTCACTTATTGATCAATTTTATAGTGACCGTTTTGAAACCTTTGCAGCTGAAATAAACCGCCAGCGTGAGTACGCGAGGGAATTTTAATGGAAGCCATTCACATTCAAACGAGTTCGAAAAGCTATGAAGTGTTTGTTGGAGAAGGTATATTAACTGAGATTAGAATTTTTTTAAACAATCATTTGCCAAACCTCACCAGAGTATTAATTATTACAGATGAGACAGTTGGAAGTATCCATCTTGATAAGGTGGTACCGCTATTGTCTCAATGGGATCCTGCTATATTTACTGCGCCAAGCGGTGAAAAAGCAAAAACGTTCGAGGTATACTACGAGGCATTGTCAGTGGCATTAGAAAACCGGTTAGACCGTAAATCTGCTATTCTCGCTCTTGGCGGTGGTGCGGTTGGAGATCTATCAGGTTTTGTTGCCGCATCGTTCATGAGAGGTATACCCTTTATACAAGTCCCCACCACTATACTCGCACATGATAGTGCGGTAGGGGGGAAAGTTGCCATAAATCATCCGTTGGGAAAAAATATGATAGGGGCTTTTCATCAGCCCGAAGCTGTTTTTTATGACCTCGACTTTCTTCATACATTACCTGAGCAAGAAATTCGTTCTGGTTTTGCAGAGGTTATTAAACATGCACTTATTTATGATTCTACTTTTTATCAATGGTTAAAGTCAGATATTCACGATCTAAATACCTTAACTTCAGAACAATTATTTGAATCACTTACAAAAGGGATAAAAATAAAAAACGAGTTTGTTTCAAAGGACGAAAAAGAGACTGGAGTTCGAGCTTACTTGAATTTTGGACATACTTTAGGACACGCCATTGAATCAGAAATGGGCTATGGCAATTTCACACATGGTGAAGCGGTAATGATTGGAATGATCTTTGCTCTAAAGCTCAGTAAAGAAATAGCAGGATTAACCTTTAATTCAGATGAGTTTGTTACGTGGGTAAAGAGTCTTGGTTATCAAACCGAGATTCCTGCGCATCTGTCACCTGAGAGATTATTATCAAAGATGAAACAGGATAAAAAATCTGCAGCCGGGGCAGTGAAATTTGTATTGTTAGAGCAAATTGGTATTCCGAAACTTAAAGAGCTATCGGATAATTTTTTATTAGACCAACTCAAGAATCTATAAGAACAAGGGGGATGTTTCATGATTAGAGGGGTGAGGGGAGCAGTCACTGTTGATTGCAATACCGAAGAGGCCATCGTATCGGCAACAGAAATACTTTTGAAACAAATAATTGAAGATAACAATATTCTTCCAGAGCAGGTAGCTTCGGCTTTTATTTCTACAACTGAAGATCTAAACGCTGCATTCCCTGCTAAAGCACTCCGTAAATTCGCCGGGTGGACCTATGTACCTGTTATGTGTATGAGGGAATTACCAGTACCGAATTCGTTACAAATGTGCGTTAGAATCATGCTGCATGTTAATACGGCAGTCCCTCAGGAAGAAATTGTCCATGTATATTTAGGAGGGGCAACAGTATTACGGCCAGATTTAGGCAATACCATGGCGAAATAAACTCAGAATAAATATTATCATATACGGATGGAGTGGAAAGAAATGAGATGGAAAGAGCAGTTATTAACACTGACTCCATATCAGCCAGGTAAATCAATTGAGTCGGTAAAGAAACAATATAAATTAGATCAAATTGTCAAGTTAGCATCAAATGAGAACCCTTTTGGGTGTTCGAAGAAGGTTCTTACTGCTTTACAAAATACTCCACCAGGTTTTGCTATTTACCCTGATGGCTATATGACAAGTTTAAGAGAATCAGTAGCTTCATTTTTAAAAGTAAACCAAGATGAACTTATATTTGGTAATGGATCGGATAATATTATTCAAATCATATCAAGGGCGTTATTACATCCGGGGGCAAATACAGTAATGGCGACCCCTTCCTTTTCACAATACAAACATAATGCTGTAATTGAAGGAGCAGAAATAAGGGAAATTCCATTACTTGATGGACAACATGATTTGGAAAAAATGGCAGCGGCTATTGATGATAATACGAATGTAGTTTGGGTTTGCAGCCCTAATAATCCAACGGGTACATATGTATCAGAGAATAGATTAATCGCATTTTTAGATAAAGTTCCTTCTCATGTTTTAGTTGTGTTGGATGAGGCGTACTATGAATATGTATTTGCAGATGATTATTACAATTCAATTGAATTAACAAGAAATTATCCGAATTTAATTGTGTTGCGTACCTTCTCGAAAATTTATGGGCTTGCTTCATTAAGAGTAGGGTATGGAGTTGCCAACGCTTCGATTATTCAAGCACTGGAACCTGCAAGAGAACCTTTTAATGTTAATTCCTTCGGACAGCTTGCGGCAATTGCTGCAATAGAAGATCAGGAGTTTGTTCAAACCTGTAAGGAGAAGAACAAACAAGGTTTAGCTCAATTTTATGACTTCTGTAAGCAGTACGATTTAAACTACTATCCCTCTCAAACTAATTTTATTTTAATTGATATAAATGCTGATGCTGATTTAGGATTTCAATTTCTATTAGAAAGAGGCTATATTGTCAGATCTGGTAGAGCTTTAGGATTTCCTTCGTCATTAAGAATTACTGTGGGCTCAGAAGAACAAAATGAGGGTGTACTCAGAGCCTTAGGTGAATTTCTTACAAAACAACAAAATTCTGCTGAACTGAGTGGAAAATAGGGGGACTACCAATGGAAGGCCGAGTGTTTGTTATTGGACTTGGATTAATTGGCGGTTCATTAGCTTTATGTATAAAAAAACAACATAAAAAGGCTGTTATTATTGGCTATGATATTCATCAAGAACAAGCCAGGCTCGCAAAAATGCTAGGTGTGATAGATGAAGTAGCTGGAGATATAGCTGAGGGTGCAATGTCTGCTGATTTAATTATTATTTCAGCACCAGTGATAGAGACGGAAGCTATCCTTCAGCTATTGTCGGAGCAGCCGTTAAATCCAAATGTAATTATAACTGACACCGGAAGTACAAAGAGTAAAATTGTTGCCAATGCAAAAAGCCTTACAAAAAGAGGATACACATTTATCGGCGGGCATCCAATGGCTGGATCTCATAAAAGCGGTGTTTCAGCTGCAAAAGAAATTCTTTTCGAAAATGCTTTTTATCTGCTTACGCCGGAGTCACATATTGAGGCAGCAAAAGTGGCAGTCTTAAAGGATTGGCTCAAAGGGACAAATGCGAAATTTCTGATTGTAACACCTGATACACATGATTATTTAACTGGGATCGTTAGTCATTTTCCCCATATTATTGCGGCTTCGATTGTCCGGCAAACGGAAAGGCTAGCGAAAGAAGAAAGTCTAATTCCACGGTTAGCAGCAGGCGGATTTCGGGATATTACTAGGATTGCTTCGAGCAGCCCGGAAATGTGGAAGGACATTTTGCTGCATAATCGTAAGGTATTAATAGATTTGATTGATCAGTGGAAAGAAGAGATGGATTGGGTAAAGGAAATCCTTGAAGAAGAAAATAGTGGAGAAATTTATCGCTATTTTCAACAGGCTAAGCAATACCGCGATGGTCTGCCGTTAAGAGAAAAAGGAGCAATACCTGCGTTTTATGATCTCTTTGTAGATGTTCCAGATTATCCTGGTGTCGTATCTGAGGTTACCGGATACCTTGCAAGAGAAAATATTAGTATAACAAATATTCGAATATTAGAAACTCGAGAAGATGAGATATATGGGGTACTAGTTATTAGTTTTCAAACAGAAGAGGATCGCGAGCGGGCAGAAAGATGTATTCATTTCTGCTCAAGTTACGCTACCTCAATTGGAACATAAATTGATTGAATATAGGTGATGAAATGGAATTAATAGAATTGCAGCCAACTATGAAAGGTCTAAAGGGTATGATAGATATACCTGGAGATAAATCAATTTCACATCGTTCCGTTATGTTCGGTTCAATTGCACAAGGTGTTACACGAGTTACTAACTTTCTTCCTGGAGATGATTGTTTAAGTACAATCTCCTGCTTCCGAAAGTTAGGCGTTGTAATTGAAGAAAATGATAATGAGCTAATCATTTATGGAAACGGTTTTGACGGTTTAAGAGAACCTAATGAAATATTAGATGTTGGAAACTCGGGGACAACCATTCGATTAATATTAGGAATTTTAGCGGGAAGACCATTCTTCTCTTCGATTATTGGTGATCACTCTATCGGAAAAAGACCTATGACTAGAGTAACAGAGCCGCTTCGCAGCATGGGCGCGCAAATTGATGGTCGTAATAATGGTGAATTTACGCCTCTTAGTATTCGAGGCGGACATTTAAATCCAATACACTATAATATGCCTGTGGCAAGCGCTCAGGTGAAATCGGCGCTAATCCTAGCCGGGCTACAAGCTGAGGGAGAAACAATCATTATCGAAAAAGCTGAGTCTCGTGATCATACTGAAAGGATGATTCGGAAGTTTGGTGGCGAAGTTTATAAAAATGACCGCGAAATTACGATAAAAGGTGGTCAAAGGCTAATTGCATCAGATATTCTAGTTCCTGGGGACATTTCTTCTGCTGCGTTTTTCCTTGTCGCTGCTGCAATTGTTCCTAATAGTGAAATTGTGTTAAAGAATGTTGGTCTTAATCCGACAAGAACAGGTATCATTGAGATTATGAACAAAATGGGAGCCAGTCTGGAAATTTCCCAAAATGAAGTAGATACCTTTGAACCAGCAGGTGATATTACGGTTAAAACATCAAGTCTTACAGGAACAGTGGTAGAAGGTGATGTTATTCCGAGACTTATTGACGAGATTCCGATTATTGCCCTATTAGCGACACAGGCGCAAGGAACAACAATCATTAAGGATGCGTCCGAGCTAAAAGTAAAGGAAACAAACAGAATTGATACGGTTGTTCAAGAGTTAACTAAATTGGGCGCTTCAATTGAAGCGACAGATGACGGTATGATTATTCATGGAGGCACGACTCTGACTGGCGGGAAAGTGTCTAGTCATGGCGACCATAGAATTGGAATGATGCTAGCGATTGCTTCACTGCTCTCGAAGGACAAAGTTGAACTTGAAAATCCAGAAGCCATTTCTGTGTCATATCCAAACTTCTTTAACCATTTAAATAGCCTTAAAAACTAAAGCTGCCATTTGTGCAGCTTTCTTTATTTTTGGAATAGTTTTAAAGGATGCCTCATAGCTTGTCTATAAGAAGGATAGCTTGAAAAGAGGTGGCAGGTTGGATTACATTATTGAAAATGCCAATATCCTAAAGGAAAAGAAACTTACAAAATCATCGCTGTTGATTGAAGGTAACCACATAGCTGTAAAGCGTGATCAAATTCATCAAAAAAATTATATGAAAATGAATGCAGAATCTTTCATTATGACCCCATCTTACGTACTACTAGATTCAAGTATTCCTTTGAATGCGCCCTTTCAGGAATTTCGAAAATATATGATTGAGAATTTCCTTTTAAAAGGGTGCACCACATTACTTACCCATATTGCGGTCTCTTACGAACGTGATTTAGAAAAAAAGATAAATGATACAAGGACATCGCTCATTAGCAGTCCAATTGACTTTCTGATTAGTGTGAAAATCCCACTCCGTCTTTTGACTCCTTCCTTTATAAGGAAGTGTAAAAAAGAAAAGGTTCCTGCAATCTTTATTGATGTCGATAACCTCGAAGAATTAGAAAATATTCCATGGGGGTGGATAAGGGAAGCTCTCTTTCCATATAATTGTCCGCTTGTTCCAATAATTTCTAATAAATTAAAGAAGGATGCAAAGAGGGCTATGTCGAAATGGAAGGTTATAATGGAAAGTGAAAAAATTCCTGCAATCCTAGAGGAACTAAATGAGAATCAACCCTTATCGGTGCTAGTGCTGAATAAAATTGGTTTATATCCACAAAAAGCAAGTTTACTGCATGGAGCGGAATTAAGTTATAATTTATTTCTTAAGGGTAGAGAGATCATGAATGTTGATGAAGTGGCTTTATTTCTTTATCATAGTAATAGACTTGTAGTTACCGTAAATAAAGGAAAAGTGATACGGGCAGGAGAAGAAGTTTTATTTAAACCTGGATATGGAGAATATGTTAGGGTGCGAACCCCGTCTTATTTTGCATTTAGTTAATTAAGGGACGAAAGAGGATAGAGATCATGGACAGAGTAAATAAAATAATAACAATGTTGGAAAACGGTCAACATATTGAAGCGATAAATGAATATAATGTTGTATTAACCAATGGCAAGCCGGATGAAAAGTATCTCCTCGCAGAAGAATTACTGCAATTTGGATTTTTATCCGAATCAAAGGCACTAGTTGAAAATCTGCTTACTATCTATCCTGAAGAGGGTGAACTCCTTGTCCTGCTAGGTGAAATATTAGTGGAGTCCGGTGATGAGGAGCAAGCAATTCTTGAATTAGAAAAAATATCCGAACATGACCCCAGCTTTGGACAATCTCTGTTGCTGTTAGCGGATCTTTATCAAGTTCAAGGTTTATTCGAGGTATGTGAAAGGAAACTGATAAAAGCAAAGGATATCTTGCCGGATGAGGTTGTTATCGACTTTGCCCTTGGTGAACTCTACAGCGAACAAGGTGAAGTAACGAAGGCATTGAAGTCATATGAAGCA
>Ga0182744_1004372_pt1 | contig 10607 bp, 8 predicted proteins | sample eDN3rd30CKraftMG_FD_128525 | JGI IMG/M metagenome (GOLD analysis project Ga0182744, IMG submission 128525) | Enriched Miracle-Growth compost microbial communities from Emeryville, California, USA - eDNA 3rd pass 30_C Kraft MG (version 2) (version 2) ... | reverse complement strand
CGCCGTGAAGCGGACAGGTTCGGCGGTGATCTGTCCCGTTTCGTCAACATGGAGGAGGCGGCAAAGTTGGGCCTGAACTTCCCGGTCGCGTTCGGTGACGACATGGCGCGCGCGAAGCTGCGCCATAAGGGGGGCAATGGCGATATGACGGGTCTGGGTATCGGTGTTCATCATCGTCATCCTTTTGCCTTGCCATCGAATTTCGGGCCGCGATCGGGCTTGGGAAGCGCGGCCGCCTCGCTTCCGACGTTATCCATGGGCGCACGCGGCTGAATCGTCCGGCCATAGTTGTCATTGTCTTGATGGGTGCGCGGCGTATCCGGCCGCACCTTGAAGTTCATCATCACCTCCTCGCGCGATGCGAGGCGCTTTTCGGACCAGTCCTGGTTGACGATCTCGAATTCCAGCTGCTGGCGGTGGTTCATCGCCTGAATATCCTTGATCGCGGCATGGACGACGCTCTCATCGAAGGCCTGGCGCTTCGGATCGCTTGCACGCAATGCCCGAACCGAGGCGTCCCATTCCGCGGCGCTGAGGCCATCGAGCGCCTGGCCAAGCAGGCCATTGCGATGGACACTGCGCGCTTCGATCCAGCGGTTTTCGACGCAGACAGCGATCCTGCCGATATCGGTATGGTCCCAGCGGACCTCGACATCGTGATCCCCATGGGACAGGTGCCTATGTGCCAGCACTTCGTCGTGATAGCGAATGCCGCCGACGGTGATGCCGGTCTTGCTCAGCTGTCGCACGATCGGAACCCCGAAGGCGATCCGGGTGGCGGCGCGGGTTGGCAAGGCGTGAAGCGGATAGTTGCCGTCCTCCATGTCACGGCCCCACTGCTGCAGCGGCGTCAGGCCTCCAAGCCCTTCGTGCGGCGTGTTGTGATAGATATCGACGACCCAACGCACGATGGCGTAGGCCAGCTGTTCGGTGGTCAGGCAGGCCCGCTCTTCCGAAGGATGATCGCCGCGCTCGAGGACGTTCGAGAAAACCCGACCGGACAGACGCGAAAACAGGCTCATGATGGCGGTGCGGAACAGCCGCTCGATCATCCCCCGCATGCCCGGAGCGCCGGCAACGGTCCGAAGAAGGCCGATACCGAGATTGGCACAGGTGTCCGTGAACTCAATGGACCGGAACACGCCATTGTCCGTCACCAGATTTTCGGGCTTGCCGCGATGCGACCACGGGGTCATCGCGCCTACGGCATCTGCAAACTCACCTTTGTCCTCCAACACCATGCGCAGGCATTCGGTTGCGGCGGTCGTCTTCGGCTCGTTGGTGAGCTTCATCCCGAGGATCATGCGGGTGCGGCAGTCGATGGCGAATACCAGCCACCAGCGGCGCTTCTTGTTGTCCAAGCCCATTTTCTCCAGTTCTTCCGGCGTGAAGAGCTGCAGAAGGCCGGCCTGCGCCATGATCGTGATGAGGTCGATCTTGCACTCGTCCATCTCGACGCGTTCCAGAGGGCGGCTGACCTCCAGGCCCCTGGTCACGGGTTTCATCCGCTTCAGGGCCTCACGGTGGCCATAACGCTCGACAAGTCGGGTGAGCTCATCGATGCCCTTGATGAACGATCGGACGGCGTCGCGGCCCGGAATCCGCATCTCCGTCAGGCCTTGTTCCCGCCGCACTGCATTCTTCTCCAGAAATACGCGCCGGACCTCCATCACCGTCTGCGCGACGCTTGGGCGGTTTAAGTCGAGATAGAACTCGCGGATGACGTTCGACAGCAGCCCCTGCTCGTCGGTGGTGAAGTGTCCGTTCTTGTTGCCGCGGTTGCAGCACTTGTCGCGAAGCGCCCACTTGCCGCCCGCCTTCATCGCAGCCGACCATTTGCGAAGCGTCCGCGGCGCAACCGCCTCCGGACGGGCCGTCGTCTGGCCACCTTGAGGTTTGCGGCCACCATTCTCGCGGTATTCGCGCACACGTTCGACAAAATCGGGGGTAGGCCCGGTTTCGCTCAGATACTCCGTCGCGGTATCGCGGATCAGGTCCATATTGGCCTTGATGCTTTCGTCGGTCCGTTTGATCCTGTTGGCACCCGCGTTGTCGTCCGTCACCACGTCATACGCCGTGGCGAGGGCATAGCGGGCATCGACACGCCGTCGTTCCGGGCCGGACATCGGTGGCGCGATGACGTCGAGCTCGTTGCGCAAGGTCGCGCTGCGCTGCGCCACGGGCAAATAGAACTCCGGCTCGTGGTGGATTTCCCGCGCCGCATTCATCCGGCGCAGTTGGGCGTAGCTGAAGGTTTCGGAAGGGCCAGCACCGTCGGCAGGCTGGAGCACCACACCGTCATCGGTGGCGTAAACCAGACGCATCGATTTTCCGGGCATGCCGGGCAACATCCCAACGGTCGGGAAGGTGATCCTGTCATGCTTGCCGATGATGAACTGGGGCAGGTGACGGTCGATTGCGGTCATTGGATGGTTCCTTTCCGGAAAATGAGGATGTCAGGAGTGAGCCGATGGCCGGGCTGGCCAACGAGCGCGCGCATTCGGACCAGGCGAAGCAAGGCGCGATAACCGCGTTCGGCCAGGCCGAGATCGCGTGTGAGATCGCGTAAGCTGCGACCGCCCAGGAGGTATCTCGTCAACTCCCAGGCAGCAGCGTCGGCTTCGGGGTCGGGTTCGCGAACTGACGCCAGAATACGGGCGTTGTGGAGTTCGGCCGGATCGATGTCTTTCTCGGTGAGCAGGCGGACTTCGTCTGCGAAATTTCTTTCCTGCACCCAGAACGAGACCGTCTGCATATGCGTGATGAAGTCCTCGCCCGGCATCTGGCCCTCGCCGCGCTTGCGGGTCAGGACATCGGGCTTCACCGCGCATGCGATCCGCCGCCCGTCGAGTTCGGTCACGTAGAAGTCGAAGATGTGCCGTGTCTTGCTGTCCGCGAACGGATACGGGAATACGACCTGTTCACGAAGGTCATGGGTCTGCGGCCTGGCATTGATGATGTGGGCGTGGTTGCGTTCCAGCGCGGACTCGCACTGGATGCGGAACCCCGCGCCGTGACCCAGAACGTCGTGGGCCGTGCAGTGGCGGTTCGAGGCAATCGCGATATAGCGACCCGCCCTGGACGGCGCAGGCAGGACCACTGCACTTTCGAGGCCCGAAGCGGCAGGGGGTAGCGCGAGCATGGGCTCGATCGGATTATTCACGTTCATTGGGGATGGTTTCCTCATGGGGGATCGGTCCCGCCCGGTCGGGCGGATGCGGTCTCGTGCCCCGATGACCAGGGGCCGATCGGGATGAGGTTTCCTGCCGGGATGCAGGCATGGGGGCGCCGTCCTCGCCCCGCCGGATTTACGGACGGGGCAAGGTCGGCCTGTCAGCCGTTCCCGGAAAGAAGCCTGCTATGTTGAGGAGGATCGTCGCCCATGGCGGATCCTTGCGGCGGACCGCTGAATCTGCTAAAGGACCAGTATGAGAGCTGGAGGGCTTCGGTCTTCCTGAAAACGATCACGTCGGAATGCGCCAACATTCCGGCGTTTTCGTATCTGCGATCATCAGGTCTTCATCGTTTCATCCTTCCGAAGTATGCGCGATTGTCGCGCCGGACATTATCCCGTGGTCCGGCGGAATGGAAGAAACAACGTCTTATCAACGGGTTGTTCTGGCGACCAAAAGGGATTCCGTTTTTCGAAGCCCGTTTGGTGCCAGGGGAGGGCAGGTCTTGTGGACCGGCCACCGCAAGCCGCGACAGACAGTTCTTCCGCTCCGGTCCGGATCGGGCAACGGCCGTGCGAAAAACAATCGGCCTGACTGCCGAATTTCGCCTGCCGCAGAAAAGCTCGGGGGTGATGGCCCTCTGAATGGTCCGGGCAGCCTTGGAACGGCTTGTCTGGTGACAGGCGATTCGCGGTCGTTTCCGGCGATCAGAGGGAACATCAGGCTGAGCGATACCCTGCGCCCGATCCGGGGGGATCAGCGTATCAGCGAGTGCCAGGGCAGGAAGGTGGGAAGCTGCATGTTCATTTCCGCATTCATGATCGATGTCGCCTAATTCCGGCAACAGCCGGTCACTTCTGGGCTATGATCCCGGCGAGCCGCTGTAAAAGCTCCTCGTCCAGTTTGAAGCTGCGCTTATAGATCGGGCGGTCCGCTTCCGGGCCAGTGGCCTCGTAATACGTGCGCAGCACCCCGGCGCGTGTGGCATAGGCGAGCCGCGCCGAAGGGCCGGTATTCCACATCTGAAGATTCAGCGCCACATCGCCCAGTGTCTCAAACATACCGTCAGCCATAGCGTCAACCAAGACAGCAACGCCCTCACCCATGGTTTCAGCAGCCGCCAGAGCGGCTCCGCCGGGGAAGGCGCTAAGGTCCGCATCTGCGGCAGGGTGCTCCTGATATTGCCCGACCTGCTCTGCCAGCGAGGACAGCGGCACATCTGGGTCCTGACGCCATTGCACGGCGGCTTGTTTCCGTGGCATCCGGCTGACCTTGCCAACCTTCTCCGGCGCATCCTTCATACCAGATTCCAGGATCAACGCGAAAGCCAGATGGGTAACATCCTGCCCGGTCATATGCGCTGCCGACCGACCACGACCGCCTTTCCTGCGCAACCCGGCGTTGGACAGCGAACGGTCGATGCTTTCGACCGTCACGGCATTGACGTCGAACAGATCGGCCATCGCCGTCACCATTTCTCCTGCCGTTGCCATGTTGCGATCCATCCGAATTTATTTCATATGGGAGTTATGGCAGGTGGGAAGACGGGGGTCAACTCCCAATCGGAAAAAATTCGGATGGGTGACGCCGTCAGCTTGTGCCAAACAGGAGGGTTCAAGGTGGGCATCCTTCCATGCAAGTCCGCAGCAGAGGAAGCACTACAGTATGATAAGACCACACAGCGTATAGCCTATCGCTCACCGGCCCGTGAGACCATCGTCCAGACGGAGCAAAGGTCGGGCCATACACCAACTTTCAAAACGAATCACATAGGTGGGACTGATTAAAGGTCGCGCAGGCACTCGACATGAAAGCGCTTGAGCTTTCACAATAAAATTGTTAGATGAAACAGCGTTCTCATGTCGCAAACAACGAGAACCAACCACCGCTAAGGAAAGTAATGAGACGAGGGTCATAAAATGCCTGAATGGGAAAAGGAGTTGACTGCCAGCGATGCGCAGCAGGACACTAACGGCTCGAAGATGCCATTCCTGCGGTTCACTAAGGGCAATCGGACGGAGAATCATACCACTTGGTTTCGGAATAATTTCTTTGGCAACCTGAATTGGATAAATCGTGGCAACGTTGAGGAAGCCGCCATCCTCGTAAATGTTGTAATCGGCGGTCAAAATATGGGCCAGCGTGAAATGCGATTAGATCACAAACCCGCACGTGCCATTAATCACAGCGCTCCAACGACTCATCTGCATTACGACCATCAAACTCGCGCAGAGCTCGAGGCGCTTCCAAATCCTGTCGGACGCACCGTCAGAATGCTGCGATCTCCAACGAACGATTATACTTTTGTGGTTGTCTAGCGCGCAAATCGTTCATCGCGGTTTCCAGAGTTGTCAAAGTATCTGGTTCGAGTTGATTCTCAAAACTCCTGACAACGGTCAGGTCCGCTAACCCGTTCAGACGGCTTGCTGCGACATTCATCAAATCGAGGTTCTCCCCTCTGAACGCAGTCACGCCTCTATTCAGCTCGATCCCGATAGCGTTTCGCCCCTCCAGAACCGCAGCGAGAACGAAGCTACCCGAACCGAAACAGTTGTCCAGGACCACGTCACCGGGGTTGGTATAGGTCCTTACCAAGTAGCGCCCCAAGTCAACAGGTTTCTGGGTGGAGTGCCAGACTTGGCCCTCGGCTTCAGGCGTCTTGAAATATACGACGTCCGTCGGGTAGCGGAGGCCGTCCGACTTGATGTGCGCAGGATTGAAAACCCCATATGAACCGGTCAGCTGACTCTTGCGCATGCCTTTATCGTAGGCTTCTCCCTGCGACATCTGGGGATGATAGGTCGGCTGCTTCCTGTAGAAAATGCAGATGTCTTCGTGTTTTCGCAAAGGCTGCTTTTTCGCATTCAAAAAATTCGTCGGCTTTGACTTGACCCATGCGACCTTGTATTTGAAGAGGCGCTCCTCACTAAGGATCAGGCGGGCCGTAAAGGAGCCCTGCCCGGTCAGCGCGACGACCCCATCAGGCTTGAGAATTCGTCGATACGCCGACCAAAGCGCATCAAGCGGGATCACGCTGTCCCAGCTGTTTTGCGTGGTGCCATAGGGAAGATCGCAGAGGATCAGGTTGACGGACCGGTCCGGGATCAGATCCATGCGGGCAAGGCAATCCCCTTCGATCAGAACCGCATTCGACATCGCTTTAATCCTTATTGTCCAAGTATGATTGCCACCATCATAGAAAATGGCAAACAGTCCGTCCTGGAATCTGAGGATTTTTTTGTGATCGTGGCGTCGGCCACTCATCTTATGGTTGAGATAGGGAAATTATTGGATTGCGGCCATCCGAATTTCAAATAGCGCCCGCAGAGCATCATAAATTCGCTCACGGGGAACCTCGATTGAGAATTCATTCAACACGACATCATCAAACGTCCGCCGGTCAGCAGCGTCCAGTTCATCCGCCACCTTCATAATATCCCGCTTCAGCAAAGGTTCGAAGGCATCTAGAATACGGCCCCTTGCAGCTGCATCCAGAGCAGTTGGATCCAAGACATGTAATGACGCCTCCATCCGATCCTTGTTCAGATCTAGAACGCCCAAACCTCGTCCAAAACCCAGTCCTTCGATTAAAAACATCGAAACGGTTGAGTTCAGAAGAGCATGAAGCAGGTCAGAGTCAACGTCCGGAGCTGGCTTTATTATGACGAGACGCTGATCGCAGAAAGCTGGCGGCTCAAGTCTTCCGACGAAAATCCGCTCTCCGTATCCCACCGATGCAACGAGCGAGCTCAGATCGTCCGTATCCATCTGATACCAGTGCTTCCCGGCGCGGCTCAGTTTCTTAGTGACCTCCGGGGTGGCGAAAGCTTTGATCCAACCCAAAGCTCCTATATGCCCCTTGCGCTGCAAAGCTTCGGTGCTCTCTGCGCACGAAAAAGCGACGCCTTGCGCCCTCCCCGACAGCCGGCGCAGCTCGGTCATATTCTTGGCCAACGGAACCAGATAGTCGTCCTCGATCAGTTCCGGCTTCCTCGGGTAAAAAAACTCGTTCATCCCACGTCTCTCGCCGCGCCGGATGAACGCGACCTTGGCGAGCGGGATAAGCGGCAGGTCCAAAGCCCAATCGCAGTCCACGAACTGGGCGCTGCCGGAGAGCCCAAGAGACCGAAACCGCTCCAAGGCGTCCGGCATTACTGTTCGCAACGTCATCACGTCATCAAGGGGACGGACCGCGACGATTTGCCGGGCGATGTCACGCACATCGTCGATGCTTTGGAGATCCTCAATGCGTCTTTTCAGGGTGACGAATTTTATGGGCCCACGCTGCTGGCCGGGATCTTCAAGCCGTTCCGCGATCAGAATGTTCGTCACGACGTCGCTGTTTCCGAACCAGCGACCGGAGCCGGATGTGATAACGGTTTTCAGCTCGAAGCGCTTTGACAGCTCTCTATAAAACGCGTCACCCCAATCCGTTCCCAGCCATGAGTTCGTGATGATCATCGCCATGCGCCCGCCGGGTCGGATGATCTGCGCCAGAGATAGCGGTAGGTAAGCGGCAACGTCGGAACGCCCCGTGAAAGTCTTCCCGTCTTCGCCCATGGCCTCCTTAACCCGAGCGAGAGCATTGCCATACTGCTTCCTGCCAGCCTGCGCGATGAATGGCAGATTGGTTGTGAGCGCGTCAAACTCCCCGAGTTGCTCCGTAATCACGGTTCCATCAGACGGGTCCGTGAAGTCGACCTCGGTCTCCGGCGTCAGGGTAAAGGCGTCTCGACGAAAGACGCGGATCGGCGAATGCATCATCGCCGGATTCGTCATCGCAAACGTGGCGATCTGAACGGCCTGCGGGTCCTGATCACTGGCGTAGACCTGTGCGGAGACTGTCGCTGCCGGGAGTTCGCCTGTGACGAGTTTGAGCTCCGCATTGGCGCGCGCGATGGTCCCGCTCCCGCAACACGGGTCGATAACGCGGTCTTGCGATATGTCCTTTGCTGCAAGTCGTGCGAGCAGCCGAGCTAGGCCGAGGGGCGTGGGATACTGGCCCCGTAATTTTCGGGTGGCGACCTCAACCGTGGTCTCGAGAATGTCCGAAAGCTGGGCTTGGTCCACGGAGCCGACCCGCAGATCGCGAAGCAGCCCGTTAAACTGGAGCAGGTGGTCCCAGGCTTGCGGCGTAACCTTGTCCAGCCCGATGAAGTCCGAGAAAATCGTCCAGAAGTTTATCTCTTCGGACAGGTGCTTGAAAATTTCCAGCGCTTCGTCTGGTGTCGTTTCGTCCTCGACGGTCTCGATTGCACGGGCCCTGTCGTCCTGCTCCCGCAAGATATTGGCAAACATGAACTTGGCGATCCAGTTCGACAGAACCGCCTGTGCAAGAACCGCTTCGCGAGTTCCCTTGAAGTATTCTGCGCCGTGGCTGATCCACCACTGCTCCATCTCGGCGTCAAAATCGGTGTCCGAGATAGATGCTTTTTTGAGCGCTGCCTCGAGTTCCGGTGCGTTCATCAGCAGCAGGTTGGTGATCCCGCCGGTCCGGTAGGATTCAATAAACGGCCTGCCCTGAATGGATCCCTCGGACAGCAGGTCGTTCAGTTCGACCAGTATCTTTTCAGCTAAGGCTTCCCAACGAGCCTTGTTTGGAACGACCATCCTTCTGGTCGTGACATCAGACAGGTCATTCCACTCGCGATATATCGTGAACCTATCGGAATCCGGATCGAGCCGGTAAAGACGAGCTGTCGTGACGTTCCAAAGCAAATAGCTGTCCAGGCCCAGTGTTCTGGCCTTCATTTCAGCATTTTCGCGGAAATCGACGTCATCAATGCTGGTGTCGGGCATTTTCAGCTCCCACCCCTGCATAATGACCGCGTTAGATCGGTCACCGAACAACAGCACGTCCGGGAACAGGCTTCCGCCCTCTCCAGACACTGTGTGCTCACCGCCCGCGTCCTTAACGGGTCGGTTCACCTTAGATATCGCTATTTTAAGATGTCCAATCAAATCGATCGCGAAGGATCTCTCATTGTAGCGCGCAGCCAGTTTCAACCGACTTTCCTCGACTTGTTAATGACCGCGTCGACATCAACCATACCGACTCGGCTCCCTTGACCAGCGCGCGCACCAGGCTGCAACGCCGAAAACAAAGCTGGCGGCCTAACATTATTGGCCATCATGCTTTTGACTTCATCCAGTCGCAATTGCGCGACCTCCATGTAGTCAATTCGCTTATCCTTGAAGAGATGGACCTCTTGGTTTTTCTCGATGCCGATATACCGTCGGCCCTCGATTGCTGCCGCAACTAAAAAGCTCCCGCTGCCGAACGCGTTGTCCAACACGACGTCACCCGGTCTAGTATACATCCGCACAAAATATCGCCCGAGCGCCACCGGCTTCTGCGTAGGGTGCCAAACGCGTCCGCCCGATTCGCTCTCCGCCGTTTTGCAATACAAGGTGTCGGTGGGGAAACGTTCTCCCTCGCTTTTGACCTGCACGGGCCGGAAGTCCCCGTAGCTGCCAGTATATTGTGCCTTCCGGACACCCTTGTCGTAAGGCTCACCCGGAGACATGACCTGATCATACATGTAATCGGGTTGCTTGCCGTAGAACACGCAGATGTCCTCGTGCTGCCGCAGAGGTTGTCGGCGCGCGTTCAGGAAGTTCGTCGGCTTGCTCTTCACCCACGAGAACTTGTATTTAAACCAAGTCTCGTTGCTCAGTATCAGCTTTGCTGTGAATATGCCTTGGGAGGACAGGACGATCACGCCATTTGGCTTAATCACCCGGCGATACTGCTTCCACAGCTTATCAAGCGGAATAACGCTGTCCCACTTGTTCTGCGTCGTGCCGTAAGGGAGGTCACAAAGGATTAAGTCCACCGAGCCGTCAGGGATCCGGCTCATGATCTCGAGGCAGTCACCTTCGTGTAGTTCGCCGCCAAGAAACCTCATGTCTGCCCTGTCCGTAGCCTGCTTCGTGGGCTTGATTAGACTGGCCCTGTTTTGGGCATTCTACCGATTTTTCGGGGCGGGGCAACGTCGTCGCACAGGTGTGAGCAGGCACCGGCGAACTTGCGCTCAGCGCAGCCCGACTGCCGGACGGTCCAGCCCGCCCTCAACCCCGGTCGTCGACCCCATTCGAAACTCAATACTTGTCAAATTCGAATCATCCGGGAGCCCCTCGAAGCCCGCCATCGCCCCCAAACCTGGTGAGCCACCTCACCTGACCTATCGTTGCGTCAGTCTTCCGGCGTTGATGCTGTGACCGCCCCCGACGGCCTCGACGTGCCAAGGTGGGTCTGTGATGATCCACGCGGGAGAGCGGTCATGTCGAAGATTACCACTGTCGGGCTTGATCTGGCGAAGCATGTGTTTCAGGCCCATGGGGCTGATGCATCTGGGCGCGCAGTGCTGCGCAAGAAGCTGCGGCGCGATCAGGTGCTGGATTTTTTCGTGCGGCTGCCGGCCTGCATTGTTG
>Ga0182744_1004371_pt1 | contig 10609 bp, 7 predicted proteins | sample eDN3rd30CKraftMG_FD_128525 | JGI IMG/M metagenome (GOLD analysis project Ga0182744, IMG submission 128525) | Enriched Miracle-Growth compost microbial communities from Emeryville, California, USA - eDNA 3rd pass 30_C Kraft MG (version 2) (version 2) ... | reverse complement strand
CGTGTGGGTCACGCCCCCGGAGAGGTCAGCCTTTACATGTATCAAGGGCGCGGAGTCGCCGCGGTGATCGCGCCGTGGAACTTTCCGTTGGCGATTTTAAGCGGCATGGCCGTCGCCTCCTTGGTGACGGGAAACACCGTGATCATAAAGCCCGCGGAACAAAGTTCCGTGATCGCCTATGAATTGATGAGGCTCCTTCAGGAGGCCGGCGTTCCGAAAAACGTGGTTCACTTTCTTCCCGGTCTTGGAGAAGAAGTCGGCGACCATCTGATCAAGCACGTCGACGTGCCCTTGATCGCCTTCACCGGATCTAAAGCCGTGGGGCTTCATATTTTGAAAGAGACCTCGATCGTAAAACCCGGACAAATTCACTTCAAAAAAGTTCTCGCTGAACTCGGCGGGAAAAACGCCATCATCATCGACAGTGACGCCGACTTGGACGAAGCCGTGGCCGGCGTCGTGTATTCCGCCTTCGGATTCCAAGGACAGAAGTGTTCGGCTTGTTCACGGGTGATCGTGCTCGATGAAATTTATGAGCGTTTTCAAGAACGCCTCGTGGAAGCCACAAAAAGTCTGAACGTGGGAGACAGCAAAAACCCCCATCACTTTATGGGTCCTGTTGTCGACGAAGAGGCCTTCACCCGCATTCAAAAAACGGTGACGGAAGCAAAAACCAAACACCGGCTTTTGTTTGAAGGCAGCGCGCCCACCGACGGCTATTTCGTGGCTCCGACGATTTTCGGCGACGTTGATCCCGCCTCCGATCTGGCGCAAAAAGAAATCTTCGGTCCCGTGTTGTCCGTGATCCGCGCCAAAAATCTCGAAGACGCTTTGAAAATTGCCAACGGCGTTGAGTTCGGTCTGACCGGAGGCTTTTATTCCCGCAGTCCCGCCCACATCGAAAAAGTGAAAAACCATTTCGAATGCGGAAACCTCTACATCAACCGCAGTTGCACGGGAGCCATGGTCAATCGCCATCCCTTTGGTGGTTTCAAAATGTCGGGACTGGGCAGTAAAACCGGAGGCCCCGATTATTTGCTGCAGTTCATGGAACCGAAAGTAGTCACGGAAAACACCATGCGCCGAGGTTTCGCACCGGTGGAAGAGCTACAGCCGGTGGACCAGAACCAAGGGCTCTAGTTCGTACATTTTTCGGGAAGGCTCTCCTGCCGGGGGCCTTCCGCTCCAACGCGCCAGAAAAAGCAAAGTCACACCCGCCAAGATCCCCGTCAGATGCCCTCCCATATGGGCGGCGTAAGCAACCCCTGAGGAAAACTCGGAAGACGAAAGATAGCCGGTCAGATCCGCGACCCCCCACAGATAAAACAGAAACAGTCCCGGAAGATAAATGAATCCGAAGGCATTTTTTTGCGGCACCAAAAGCCAGTAAACGAAACGCACCGGACGGTTCCAGTTTAAAACGGCAAAGAAAGTGATTAACCCCGACACCGCGCCGCTGGCTCCTACTAAAGGAGACGCGCTCAAACCCGAAAGCAGAATGTAGCTGCCACCGGCGATAAATCCCGAAAATAAATAAACGATCAACACTCCCAGGCTTCCCACACTCAACTCCAAGGAGCCCCCGGCCAAGACTAAAAAGATCATGTTGACCCCGAGATGCATCCAACCCGCATGAACGAACATATAGGAAAGCCAAGACGTCCAGGAGGAATTCGTCGCGCTGATTCCCCACAAATGATTCACCGACGTCAACTGAACGGTGAGAAACTGATCGATGTGACTTTTCCAATAGGAATAGGCCACTTCATCGGGAAAAGAAAAATCGCTCTCCTGGGATTCCAAAAAATCCTGATCCCGAAAAGCCAAGGTCGCCAAATCGCGATCGCTTTGTTTGGTTTCGCGGCGGACCAGGGAAGCCAACTCTCTTTTGACCAACTCTTTGGGGCGCGCTTCCAGATAAGAGCGGTAAACCAAGGCTTGAATCTCCATGAAGGCTTTGTCTTGGAAGAGTCCTTCCAAAATTTTGGTTTCGCGGCCGGAGGAAAAAGACGTCATGGCCATGACGAAGACATTCAGAAAAACCAAAATCCACGTCACCGGCGCTTTGGAGAAAGAAAGAAGTCCGTTCAAAAGAGGGATGATCACCGCGCGCCTCCGTCTTCACTGGCGGGCAGTCTGCCACCGCCGTTTTCACTGCCGTCAATGGATTCCAAATGCAGACGGCGGTACACTTTGCGCACGTCTTGAGCGGCCTCATGACGGTTTTCGTAAGTCTCTATATTGGAGGCTAAATCCTTGAGGGCACTGATGTCGGAAATATCGGGATGAAGACTCATGCGGCGGATCGCTTCCGCTCTTAAATAATCGGGCGTGCTTTCAAGGCGCGCCACTTCGGCATAAAGAGACCAAGCGCTTTTCATGTCGCCCTTTTTTTCTTTATCGAGCGCGTATATAAATTCCTTCCACGCCCGCGGTTGGCCGGACTTGGCGTAAGAGTTCGGGTCGACTTCGTTTCCCTGACATTCATTCATGCGGATCTGACTGAGAAGAATCCGCGGTTGGTAAAAATAATCGCTGGGATCGGCTTCCATCATCCGGCGGCAAAAGGAATCCGAAGTGTTCTCACAGGATTTCGAAATTTTCTTTAAGCACGACCAGGCCATGGTGTCGGAAACGACCGGGGATTCCGAGTCCTTTTCCATCGACGCCAGATCGCGGTCCGAACCCGCGACGTCATTCAAAAAATACTTCGACTTCAAAACTTGGGCGCGCACGTAAATGCCGAACTGTTTGTTCTTCGTCAAGCCTTGGGCGAATTCCAAAGATTTCCGGTAAAGCCCCATTTGTTGGTAATAACGAAGGGCCCAAAGACTTAAATAGGGCTCGCGGTAGTCTTTGGCTTTTTCTAAAATTTCTTCCACTTGGGATTTGTCCCCGTCCGACCAGGACGAAATGAATTCCGCGAGCACGCAGGCGGCCGAGTCCGCCTTCACTTCGCACACTTTTTTCAAATACTGATCGGAGAGATCCGGATGATCAACGTACACGAAAGATTTCGCCAAATAGTCCAAAGGAGTCGGCTGCGCTCCCGCCACGAAGTCGGTGTCCACTTCGTCTTTCAAACAGGAAGTGTCCATGTAACCGGAAGCCACCAAGGCCATCGCCTTTTCGAGACTTCCGGTTTTCTCACAGGAGGCCGAGGCGTCCTCGTCTTCATCGCCTTGGGACATCTGAAAAGCCGCTTGCGGATCGGTCTGCTGCAAAAGAACTCCCCCCAAGTGAATGCCGAAGGCGAACACGGAGGCAACGCCGACAAAGGCGCTGAAGCGCAACATCCAACGCAAAGGACGCACATTCAGCGCCGGCGGTAACTCCCCGCGCAGGTTCACCACCATCGTGTCCGTCAGCTGATCATGAAGCCCGCGGTATTTCTTGTTGGTGAGCACCAACAAGAAAGGAAGACCCAAAAAGAGGAATTCCAGAAAGACGTAGCTGGAGCGCACCATGTTTTCCCACGTGGTCGCATCCCGTCCCGTCCACAAATTGACGACTTTCAATCCCATCACTTTTTTGCCGAAGCTGTTTTTGAAAATCATGCGACTGAGGAGTTGGGACAGAAGATAGACGATGAAAAAGACCAAAAGGAATTCAACGGCCAAGGTGCCCACGGTCTGCCAATTGCCGTAGTGGGCGCTTTCGGTCATGGCCTTTTTCAGCGGCGCGCTCAAAAGCCCGAACAAAGGAAAGAAAACCACGGCCAAATCGAGAACCTGCGCTCCGAAGCGATCGAAGGGATTGGCGATCGTTACCGCCGGCGCGGAGAGCGCTTCCGTTTTTTCGGAAATTTTCGGATTTTCGGAATAATAATCACGCAAGACCATACTTGGTCTATCGGCATTTTTTAATAAGAGTTGTCCGCGACCTCAGTCTGGAACAATGAAGTCAAACGCTGGAACTGATCCCTTTCCACGGTGATCTCGAATTTTTTTCCGGAATGGGTCAGAAGCAGATAGTGGTTGACCAAATGATTCGCATCTTCCCCTTGCGACAAGGCTTGGACGGAAGAAAAATCCTCGTTAAACCAACGTCCGTAATCCTCGATGAATTCCTCGGGATGCAAGAGATAGGCGGGACGGTCTTCGTCCGCTTGAAGTTGAATCGACATCAAATAGCCTTGGGCGATGTCTCTTTTGAAAATATAGCCTCTGCTGGAAAGCACGCCGTGGCGCACGCGATCGTCGGAAGAGGGAGAACGCCCAAGCCCTTCGGTCAATCCGCTCAAAGGAGTGGTGGAAGCCAGTCTGCGGGCCAGTTCTTTTTCCAGCTCCACGTCCAAGCCGTTGGAAATGGATTTCACGCTGGCGACCCCGCGACCTTCATTTTGAGAGAGCGCGTCTTGGGACGGAGGTCCTGAAAATTTGAAATTAAAAGCAAACACACAAAGGCCTAAAATCAAAACCGACAGAAAGCTTTTATTTGAAAGGACTCTTTTTAAGGGAGAGGCTCCTGAGGCCGGGGCTGCGGTAGGACGAACTTCCCGAGACGCCTCTTGGCGTTCTTTTTCCTGGCCGCCTGGAAATTGGATCACATTGTTTGAACTCATAAATTCCCCCCGGAATCACTCTCTTTTACTCTTTAAGAAAAGCGAGAATCGTGCCCGGAAAAAAGAGCTGAGAGACATTTGAAGCGAGGCAAAGTGCAAATGGCCTGAACAGGTGACGATATTTGCCTCAACCATTTTTCGTTTCGTTTCAAAATGAGACACTCTCAAAAACTCTCTCTCCTTAAAGAGTTAACTTCCCATCGGAAGAAGCCGTTAAGGAATTTATGAAATGTTTTGTCGTGAGCGCCTTTGTGACCTTGGTCTTGTTCTCTTTCTCCTCGACGGCGGAAGTGAATTTCGTGACTTATGTGAAAAGAAACATCCAAACGCTGAAGGCCACCAGCTCTCCGTCTCAGGTTTCCGCTTTCGGAAGCAAGCAAATGTACCGCAATCTCGCCTCCGACCAGCCCGCGGCCTCCGCGAATTCCGTCCTGACTCCGGATCCTTCGAAGCCGCCCGTCTCACCGACGGCGACCGTGGCCACCACTCCTTCCACCGAGGCTCCCAAAGCAGTGACTCCTGCCGCCGCTCCCTCCTCCGCCGATGCGGCCGAAGCAGCGGCGGCTTCCGTGACACCCAATAGCGAGCGCACGCCCTCTTCCGAAGAAGGGCCCAACCGATGAAACCGCTTTTGATCCCGCTTTTGCTTTTGATTCCCCTGCACGCTTTCGCCCTCGCCAATTTCGAAAAAGAGGCGGAAAAACTTTATGACGACGGCCAATACCAAAGCGCCGTGGAAACACTTTCCAAAGACGCGGAAAAGCTTTCGGAAAAAGGTTATTTGATTCTGGCCGCTTCCTATTCGGAACTGAAAGAATACGACAACGAGCTGCGCATCCTAAATAATCTGGCCGCAAAGGATGAGAAGAACTACCGCTGGACCATGCTGATCGCCCAATCCCACTTGAAAAAGTCACGGGCCGCTAAAGACGAGGCTTTAAAGAAAACCGAAGAGACCAGCGCCATTCAGAACTTCAGAGCGACCATCAAGCATAATCCGAAATTCAAGCCCGCCTATGACCAACTGCTGGAAATTTTTGACGAGAAAAAAGAAACCCACGAGGCCATCGAAGTTTTGATGCAAGGACTGAAGCAATTCGGGGATCTTCCCCAGTGGCTCAGTCAGTTGTGTCAGATGCAGGCTAACGACGGTTTTCTTTCCCAAGCGGAAAGCACCTGTGAGCGCGCGATCCGGCGCTCGCCCAAATACCCGGACAATTACGTGTTTCTTTCCCAATCCCTTCTCGATCAGAATGAACCCAACAAGGCGGAAAAAGTCGCCCGTCTCAGTGGGGCGCGCTTTCCCGATTCCGAATTCGCTCAATGGGGCGCCGGAAAAGTTTATTTGATCCTTAAGAATTACGAGGCCGCTCAGAAATTTTTCGGCAATGCCATTCATAACAATGCCAAGTCCATGAGAGCTCACCTGGGCATGGCCGAAGCCCTCTTTCAAAGCGGCGATCGCAGCCACGCCCTAGGGCACTATCAAAAAGCCTGCGAACTCGGGGCGAAGAACTCGGAAGACATCCATGTCCTGGCCGCGGAAACGCGGATGAAGGGGGATGAAGGACTGAGCGCGAAGTACAGAAACCTCGCCGAGAACTGCCGCTAAAATCAATCTTGGAAATCAAGTCATTAGACAAATAAAAAAGGCGGAAAATAATTTCCGCCTTTTTGGAAGCCGTTTGTTAACAGCAAAGATCTTAAGCTGCCTTAGCTGCCGCCTTACGACGACGCGCTTGCGAGGGATCGATGCCGTACTGTTTTACCTTGCGGTACAAAGTGGCGCGGCCGATTCCCAAGGCCTTTGCGGCTTCGGTCAAATTTCCGCCGAACTCGGAGATGGCATTTTCAATGGCAATGCTTTCAAGCTCGTTGATGGTTTTTACTTTGCCATCCACGTCGGCTTGAACCGGAGCCGGCTGACGAAACTGCAGAACTTTTCCGCCCTCTTCCGTTACGGGTTGAGATCCCGCACTCAAAGAAGGAATCATGTCCTCAGAAACTTCCCCGGATTGTTGAGCCCATTCGGCGGTGGTGTAAACCTTCACCGTGCAGCCCATACCGGTTCCAAAATTCTTGATGCGCTCCGCTTGTTCACGGTCGTCAGTGACGATAAAAAGAGACGTGTTTGCCATTCATTGACCTCCAAGTTATTCATAATGAGCCAATAACGGCTCACAAATACCTATCGGCGCTTCAATCTGAGAATATAAGGAAAAAATGACCCAGACCTTCTCAGTTTGATATAACTTAGCGGAATGATTGGTGAATTATTTTGAGGCAGGTCTTATGTCCCCCCTAAAAACATTGCGCTCCTACCAAAGCCTGATTGAAGCTGAAGGGGCCCGCTCCTATCTGGAGGCCCACGGCATCGAGGCCCAACTGCCCGACCGCCATTCCCTTTACCAGCAGCCCCATCTGATCGGGGTTCTGGGCGGCGCCCGTCTGCAGGTCCCAGAAAGCCAATACGAGGAGGCCGAGGAACTCTTGCAGCAGATCGAGAGGCGCAGTCACTTGAGTACTGTCCCCGCTTTTAGCGGCGAAGACCTTAAAGAGCAGCGGCAGAAAAAGTCGGTGCGGGTCTTGGTCATCTTTTTGGTTTTGTTCGTTTTGCTTTATGGATTGCTGCAGGCGTTGCTTTAGCGTTTGGTATTTTCTTCGAGCGCGCGCAGCCGCCGTTCAAAATCTTCGCGTTGGCTTTCAAGTTGCCGCTTGAGGCTTTTGACTTCTTTTTCCAAAGAGGAGATGCGGCGGTCATGGCTTTGAATTTGTTGGGCCAACTGGTCGACTTGCTTTCCACTCATGGCACAAAGTCCATAGAGTTCCTTTGTGGATTCGATGAGAGGCGGTATCAGGCCCTCATAATTGACGGAATAAAATCCGGTGTGTGGATTCTGCAGCACTAAGTCGGGAAAGACAGCTTTGACTTCCTGGGCGATCACGCCGACTTGCCTGCGTGCGCTGACGGATTTGTCCTTCCAATAGTAGTGATAGCCGTTTAATTGGAGAATTTTATCCAAGGAATTGCCGAGCGGTGTGATCTTTTCCTTCAAGCGGCGGTCCGAAGTGTGGACGGTCGATCCCGACACGGCGATGTTTCCATAAACATCCAATTTAGCTGAGGGACTCGTTGTCCCAATGCCGACGTTTCCGGAAGAGTTAATTCTCACCATCTCCGCGCTGGAAATGGTGAACCTGACGTCGGAGCCGCCTATGCTTAGAGGTTGGTAACTGCCAAACCCCGTGCTATCCACGCCTTCAATTTGACCGCCCGTTGTCGAAGCACCGATCCGAACCCCTTTTGAAGCGCCTGTGATAAGACCTATAGCCGTGTTGTCTGTACCAGATATATGTAACCGAGCGACCGGCGCTGTCGTTCCAATACCGACGTTGCCATTATACTTGATGGTCATATTCGGAGTTGCGGCACTCGTCCCTGCTCCGGAGCTGAGATAAATATCTCCAAAGACTCCGCCCGCTCCGGAATTCAAATAAAGTCCTGTTTGAGCCGCAATCACTCCGTTGGCTGACATGTAGATATCAGGGGTCGTCGATATATCATTGGCCGCACTCAACTGTAAAACACCGCCCAGATCCAAGGTGCTTGACGGTGTCGTGGTCCCTATACCGACGTTGCCGGTTTGGGTGATCCGCATCCGTTCATATAAAGCGTTGTCATTGGGAGTAGTCGCATTCGTACTTAATGCCGTTGAAAAAACCAATTGGCCGCTAGCTTCATCATCATAGCCCATCCCCGTACCGCCGGGTTGAACGCTGATTCGGGCATGCGGGGCTGTCGGACCTGTCGTGTTACTGTCCGTGATCACAAAATCCATGTTCAAAGAAGTCGACGCCCCCATGTCAGTCGTCGCAGAGCTTCCCCGTAAGGTCAGGACCGGCAAAGCGGCATTCATCGTTCCACCTTGAACCACGTCCAGTTTTGCAGTGGGAGTGGTCGTTCCAATGCCGACGTTACCGCTGGAATCGATCGTCACTCTTGGTGAGTTGGCCGTTCTGTCAACGATCGAAAAATTTCCGGCAGTACCAAGATTGGTATTGCTACTTCCGACGGAAGTGAGACTCCATTCACGCCCATCAAAAGTACCGCCGTTCTTAAATAGAAGAGCGGGCCCATTGGTATTTTGAGCTTCAATGGCTACTCCGTATCCTGCGACGGAATTGTACACTCCTTTTGCGGAAACCGTCAGAGGGAGAGACGGATTCGTTGCACCTATACCCACATTTCCGGAAGCGTCGATCCGAACCCGCTCGACTCCTCCAGTACTGGCAGCCAATGTGTCCGCAGCGGGGCGAAACCATCCCGTGTCGGGATCCCCCGCGAAACTGAAGGTCGGCGTGGCGGCGGTTCCGTTTCCGGTTTTAATCAGAGCTCCGCCAGTCGTTGGGGAGGTCAAACCATTCGTTGTGAAATTAAAAATGTTCGTCCCGCCGGTGGTCACTCCGATTGTGTCATCGGAAGAAGCGTTATAAAAACCGGTGTTGGTGTCTCCACTAAAGGTCATTGATGGCGTCGTGTTACTTCCAGCTCCGGCCCCTACCACGGAGGACGTCATCGGTCCCTCAAAGGCCGTCGCTTTCACCGTTCCGTTGACTTCCAATTTTTGACTAGGATTTGTGGTGCCAATGCCGACATTGCCGTCGTTTGTAATTGTGAGGCGCGCATCGGCCACCGTCACATTTGACGAATCGTTATTGTTGTTCATCAAGAAGTGAAGGTTCCCGCGACCATTCGTAAGGGAAGTCCTCTCGAAGACCAGTCCACTCTTATAAGCAATATCTCCACCGCCACTACCGACTTTGAAGGCAATTCCCGTAGTTGCACCAGCCGTCGCATTTAAATTTTCCAACTTAAGAGGGACAATAAAGCTTGGGGATGATTGGGAAACATTCAACATTGAAGATGGTGCAGCAGTTCCGATTCCCACCCTTCCATCGGCAAGAATCGACATTCTGGAAACCGGAGCGCTTCCGGACGGACTTGTCTGAAAATGCAATTCGCCACTGCCTACAAAATTTTGTCCTCTCCCAGCGACAATTGCTGCCGCGACTCCAAGGTTTGTAGATGCCGCATTATAAAATTCCAAGCCTCCCAATAGGCCCACGACTCCCGTATAATTAGAGGTGGATTTTCCTGTGATGCGAATTCTGGGATCAACATCTTCCGCACTCACGTCAGCGACATCCAATATCTGATAGGGACTGGATGTTCCTATGCCAACGTTCCCATTCGCCAGTACGGTCATTTTTGTGGTGTTGTTGGTGATGATGTTTAAATCATTGTTGCCTGTGGTTCCCAAGGTCGCCGTCGCACTGAAGTCGTTTCCGCCTTGTTTAAAATAAGTGGTGTCGTAGTTGGCCGTGGGGAGATTTGTTAACTGAGATCCATCCACGGCGGGAAGTTTTCCTGAAGGATCCAGTTGGATCACGTCACCGGCACTAGTTCCTACGTCTTCAAGAGCCGCCGTTCCAAGAGCAGGAAAATCAGAAATTTGGGATTTAGAGATCGTGATACTTGAGCACGTGAAAACGTCAATCACGGAAGACCAAGTCAGGGTTTCGCCTGAGTTACACGTTGTTGGAAACTGTGGGGCGCCGTCCGAGGACCTTTTGAGGTCACTGACGTTGATGTAAGCCTCTGCGGCTTTTCCTGTGCCGTTGCCAATCCAAGCTTTTCCTGTGGCCAAGGACGAGCCCGTGGGAGACACTCCGGAAATTGTTGTGTTGCTTGCGGAGGTGATGCGTCCCCTTACGTCCACGGTGATCACGGGAACTTCCGTTGCTGAACCATAAGTCCCAACCCCGACGCCGGAGTTGTCAAGCGACACGATAGGAGTGTTTGGATTTGAATTATCCACAATGATCGGCGCAGTGCCAGTCACAGATGTTACCGTTCCACCGCTTCCGCTGGCAGCGATTTCAATTCCACCCGCCGAGTGAGTGATGGTCACTCCCGTTCCGGCGGTCAGTGTTTTGTTCTCTAAAGCATTTCCCGCGTTGTTCATCCCCAAAATCTGATTGGCT
>Ga0182744_1004369_pt1 | contig 10612 bp, 10 predicted proteins | sample eDN3rd30CKraftMG_FD_128525 | JGI IMG/M metagenome (GOLD analysis project Ga0182744, IMG submission 128525) | Enriched Miracle-Growth compost microbial communities from Emeryville, California, USA - eDNA 3rd pass 30_C Kraft MG (version 2) (version 2) ... | reverse complement strand
TCTTGAGTTCAGCCATGACAAGCTCGCCGATATAGCCTGACGGAACCTCTCGCCTGCCGCTGACCAGCAGCGCCTCTTCGATCCGGTCAACCGCGGCGTCGACATCTTCGGTGCTTACCGGCCGCTTGCGCAAGGCCAGGCTCAGGCTGGCGCGCAACTTGTCTATGCTGAATTCTGTGCGCGTGCCATTGCGCTTGACCACCGCCGGCATGACCAGCTCGGCCCGCTCGTAAGTGGTGAAGCGCCGGTCACAGGCCGTGCAGCGACGGCGACGCCGTATGGTGTCACCCTCTTCCGAAACCCGGGAATCGATCACCTGCGTATCGAAACTGCTGCAAAACGGACATTTCATGGCTGGCTGTGCCCCGCTTTCGCGGGGCTGCTGGTGTCAGCGGTAGACCGGCAGGCGGGCGGTGAGCTCGTTGACCCGGGCGCGAACAGCGGCAATATTCGCTTCGTCGCGGGGGTTGTCGAGCACATCGGCGATAAGGTTGGCCGTGAGTTCAGCCTCGGCTTCCTTGAAGCCGCGCGTTGTCATGGCTGGCGTGCCGAGACGGATGCCGCTGGTGACAAAAGGCTTTTCGGGGTCGTTCGGAATGGCATTCTTGTTGACCGTGATATGGGCCTGGCCCAGGACTGCTTCGGCTTCCTTGCCGGTAATGCCCTTGGCGCGCAGATCGACCAGCATGACATGGCTTTCCGTATGGCCAGACACAATGCGCAGCCCGCGGCTGACCAGCGTGCGAGCCAGCACATCGGCATTCTTGACGACCTGTGCCGCGTATTCCTTGAATTCGGGCTGCAGCGCCTCCTTGAAGGCAACAGCCTTGGCTGCGATGACGTGCATCAGCGGGCCGCCCTGAATGCCAGGGAAGATCGCGGAATTGATGATCTTCTCGAACTCGGCCTTCATCATGATGACGCCGCCGCGTGGGCCGCGCAGCGACTTGTGCGTGGTGGAGGTGACGAAATCGGCATGGGGGAAGGGGTTGGGATATGCGCCGCCAGCGACCAAGCCCGCGTAGTGGGCAATGTCGACCATGAACAGCGCACCGTTGTCATGCGCGATGCGAGCCATGCGCTCGAAATCGATACGCAGGGAATAGGCAGATGCGCCGCCGACGATCAGCTTGGGCTTGTGCTTCTTGGTCAGGTTCTCGAGCTGGTCGTAGTCAAGCACCTCGTTTGCATCCAGGCCATACGACACGAAGTTGTACAGCTTGCCCGAAGCATTGACGGGTGATCCGTGCGTCAAATGGCCCCCTTCTGCCAGGCTCATGCCAAGAACGGTATCGCCAGGCTTGAGCACTGCCATATATACGCCCTGATTAGCCTGCGAGCCCGAGTTCGGCTGCACGTTGGCCGCTTCCGCGCCGAAGATTTCCTTCAGGCGGTCGATGGCCAGCTGTTCGACAATGTCCACGTACTCGCAACCACCGTAATAGCGCTTGCCAGGGTAGCCTTCGGCATACTTGTTGGTCAGCTGTGTTCCCTGAGCCTGCATGACGGCGGGGCTGGTGTAGTTCTCGGAAGCGATCAACTCGATGTGCTGCTCCTGGCGGACGTTTTCCTTCTGGACGGCAGCCCAGACGTCGGCATCGACTTGATCGAGAGTGCGTGAACGGTCAAACATGAGGGTAATCCTGGGTGAGATTGAGGCGGAAGCGTAGACAAACTGGAGCATTTTAGCCCGAATATCCGCGATCCCGATGCGATCGGGGTGCAATGTGGGCCCCAAGCGGCGTAATCGGGCCAGATTGGCCCGATTACGGAAACCGCATTCATGTTGATGTGAGCCGCCCTCATGTTGAGGCGGCCTGCGCGTCAACCTGCCTGGTCGGCGATGACGCGCGGGTTCAGGCTGTAGATACCGGTGATCGCCGCCTGTCCCAGCACATGCCCTTGCATGGCATTGAGCGCGTCGCTGCCGGTGAAACGCCCCTCGAAAGGCAGCTCGGCAATATCGAGGGCATAGACGGTGAAGACGTAGCGGTGGGCAATGGAATCATTCCACGGCGGGCAAGGGCCGTCATAGCCGAAATAGTCGCCGTTCATGTCGCGGTCGGCGGCAAACCAGTTGGTGTAGTCATTGACCCCCTGGCGCGTACCGTCCAGCGCAAGCGGGCCCGCCTTGCCGCGCGGCGTGATGCCGTCGGAATAGGCGCCCTCGGCAATCTCCTGGGTGCCGGAAGGAATATCCACGAGCACCCAGTGGAAGAAGTCCACGCGGGGAAGATCGCCCGGAATCTCGCGGCCCTCCTGGTTCACATCGTCGGGTTTGCTCGGGACATCGGGATCATGGCATATGACGACGAAAGACTGGGTGCCGACAGGTACGTCCGACCACGCCAGATGCGGATTGACGTTGCCAGCCAGCGCAACGTGGTTCTGGCCGTCGGGCTTGCCAAAGGCATAGCGCTCGGGTATGCGCCCGTTATCCGTAAAAGACTTGCTGGTTAGTTCCATAACGTACTCCTGAACAAGTGAATTCAGCCGGTAAGGGTAATGCGGGCAAATTTTCGCTTGCCAACCTGGACGACATAGGTTCCCGCCGGCAATTGCAGGGCCTTGTCTTCGATTTTTCCACCATCTATGCGCACGCCGCCTTGTTCCACATTGCGCTGGGCCTCGGCGCCTGAAGCAGCCAGGCCCGCTTCGCGCAGCACCTTCAGTATGCCCAGCGGTGCGCCCGGGATACTGACCGCGGGCATGTCATCGGGGATGACGCCATCACGAAAGCGGGCCTCGAATGAGGCGAGCGCATCTTCGGCCGCCTTGCGGTCGTGAAAGCGCGCGACGATCTCCTGGGCCAGCTGCACCTTGGCCTGCCTGGGATTGAGCCCCTGCCGCACCTGCTCCTGCAGCGCGGCGATGTCGTCAAGCGAACGGAAAGACAGCAGCTCGTAGTAACGCCACATGAGCGTATCCGAAATGGACATCAGCTTGCCGAACATGGAGTCGGGCGTTTCAGTGATGCCGATATAGTTGCCCTTGGACTTGGACATTTTATCGACGCCGTCTGTGCCTTCGAGCAGCGGCATGGTCAGGACGCACTGGGGCTCCTGGCCGTATTCCTTCTGAAGCTCGCGCCCGACCAGCAGGTTGAATTTCTGGTCGGTGCCGCCCAGCTCCAGGTCTGCCTTGAGCACGACAGAGTCATAACCCTGCATCAGCGGGTACAGGAACTCGTGCACCGAGATCGGAATGCCGCCCTTGTAGCGCTTGGTGAAGTCGTCGCGCTCCATCATCCGTGCCACGGTATAGCGCGACGCAAGCTGGATCATGCCGCGCGCGCCCAGCTTGTCGCACCATTCCGCGTTGTAGCGGATTTCGGTGCGGGCCGGATCCAGCACCATGCTGGCCTGCGCATAATAGGTCTTGGCGTTCTCGTGTATCTGCTCGGCGGTGAGTGGCGGGCGCGTGGCGTTGCGGCCGCTGGGGTCGCCGATCATGGAGGTGAAATCGCCAATCAGGAATATGACGGTATGGCCCAGGTCCTGCAGCTGGCGCATCTTGTTGAGCACCACGGTATGCCCCAGGTGGATGTCCGGCGCAGTCGGATCGAGGCCGAGCTTGATGCGCAGGGGCGTGCCGCTTGCCTGGCTTCGCGCGACCTTGCGTATGAACTCGGACTCGACCAGCAGCTCATCGCATCCGCGCTTGGCGATGCGCAGGGCTTCCTGGACTTCGGGGGTAATCGGGGCTTCTGGGGACGGCATATCTGCTTTATTGGTGGAACTTGAAAAAAATGCTCGAAAAATCAGGCCTAATACGCTAGCATAACGTGCAAGCGCGAACCCTGCAGGGTATAGATGGTTACAAGCATGGCTTGAACGCAACGCCATCTTATCAGAGCGTCAGCTAATCCATACGGGCACAGGTTTCCATGGCGGCAAGCCAGCCCCGGTCGTATCTTGCAGCTTCATCCATCCACGCAGCCCATTTCTAGGTCTTTGTCTTTATGTTCGAAAAAGGGAAAACTGGCACTCCCTCTTATCGCGAAACCGTTCGCGTGCATCGCAACCATCATTTTTTCCGCAACGGCCTGGTTCTTGTCGCGCTCGGGCTCTTTGCCGGCGCCGCCGCACTGGCGGTAGTCAAGCCTCCCGAAGCCCCAGCGCTCTATCAAGCCCGCCAGACCCTGGATCTTCCCGATGCCGCCAGCCTGACCCCTCCCCGCTCCGAAACCCCCTACATCAGCGAAACCCAGATCCGCAGCGGCGACACGCTCGCGGCATTGCTGCAGCGTTTGCGCGTGGACGAACCCGGCCTGCAGCAGTTCCTGGTGAACGAGAAGGATGCCCGCTCCATCTACAAGCTGTATCCCGGCCGCACTGTGCAGGCTGCGCTGAATGACGAAGGCAGCCTGGTCTGGCTGCGCTATAACCATACGCCAGGGACGAGCGAGAAGGGCGGCCAGTATGTTTCGCGCTGGCTGGAAGTACGTCCGGATGGCAAGGGTGGGTTCGCCGCGCAGGAGCATAGCAAGGCGGCGGCGACGGCCACTCGCGTTGCCGAAGGCGTGATCACCTCGTCGCTGTTCGGCGCCACCGATGCCGCAGGCATACCCGATTCGGTCACCATGCAGATGACGGATATCCTGGGCAGCAAGGTCGACTTCCTGCGTGACCTGCGCCGTGGCGACCGCTTCCGCATCGTCTATGAAAACTACATCCAGGATGGCCAGGAGCTTGGAGGCGGGCGCATCCTCGCCCTTGAATTCGAGAACCGCGACAAGGTCTACGAGGCTGTCTGGTTTGCCGATGAAGACGGCAAGGGCAGCTACTACGACTTTTCCGGACGCAGCCTGAAAGGCGCCTTCCTGCGCAACTCCATCAAGTTCTCGCGCATCAGCTCCACCTTCGGCCTGCGCAAGCACCCGGTGCATGGCAAGTGGCGCGCTCACAAGGGGGTCGACTACGCAGCGCCCTCGGGTACGCCTATCCATGCAACGGCCGACGGCGTCGTTTCGTTCGTCGGTAGGCAGAACGGCTACGGCAACGTCATCATCCTCCAGCATTGGGACAGCTACAGCACCCTGTATGCGCACCAAAGCCGTTTCGCCGCAGGCATCAAGAAAGGCATGCACGTCAACCAGGGCGATGTGATCGGCTATGTGGGCTCCACCGGTTGGGCCACAGGCCCGCACCTGCACTATGAGTTCCGCATTGCCAATAAGGCCGTGGATCCGCTTTCCGTTGACCTTCCCATTGCCCGCACGCTGGACAAATCTCAGCGCCTGGCCTTCGACGAAGCGGTAGCCCGCTACCGCGACCAGATCGAGATTGTGTCGCGCGAGCCGCAAAATACTGATGTCAAGGTCGCCAGCCGCTAGCATGGCCTCTTCGCTCTATATCGGGCTGATGTCCGGCACCAGCACCGACGGCGTCGATGCTGTGCTTGCCGATTTCGCGGAACCGGCAAGCCCCCACGTGCTTGCCTCGACCTTCCTGCCCATGCCTGGCGAGCTGCGCACTGAGCTTCTGGATCTGAATGCACCAGGGGCCAACGAGCTTGTGCGCGCCGCCATGGCTGGCAATGCGCTGGCCGAACTGTACGTCCAGGCCTGCCGGGAGCTGCTGTCGCAGACTGATTTGCAGGCGGACGCTGTGCGGGCCATTGGCGCGCACGGACAGACCGTCAGACACGATCCGGCGTCGGGCTACACCATACAGCTGAACGCGCCCGCCCTGCTGGCCGAGCACACCGGAATTGCCGTTATTGCGGACTTCCGCAGCCGTGATATCGCGGCCGGCGGCCAGGGAGCCCCGCTGGTGCCCGCGTTTCATCAAGCGATGTTCGCGGGCGCGGAACCACGGGCTGTCCTCAACCTGGGTGGCATCGCCAACGTCACGCTGCTTCCGGCACAAGGCTCGCAAGAGCCGGTGCGCGGCTTCGACACAGGGCCGGCCAATATACTGCTGGACGCCTGGGTCGCCGACAAGACCGGGCAGCCTTACGATGCGGATGGAGCCTGGGGCGCCACCGGCGCCGTCAACGCCGAGCTGCTTGGCTATCTGCTGGACAGCGAGCCCTGGTTTCTGCTGCCGCCGCCCAAATCGACAGGGCGCGATCTGTTCAGCCTAGCCTGGCTCACCCAGAGGCTGGCCAGCTTCGGCGCCTCGGAAAAGGGTCTGTCTGACGCCGACATCCAGGCCACACTCGTGCAGCTTACCGCCCATAGCGCGGCCCAATCCATACTCGAACATGCCCCCGCCGCCGCCCAGGTGCTGGTCTGCGGCGGCGGCGCATGCAACCCTGTCCTGGTCGCAGCCCTGCAGGCCGCGCTGGGGTTGCCAGTCGCCCCGACCTCGGATGCCGGGGTGCCCGTCCAATTGGTCGAAGCGCTGGCTTTTGCCTGGCTGGCCTGGGCGCACGAAGCCGGCGCCTGTGCCGGTCTTCCCAGCGTGACGGGTGCGCGGCACCCCAGCCTGCTCGGATGCCGCTATCCGGCTTGAAGCCGGAACCATCCTGCCGGCACTGCATCGCAACACCGCCGCCGTCGAACAAAACCCCACAAATGAATCGCAGCCCAAAAGCGGAGCCAGAGGCCGGCTTTTGGGCTGCGATTCAGACGGATGGGCTTGGGCAGGCAGGTGTCAGGCACTGCCCGCGGCGGCCCCTATGTCAAGAATCAGGGCTGGAAAGACGATCCACAGCCGCAGGTGGACGTGGCGTTCGGATTGCGGATCACGAACTGCGCGCCTTCCAAGTCGTCTTTATAGTCGATTTCCGCGCCTACCAGATACTGGAAGCTCATAGGATCGACCAACAGCTGCACGCCTTCCTTGTCGATGGTCGTGTCGTCGTCATTGACGGTTTCGTCGAAGGTAAAACCGTACTGGAAGCCCGAGCAGCCGCCGCCCTGCACGAAAACCCGCAGCTTCAGCTCCGGGTTGCCCTCTTCGTCCAGCAATTCCTTGACTTTGGCCGCCGCGGCGTCGGTGAAGATCAGCGGCGACGGTGGCGCCTGGAGATCTGTGGTTTCTGCAACGGTATTCATTTAACGCTCCGTGGCCGCCAGATGGCGGCGCATATCTAGATAAAAATACTATACCACTCCGCGTGTCGGGGAGAGGTTTCCCTGAAGTTATGGCGCCGATTCGCCCGTGTCGATGCTGACGCTGCGTGTGGCGCGCACCGCATCGCCTTCCAGTACGTTCAGGATCAGCTTGTCAGGCGCAAAGTCAGCAGGCAGGCTGAGCAAACCCACGCTGCGTTGGAATTCATCAAACTGCAGCGCGAAACCGCCGTCTTCCGCCGCGCCGGATGCCGCCGGGCTGGCTGAGCCCGGCGGCGCTTGCGGCGAGCCGGCATCCCGGGGGGTGGCGCCCCGGGCCGGTTCCAGCGTAATGCGGACCTGCTTGCCATCGCGCTTTCCTTGCGCCACGAACTGCATCCTGCCCTTGAAGGTCGGCGCATTGACGGCATTGCGCATGAACAAGGCGCGATACTGCACGTTGCTGCCCAGTATCTGGGCTTCGAAGGCCCGGATGCTGACCGCCCCTTTTGGCCCCGGGGGGAACAGCTGGTCAAAGAACGCCAGTTGGTCGCGGGTACGGCCAAGCTCGGCCTGGGTCGCTTCCAGCGAGGCCTCGAGCCCCTTGCGCGTACTTTCTTCCACCATGAGGTTACCGTTCAGGGCATCGACGTGGGCCTGCGCCTTGGCCAGCTCCGCCCGCGCCCCGATGAGCTCGCCTTCCAGTTGCTGCTTGAGTGTATCGTACTGATGCATGGCCTGGTCTTTGAACCAGTAGCGGCCGCCCAGGCCGCCCAAGATCATGCCTGACAGCAACGCCGCCAGCGCCAGCCAGCGCGCCCGCCCCCTTGAGGCAGCGATACCGGGTTGCGCTGGCGCCGCCGTTGAAACTGGGCCGGATGCGGCCTGCCTTGCGTCATTCTTGCTCTTCATGATGACACAGACACCGCCGCGGGGCCATCAGTTCCCTGCACGTAACGGATTGAAGCGGCTGCTGCCATCCGCGCGCGCAGCGTGCATGAATACAGCAAATGATCAGGGCAGTACGGCCACATGGCCCAATCCAGCCGCTTCGGGCAGGCCGAACATGAGATTCATGTTCTGCACTGCCTGGCCCGAGGCCCCCTTGACCAGGTTGTCCTGGGTAACCAGGATGACAAGCTGGTCGCCGCCGCCCGGACGATGCACCGCAATTCGCAACTGGTTGGAGGCCCGCACCGAACGCGTCTCGGGCATGCTGCCCGCGGGCATTACGTCAACAAAGGTCTCGCTGGCATAATGCTGTTCGTACAGCGCCTGGAAATCCGTATCCAGCGCCTCGGGCAGGATGCGTACATAAAGCGTGGAAAACATCCCGCGAATCATCGGCACCAGATGAGGCACGAAGGTCAGGCCGACATGCTGGCCGGCGAGGGCGTCGAGCTGTTCCGAGATTTCCGGCAGATGGCGATGCCCTGCCACGCCATAGGCCTTGAAGTTGTCGCTGGCCTCAGAGAACAGGGTGCTGACCTCTGCCTTGCGGCCCGCACCGGACACACCAGACTTGCAGTCCGCAATGATGCCGGAAGGCTCGACAAGCTTGCGCCCTCCCGCAAACAGAGGCGCCAGCCCCAACAGCACGGTGGTGGGGTAGCAGCCGGGGTTGCCTACGACTTGTGCCGCTGGAATTTTGTCGCGGTTCACTTCGACAAGACCATAGACCGATTCGCGCAGGATATCCGGGCAGGCATGGGGCATCTTGTACCAGCGCTCGAACACAGCCGTATCCTGCAGCCGGAAATCCGCCGCCAGATCGATGATCCGCACGCCCATGGAGAGCAGATGCTCAGCCTGGCTCATGGCCACGCCGTGAGGCGTGGCAAAGAACACCACATCACAGTCGTCCAGCGGAGCCTTGTCAGGCGTGCTGAAGCAAAGATCCACGTGGCCGCGCAGATTGGGGAACATGTCTGCAACAGGCATGCCATCTTCCTTGCGCGATGTGATGGCAACCAGTTCCACGTTTGGGTGCTGGGAAAGCAGTCGCAGAAGCTCGACGCCGGTATATCCGGTGCCCCCCACGATGCCAACCTTGATGCGCCGAGTCGCTGCTGAAGTCATAGCCATTCCTGATTACAGATAAACAATAAAATGCGTGCATTATGCTACACGCCAACGCGAAAACCCCCGGAACGAGCCGGGGGTTTTGATACTGCATAGGCCCAGGGCCCTTGTGTCGCGGATTAGCGCTTGCTGAATTGCTTGCGACGACGTGCCTTGTGGAAGCCGACCTTCTTGCGTTCGACTTCACGGGCATCGCGTGTAACAAAGCCAGCTTGCTTCAGGGGCGACTTCAGCGACTCGTCATAGTCGATCAGCGCACGGGTGATGCCGTGGCGAACCGCACCGGCCTGGCCGGTTTCACCGCCGCCATGAACGTTGATGTGAAAATCGAACGATTCGAGGTGGTTGGTGAGCTCGAGAGGCTGGCGAACGACCATGCGGCCGGTTTCGCGAGCAAAGTATTCATCCAGGGGCTTGCCGTTGATGACGATCTTGCCCGATCCCTTTTTCAGGAATACGCGGGCTACCGACGTCTTGCGGCGGCCAGTTCCATAGTTCCAGTTACCGATCATGACCTATCCTTAGAAATCCAGCGGCTTGGGTTGCTGAGCCGTGTGCGGATGTTCTGCGCCGGCATAAATCTTCAGCTTCTTGGCCATGGCGTAGCCCAGGGGCCCCTTGGGGAGCATGCCTTTGACGGCTTTCTGGATGGCACGGCCGGGGAAACGCTCTTGCATTTTCCGGAAGTTGGTTTCGGTGATGCCGCCCGGATACGTCGAGTGACGGTAGTATTTCTTGTCTTCCGACTTGTTGCCGGTAACGACGATTTCCGATGCGTTGATGATGACGATATAGTCGCCGGTGTCAACGTGGGGCGTGAATTCAGGCTTGTGCTTGCCGCGCAGACGGCGTGCGACTTCGCTGGCCACACGACCGAGGACTTTGCCCTTGGCGTCAATCACGTACCAGTCACGCTTGACTTCATGCGGCTTGGCCACAAAGGTCTTCATGATGGGTCCTAAAGAAAAATTTAGAAGGCTTCCCCGGTGCTACTGACCTGTCTAGGCATTGTAATTTGCCCGTACAAACATCCGGAAAAGTCAATAATAATAACATAGTTGCGGATTTTTTCCACCCGGCCAGGCGGCCGGCGCACGGAACGCGGGGGCAAAAAACCACAGAGGCGCCGCAATCAGCGTGGCCTGCGCGGCGGGGCTGCTCTTCTGGCGCCAGGGCCCCGCACCGCTTACCAAGGCTGCCTGGCGGGGCCGACGGTGAACTCGTTGATCGTGGTGTCGTCGGGCTGATCGATCGCGAAGGCGACGACGTTGGCGATGCGGTCCGGAGAAATGCCATAGGTATCGTACAGCCCCTGCATCTGGTCAAGCGACTGCTTGTCGCTGATGGTCGCCAGCAGCTCGGTATTGATGGCGGCCGGGTAGATCGTCGCTGTGCGGATGTTGGTGCCTTCCATGGCAGACTCGATGCGCAGCACCTCCATGAAGTCTCGCACGAACCATTTCGTGCCGCCATAGACAGCGCTGCCTGGATAGGCCTTGAGTCCCGCCACCGAGGAGGTGGCAATGACGT
>Ga0182744_1004367_pt1 | contig 10613 bp, 10 predicted proteins | sample eDN3rd30CKraftMG_FD_128525 | JGI IMG/M metagenome (GOLD analysis project Ga0182744, IMG submission 128525) | Enriched Miracle-Growth compost microbial communities from Emeryville, California, USA - eDNA 3rd pass 30_C Kraft MG (version 2) (version 2) ... | reverse complement strand
CTCGCGGTGGATCGCCTTGAGCTGCTCCTGCAGATAGAACTCGCGCTGGTTCTGGAAGAGCGAGCCGCGAACATCGCTCTCGATCTTTCGCTCGAGGCGCAGGATCTCGATCTCCGCGGCGAGAAGTCCGGAGAGACGCTCGAGGAGCGAATGCATCGTCGCCGACTCGAGCAGCTCCTGGCGCTGCTCCGTCCGGACGAGCATGTGCGCTGCCACGGCGAATACCTGCCGTTCGCGCGCTTCGCTTCCCTGGACGAGCGTCAACACTTCGCCCGGCAGACGACGGTGCAGCGTGACGTACTCCTCGAAGAGCGTCGTGACCCTGCGCGTCATGGCGTCTTCGCCAGCGCTCGCATCCTGGTCGGCGCTTCCGGTGGCGCCGGCGGTGCCGGCGCGCTCTCGTGCCGGCTCCGCCGGTTGCGCGGCGTTCGCGAAGGGGAGCGGTGTGATCGTGGCGCGGAGGAACGTGTCGCCCGGCGAGTAGCGGGTCACGCGCGCGCGGGCGACGCCTTCGAGCAGCACCTTCGTGGTGCCGTTGGCCATGCGCGATATCTGCAGCACGCGTCCCACCACGCCCACCCTGTGGAGATCGGCAGCGGCGGGTTCCTGCACCTCGCCATCCCGTTGCGCCACGAGGAAGATCCAGCGCTCCTCCGCGATCGCCGCTTCCACCGCGCCGAGCGAGAGCGGCCGCCCCACGAGGAGCGGCACCACCATGTAGGGGAAGACGACGACTTCCCGGAGCGGGAGCACGGGAAGCCGATCCGGCAACTCGTGACTCTCCTCGCCCCGGGTGAGCGAGATGATGGGCATGGTGGAGGCGGCTGCGGCTATGCTTCCTTCTTGTGCCGCTTCGGCGAGATCTCGAGGAGCGGGGTGGTGCCGTTCACCACACAGCTCTCGGTGATCTTCACCTCGGTGATGTCATCGCGGCTGGGAAGATCGAACATGACGTCGGTCATGATCTCCTCGAGGATGGCGCGCAGCCCGCGCGCACCCGTACCGCGGCGGATGGCCTTTTGCGCGATCGCGCGGAGCGCCGACTCCTCGAAGGTGATCTTCACTTCTTCGAGGTCGAAGAGCTTGGCGTACTGCTTGGTGAGCGCGTTGCGCGGCTCCTTGAGGATGCGCACCAGCGCGTCTTCATCGAGCGCCTCGAGCGCGACGGTCACCGGCAGGCGGCCGACCAGCTCGGGGATGAGTCCGTAGCGGAGCATGTCGTCGGGCTCCACTTCGGCGAAGGGGTTCCGCGCCAGATCCTCGATCTTGCCGCTCTGCACCTCTTCCTTCGTGAAGCCGATCTGCCGCCGTCCGACGCGCGACTCGATGATCTTCTCGAGACCATCGAACGCACCGCCGCAGATGAAGAGCACGTCCTTCGTGTTGATCTGGATGTACTCCTGCTGCGGATGCTTGCGGCCGCCCTGCGGCGGAACCGAAGCGACGGTACCCTCGAGGATCTTGAGGAGCGCCTGTTGCACGCCTTCACCCGAGACGTCGCGCGTGATGCTCGGGTTCTCGCTCTTGCGCGCGACCTTGTCGATCTCATCGATGTAGACGATGCCGCGCTCGCACTCGGCCACGTTGAACTCGCCGGCCTGCAGGAGCCGGACGAGGATGTTCTCGACGTCCTCGCCGACGTAGCCCGCCTCGGTGAGAGTGGTGGCGTCGGCGATGGTGAAGGGAACGTCGAGAATGCGGGCGAGCGTCTGCGCGAGCAGCGTCTTGCCGACGCCGGTGGGTCCGATGAGGAGGATGTTGGACTTGTCGAGCTCCACATCATCGTCGCGACCCGAGGAGCAGTTGATGCGCTTGTAGTGGTTGTACACCGCCACCGCGAGCGCTTTCTTCGCGCGCTCCTGTCCGATCACGTACTGGTCGAGGACGTCCTTGATCTCCTGCGGCGTGGGGACCTGGGTGATCGCCTCGGCGACCTCGCGCTCCTCATCTTCGGCGAGGATCTCGTTGCAGAGCGAGATGCATTCGTTGCAGATGTAGACGGACGGGCCGGAGATGAACTTCCGAACCGAGTCTTTCGATTTGCCACAGAATGAGCAGCGCAGGTGTTTATCGTGCGACATTGAATTCCGCGTTGCGGGGTGGGGCGGGATCTGTTACACCGCCATTGAAGGGCGGCGTGGGGGGTGCCGGTATACTTAACATACCCCTGGGATGACGGTCAAGCACACCGGCAGGTATCCCCCACGTGAACGATTTCACAATGTCACTTTCTTTTCCGCTGCCTCGATGGCACGCTGCTGCACTATCACGCTGTCTATGAGGCCGTAGTCCTTCGCCTCTTCCGCGCTCATGAAGCGATCCCGGTCCGTATCCCGCTCGATCTGTTCCACCGGGCGGCCCGTGTGCTTGGCCATCAACTCGTTCATCTTGGCGCGGAGATAGAGAATCTCCTTGGCCTGAATCTCGATGTCGGCCGCCGTTCCGCCGCCGCCGCTCTGCGACGGCTGATGGATCATGATCCGCGAGTGCGGAAGGGCCATCCGCTTGCCGGCCGTTCCCGCCGCCAGAAGGAAGGCGCCCATGCTCGCCGCCATCCCCATGCAGATCGTCCTGATCGGCGCGGTGAGGAACTGCATCGTGTCGTAGATCGCGAGACCCGCCGACACGCTGCCGCCTGGCGAGTTGATGTAGAGGTTGATGTCGCGTTCCGGATTGTCCGCCTGCAGGAAGAGCAGTTGGGCGATGATGATGTTCGCCACATCGTCGGAGACGGGCGTACCGAGGAAGACTATTCGATCCATCAGCAGGCGCGAGAAGATGTCGTACGTCCGCTCGCCGCGGCTGGACCGCTCGATCACGTAGGGTGGGTAGATCGTGGCCATCGGTATCTCTGTCATTGTTCTACCGTGTTCTTTTCCATGAGCCAGGCGAAGACCTTCTCTTCCGTGATGTTTCGCTCCAGCTCCGCGATGCGGCCGGCCTTCTCCAGCGAGGCGTAGACCTGACCGGGTTCGGTGCCGCGCTTCTCCGCGACTTCCATGACGCGTTCGTCGATATCTGCCTCCGTGGCCTCCAGCCCTTCGTTCTTCGCGATCGTGCTGACCACCAGGTCGCGGCGCACCTGACGCTCGGCGAGTGGACGGAACTCGCTGCGGAAGCGCTCCCGCTCTTCCTCGGGGATCTGGTAGGTCTCGAGGTACGCATCCACCAGACGATTCACCCAGCTCTGCGGAATGTCGAACGGATTGGCCGCGATGATCTCGTCGACCAGCTTCTGCCGCACCTCGGCATCGGCCTCGCGCTCCGCGTGCTTCACGAGATCTTCGCGCACCGTGTCGCGCAGCGCCGCGATCGACTCGAAGTCGCCGGTAGCCTGCGCGAATTCGTCGTCGAGCTCGGGGAGCGTCTTCCGCTTCACGTCCTCCACGGTGACGCGCACCGTTTTCGTCTTGCCGCGCTGTTCCTCGTCGGGGAAATCGTCGGGCCACTTCACGGGCCGCTCGGTGGTGCCACCCGGCGCGGTCTCGGTGATGACTTCCTCGATGGCCGGAAGCGCCTGACCGGAGCCGAGCACGATGCGATACTCGCGCGGTTCCACCTTGCCATCGGTGTCTTCGGGAATCGCGAGCTGCACGGTCACCATGTCGCCTGCCGCCGGCTTCTCATCGACGGGGGTCCATACCGCCTTGTCTTCACGCAGCTCCTCGAGCTGCTCCTGAAGCGCCTCGTCGGACACCGCACGGACCTTCCGCTCGACGCGGAAACCGGTAGCGCGTGGAATCTCGATGTTCGGCCGCACCTCGATGTGCAGCTCGAAAGTGAGCGGCTCGCCATCCGTGAACTTGAGGTCATGGACGTGCGGCTGCGCGGCGAGATCGAACTTCTCTCGCTCGAGCACTTCCTTGAAGGCTTCCTGCACCACCGACTCGAGCGCTTCCTGGCGGATCGCGTCCGCGAACTTCCGGCGCACCATGGCAGCCGGCGCCTTGCCGGGGCGGAAGCCCGGCAGGCGCACCTGCCGCGCATAGCGGCGCGCCGCCTTCTCTTCGGCACCGTGCACGTCCTCGGCCGGCACCTTCACTTCGAGGAGGCGCTCGAGCCCCTCGGACTTCACGGGAGTGATCTCGATGTTCATGGGTGAAACATAATCGTAGAGGGCGCGCGGGAGGGAAGGAGGGGCGCCCCCTCGGGGCGCGTTACGACTTCGCGCGAACCGCGAACGCCGTGAGCCGATGGTGCTGCGCCGGCTGCACCGCGGCAGCAGTGTCCGACGGCGGTGCGGGCGGAGGTGGCCCGTTCACGTCCGCCTGGTTGCGTCGCGCGTAGAACAGGAGTGCGACGATGAGAATGACGACGACGATGAGGATGAGCACGAGCTGGTACACCAGCAGACCGCGGCGGGCACGGAGGAGAAGCGGGCGGGGGAGTCTCATTGTGGAGCGGGCAGCGGTCCGAGGGAGAACGGTGATCAGGTGCGAGAGGGGGGACTCGAACCCCCACGGGTTTCCCCACTGGATCCTAAGTCCAGCGCGTCTACCAATTCCGCCACTCCCGCGCGTCAAGGCAAGGTAAGGCACACCGGGGAATGGGGGTAGCCGGCTGACCAGGAGCGCGTGGGGGAGCCATGCACGCCCCGAGCCTGGTTCGCCCCATGACGCGCATCAGGCGCGCGGCCCCGCTCGCCAGGTGGAACGTTCCTGACCGGCTCATCCGCGCGATCGGTCATTGGCGCGACATCGCTGCATCATTTTGATGCGGGCGCGCCACGGGTGCATTGACCGGCGCTCGCACCCACTGATGTTCAGTCTGCCTCGAGGCTCGACTGCCGCACCAGGGAACTTCCGAAGTCCGAACGCTGGTGCCCGATCTAACTCTCATTCAGGTACAGTGTTGACCGTGCGGTGACAGTGGCGGCCACGACGGGTCGCTTCCGCGCCCGCCAGATGCCAGCCGCGACGCGCCGCGCGATCGCTCCGAGGGGCACGTTTTTGCCGAGCGCCGCGTCGAGATATCCGCTCGCTCTGCGGGTAGTCAACCGTTCCTCCTCTTCGTTGCGTTGCACCTCATCCCGTCAGGTAAGGAGATCCCCATGCTTGGTGCAGGGCTGTTTCAGGCGAGGCTCATCATCCGCCGTTTCGTGCGGGACGAGCGTGCCGCGACCATGGTCGAGTACGCGCTCATGCTGGCGCTGATTGCCGTCGTTTGCATCGTCGCGGTGAGGGCACTCGGTGGGGCCGCTTCAGGGAAGTTCAACGAAGCCGCAAACGAGATCGGACCCGCGACTCCGTGATCGGCCGAGAACGGCATGCTCGTCGCGCATCACCGCGTATCCTGCTCGATCTGCTATGCGATGATGATGCGGCAACGATGATCGAGTACGCCATGATGTTGATGCTGATTGCGCTTGCATGTCTGGTCGCGCTGCGGATGCTCGGCGCGAATGCCAGCGCATTCTTCGCCGACGCGGCTGCTCGTGTGACCGCTGCAGGGAGTTAGGGGAGCCATGTTCGCCGACTCGATCGCAGGCGTCGCGGCCGCAGGGAGCTTCGGCGTCCTTCTCCTCGCTGCGGCGATGTGGGATGTACGAACGCGCCGGATTCCGAATGCGCTCGTAGCGTGCGCTGCGCTGCTCGGGGCGGTGTTCGCGGTGGCGCGTCTCGGAGTCGTCGATGGACTCGTGCTCTCGCTGTCGGGTTTCGCGCTCGGTCTCGTCATCTGGCTCCCCGCGTGGCTGGCCGGAATGATCGGAGCGGGTGACGTGAAGCTCTTCGCCGCGGGTGCAGCGTGGCTGGGGCCGATGGCCGCGCTGCGTGCATCGGCGTACGCAGCACTGGCGGGCGGGGCGCTCGCGATCGGGTGGATCATCTATTTGCGAGCGGCGAGTGCTCGCATGGATCGCGAAGTCGGCGAGCGCGAATCGCATGGTCACGATGGCGCCGCGATCCGCGTCGCCGCCGGCGCGTCCGGAATCACGAGTGCGGGTTCGACGGAGGGGAGTCTCGACCGGCGTCTCCCGTACGGCGTCGCACTGGCCATCGGGCTCGGCGCGGGAGCCTGGCTCCCGCACGCGCTCAGGTAGAACGGAGGAAATGGCGATGCGAATCGGACGACTGCGCAGATCGGAAGAGGGAGCGGCGCTCGTGGAGTTCGCGATCGTCCTCCCCGTGCTGCTCCTCCTCGTGTTCGGAATCATCGATTTCGGACGTGCCCTCAGCGCCCAGAACAGCATCACCGCAGCGGTGCATGACGGCGCACGGCTGGCCGCCGTGCAGTACCCGGTAGTCGACGCGCAGGTGGTGAGAGACAGCGTGCGGCGATTCCTCGCGCCGCTCGGGATCGCGCCTGACGTGGTAGTGCGAGCGACGCCGTCGCACGGCAGCCCCACGTCGATCACCGTCGAGGTGCGGCGGTTCCCGTTCAGACCCATAACGCCGCTGGCGGGCGTACTGGGACTCTCCACCATCCCGATCTCCGCGTCGGCAACGTTCCGCTGGGAGTTCGGTGCGTAGCCGGAGGGTCGCGGCAATGACCGCGACCTTCCGGCATTCCGGTGTTCAACGATTCGAAGGCGGTGCTACATGGCTGAACGGCGTTACAACATCGTCTTTGTCACGGCCCTGGTCGTCGCGATCGCGGCCACCTACGGCGTCTACCGCGTGCTGCAGCAGGTGAAGGCCAACAGCGCGGTGCGGACGCAGTCGGTGATCGTGGCGGCGCGCAACATCGGCGAAGGTGAGCGGATAGGCCGCTTTTCGGTCGAAGAGCGAGAGTGGCCGGCGGGAACGGCGCCCGAAGGGTCGTACGCCGTGACCGACTCGTTGATAGGTCGCGTCGCACGCGTGCCGATCTTCACGGGTGAAGCTGTCGTCGCGGGCCGCCTCGCTCCGCCGGGCGTGGGCCCGGGAATCGAAGTGAAGATCACACCGGGAATGCGCGCGATGGCCGTGAAGATCAACGACGTCGTCGGCCTGGGAGGTCTCATCCAGCCCAACAGCCGCGTCGACGTGCTGGTCACGCTCAGGAGTTCCGATGGGAGCGGGAGGGAGGAAGCGAAGCTCTTCATGAGCAACATGCGCGTGCTCTCCGTCGGTTCGCAGGTGGAGCGCGGGAGCGATGGCAACTCGAACAACGCCACAACGGCCGCGCTCGAAGTCACACCGGAAGAGGCGGAGCGGTTGGCGATCGCCACGCATCAGGGGAGCATCCAGCTCGTGCTGCGCGGCTACGGCGACCCCGATTCCGTCACCACTTCCGGCGCGACCACGGCTGACGTTCTGGCGCAGCTCCGTTCCGCCGCTGCGCGCAACGTCCAGGAAACGCCGCCGGCCGCTCGGCGTCGCGCGCCGGCGCCGCGGCCCGTGCCGGTCGCCACCGTTGTGCCGCCTCCCGCTCCGCCGGAGACCGTGTACCGCCGACCCACTCCTCCCGAATCTCTCGAGGTTCGGGTCTATCACGGCGACAAGGTGACGAAGCAGAAGTTCGCGTCCGATTCCACCAGAACGCCCTGATGCGAGGGGCGGCAACCACGGGCTGCTTCGCTGCGCCCTCGACAGGAGCTACCAGGTGACCCACTCGTGCAAGGTCGATCGCGGTGCAGCGTTCGTTCTCCTGTTGCTACTGGAGCTGGCATCGGCGGCGTCGCTTCCGGCACAGCTCCCGCGCGTCGCGCAGAACGTGGCCGACGTCGTAGTGCCCGTGGATCTTCCCGTCGGCAGATCGTACCCGATCGAGACCACTTCTCCGGTGAGCAAGGCATCGGTGGCCAATCCGGAGGTCGCGGACGTGGTGGTGATCGGCGAACGCGACATCGTGATCAACGCGCTGAAGCCGGGTGAGACCGACGTGATTCTCTGGGAGGTCGGCGCGCCGCGCAAGCACTACCGGATCTCCGTGCATTCGTCGGCCGATCGCCAGCAGATCATCATCGCGGTTCGCTTCGCGGAGGTGCGCCGCGACCTGCTGCGTACCATCGGACTCTCAGGCCTGTATCGCGACGCCGACGTGCGCGCGGGAAGCGGTGTGTTCCGCAACGACGCCGCCATCAACAACACCACGGGAGCCGTGACGCTTCCGGCGGCCTCCGGATACGGCACGGTTCTCAGCGACTTCGGAACCACGAAGTTCCTCGCGCTGCTGGACGCCGAGGAGCAGAAGGGCGATGCGCGCATCCTCGCGCAGCCGAACCTCATGGCGGCCAACAACGAGGAGGCCAGCTTCCTCGCCGGCGGCGAGCTCCCCATCCCCGTGGCGCAGGCATCGGGCACGGGCGGTACGCCGCTCGTGACGATCCTGTGGCGCGAGTTCGGTATCCGCCTGTCCTTCACTGGCGAGATAATCAGCGACAGCCTCATCAAGCTGAAGATCAAGCCGGAGGTTTCGAGCCTCGACTACGGGAACGCGATCACGCTCGAGGGCTTCCAGATTCCGGCGCTCCGCACGCGGCGCGTGGAGAGCACGGTGGATGTGCGCCGCGATCAGAGCCTGATACTCTCGGGGCTTCTGGATGACGAGCGTCAGAAGGTCCGCACCGGCGTACCTCTCCTGTCGAGCATTCCGATCCTGGGCACGCTCTTCTCCAGCACCCGCTGGCAGAACAGCGAGACCGAGCTGGTGGTGGTCGTGACTCCCGTGGTGATCGATCCGCTGTCGCCGCGCCCGCAGGACGTGCTGCAGTTCGCGCCGGATTCGTCGACTCCTGCCGCGGAACTTCTCCGGCCGCACGACGTACCGGCGAAGCCCGACAGCAGCTCGCGTTCGCAGCGGCCGTGAGACGACGATGCCTCGAAGTGCGCTGATCGTCGCGGATTCGGCCGGGCCGACGGAGCTGGTGGCGAGCGTGCTGCAGCGCCAGGGCTTCGCGCCGTTCGAATCCGTCGGCAACTGCGCGGAGGCGGCGCAGTCGCTCCGTGCCGGCCACTTCGACCTCGTGATCCTCCCGCTGCAGAGGATCAGCGCCGCCGAGCTCGCCGCTGTCGAACGCGAGACTCGACGTTCGGGAAACACGTTCGTGATCGGCACTGCACCGCACGCCGATCCCGAGCTCATCGTGCGCGCGATGCGTTCGGGCGTGCACGAGTTCCTCATCCACCCACCCGATCCCAACGAACTGTCGGCGGCCGTCGACCGCCTCATGCGGCGCGCCGGATCGGCCGCGCGCAGGGGGTCGGCGATCGCGGTCTACAGCGCGAAGGGAGGGGTCGGCAGCACGACCGTAGCCGTCAATCTCGCATTCGCTCTGGCGAAGGAGCATCCCGATGGCCGTGTCGCGCTGGTGGATTTCACCACCGGCGGCGGCGACGTGCGCGTGATGCTCGACCTGCGCTCGCCGTACGACACGGGCGACCTGGCTGGCAAGTCGGAAGGGATCGACGCCGAGTTCCTCCATTCGTTGCTGACGCCCGTGTCGGGCGGAGTGTGGGTACTCCCCGCCTCGGAGGATCCGGCCGGCAACGAGGCGCTCGACGGAGGTGCGGTGACGAAGATAGTCGACCACCTCCGCGCGAACTTCGCCTATACGGTGATGGACTGCGAGCACACGCTCGGCGAGCGGGCGCTGGCCGCGCTCGACGCCGCCGACCGCATCGTGCTCGTGACGCAGCTCGACGTGCCTTCGCTTCGCAGCACACAGCGTACGCTCTCGCTCTGCGGCCGCCTGGGATACGCGGACGATCGACTCCACGTCCTGGTGAATCGCTTCCACTCCGGAGATCTCGTGTCGCTCTCGGACGCCGCCGGCGTGCTCGGGCGTGATGTCTCGTTCACGCTTCCGAACGACTACCGAACGGCGTCGGCGGCGCTCATCAAGGGAGTCACCATAGTGGAGTACGACGCGGACTCGAAGCTCGCGGAGGGCTATACCGCGCTCGCCGGACGTCTCAACGGCGGCATCGACGAGCCGGCGGGCGGTGGCCGCCGCGCCTCGAGACTCGGCAGGATGTTTGGACGGGGACGGAAGGGATGAGCGGCTTCCTGCGCGATCGGCTGAATGGACGCGATCGGAACGGCGCGTCGCTCGATGGTGTGAGCGAGATCGACGACTCCTCCGCGGGGTCGGGGATGTACGGTCCGACGCGCGCCGAGCCGCCTGCTCTCACGCCGGTCGAACAACTGAAGCTCGAACTGCATCGGCGGCTCATCGAGCGGCTCGACCTCGAGGCGCTCGAACAGATCTCCGACGAGGCGACGGTAGTTCGACAGATCCGTCAGGCGGTGGCGGAGCTGCTCCGCGCCGACTCGACTCCGCTCAGCCAGGCGGAGCGCGAGGACGTGACCGATCAGATAGTGTACGAGGTGATCGGACTCGGGCCGATCGAGCCGCTCTTTCGCGACAGATCAGTAACCGACATCCTCGTCAACGGCCCGAAGGACATCTACGTGGAGCGCGGCGGCAAGCTGTCACGCGCGCTCACGTCGTTCAGGGACCAGGCGCACCTTCTCGCGATCATAGATCGGATAGTGAGCCGGGTGGGACGCCGGGTGGATGAGTCGTCGCCGATGGTGGACGCCCGTCTTCCCGACGGTTCGCGCGTGAACGCGATCATCCCGCCGCTCGCGGTGGACGCGCCGATCCTTTCGATACGCCGATTCGGCAGCGACATCAACATCCAGAAGCTCGTTCGCTTCGGCACCATCACGCAGGAGATGGTCGACCT
>Ga0182744_1004365_pt1 | contig 10614 bp, 10 predicted proteins | sample eDN3rd30CKraftMG_FD_128525 | JGI IMG/M metagenome (GOLD analysis project Ga0182744, IMG submission 128525) | Enriched Miracle-Growth compost microbial communities from Emeryville, California, USA - eDNA 3rd pass 30_C Kraft MG (version 2) (version 2) ... | reverse complement strand
GTCGACATGCACCAGCCGCTCGTCGAAGGGCGCCAGCTGCACGACCTTGTCGGCGCCGCCGGTCCTGCCCGGGTTCAGCACGAAGCTCGCGCCGTCATAAAGCTGGTCGTCCTGGCCGCCGACCGAGTTCAGATAGACCAGCGGCAGGTCGGTCTCGACCACGCGGGCGACCATGTGACCCATGCGCAGGTCCAGCTTGCCCCGGTGATAGGGGCTGCCGTTCGGCACGATCAGGATCTCGGCCCCGGTCTCGGCCAGGGTCTCGGATACCTCGGGCCACCAGGCGTCCTCGCAGATCGGGCTGCCGATGCGGACGCCGCCCACGCTGTAGGGGCCCGAGATCGGCCCGACGTTGAACAGCCGCCATTCGTCGAACAGCTGCTTGTGCGGCAGTTCGTGCTTCAGCACCCGGGCGGCGACCCGGCCGCCCTGCAAGACCCAATAGGCGTTGTAGAGCCGGTCTCCCTCGGCATAGGGGCCGCCGACGCCGATCGTGGGGCCCTCGGCGCAGTCGCGGGCCAGCGCCTCGATCTCGGCCATGGCGTGCTGGGTGAAGGCGGCTTTCAGCACCAGGTCCTGGGTCTGATAGCCGGTGATGAACATCTCGGGCAGCACCAGCATGTCGGTCCCGGCCGCGCGCGCCTGCTGCCAGGCGTCGCGGGCCTTGGCGGCATTGCCCGGCAGGTCGCCGACGGTGGGGTTCAGCTGTGCAAGCGTGATGCGGAACGTATCGGTCATGGCGCGTCCTTCGGCTTTGATCCCTGTGATAGGCGAGGGCGCGGCAAAGGAAAAGTCGGCTTTGCGCCGGCCGGCCCATGCGGTAAACCCTTGCCGAAAGAACGAACAAAAGGCGGAGGCAGGTCCATGAAGGCAGCCATTTTCGCATGCGCGATGATCCTGGCCGGCAGCGGCATGGCCGCCGCCCAATCCGTTATCACCAAGCAATATGACGACGGCGGCGTCTATGAGGGCACCTTCCGCAACGGCAAGCAGCACGGCCGCGGCACCTATCGCCTGCCCTCGGGCTATGAATACACCGGCGACTGGGTCGAGGGCGAGATCCTGGGCCAGGGGGTGGCGAAATTCCCCAACGGCTCGGTCTACGAAGGCGCCTTCGCCAAGGGCAAGCCGAACGGCAAGGGCAAGATCACCTATGCCGACGGCGGCACCTATCAGGGCGACTGGCTGAACGGGCAGATCACCGGCCAGGGCGAGGCGCATTACGCCAATGGCTCGGTCTACAAGGGCGGCTTCGTCAACGCGCTGCATGACGGCAAGGGCGTGCTGACCCAGCCCAACGGCTATCGCTACGAGGGCGACTGGAAGGCCGGCGTCAAGGAAGGCTTCGGCACGATCACCTATCCCGACGGCGCCGCCTACGAGGGCGAGATGAAGGCCGACCAGCGTTCCGGCCAGGGCAAGCTGACCATGCCGGACGGGTTGTCCTATAACGGCGGCTGGTCGGCCGGGCAGATGGCGGGGCAGGGCAAGCTGGTCCAGCCCTCGGGCGACAGCTACGAGGGCCGCTTCGCCAATGGCAAGCGCGAGGGCAAGGGCATCGCGACCTTCGCCAACGGCGACCGCTACGAGGGCGATTTCCGCGCCGACAAGCGCTGGGGCGTGGGCACTTTCACCGGCACCGACGGCTATGTCTATACCGGCGACTGGGTCGAGGGCCGGATGGAGGGGCTGGGCCGCATCACCTATCCCGACGGTTCGGTCTACGAGGGCGCGCTGAAGGCCGACATGCCGGACGGCCGCGGGCTGATCACCTATCCCGACGGCGCCACCTATGACGGCGACTGGCTGGCCGGGGTGATCGAGGGCCAGGGCGTGGCGAAATACGCCAACGGCCTGGTCTACGAGGGCGGCTTCAAGCGCGGCCGGAACGAGGGGCAGGGCCGCATGACCTACCCGGACGGCTATGTCTACAATGGCGCCTGGCGCGACGGCCAGCGCCACGGCCAAGGCCAGGCGACCTATGCCGACGGCACCACCTATGACGGTTCCTTCGTGGACGGGTTGCGCCAGGGCAAGGGCCGGCTGATCGCCCCCGACGGCTTCCGCTACGAGGGCCTGTGGAAGCAGGGCGAGATCGACGGCGAGGGCGTGGCCACCTATGCCAACGGCGACGTCTACACCGGCCATTTCGTTATGGGCAAGCGCCAGGGCGCGGGGGTGATGCGCTATGCGACGGGCGAAGTCGCCTCGGGCGAATGGGAGGACAACCGGCTTGCGGTGCCGGTCGAGGGAGCGGCGCAGGGGGAGACGCCGGAGGGGGCGGTGCCGGAGGAGCCGGCCGAGGGGACCGTGGAGCAGTAGGTTGAAGCAGCCGCACCGGCGTCCGCGCGCTAGCCCGCGCCGTATGCGGCCCCGAGTCGCTTCGCGGCGGTGGCGATCTATGGCCCGGGATCGGATTGGACAGCCGCATCGCCCGTGACGGTCGGAGGGTGCATTTCCCCCCGCCACGATCGGTCAACGCAGGAACGATCAAACCAGGCGCGGTTTTTCAGCGCCGGGTTGTCCAGGTTGCGCCATTCGCAGGCGGCAGGAACGGAAATTTTTGGCCATCGAGCAGAAAACAGCTCCGAGCAGGCCGGTGTAATAGCCGTTGCATCCTCCCCTCTCCGAGCGTAGCTCACGCGCAACAGTGTCATACTGCTCTTCCCGGACCTTGGCGTCGGTCTGGGCGTCGTAAATGCCGGAATCACCGAATTTGTAGGACGTGATCCTGACATAGCGATCGTTGAAGCAAAGGAATTCAAGCCTGCGGGCAAGGATCGTTCTGCCATCCGTGGCAAAAAGCGCGACCGGAGCCCGGGGGAAATAATATTGCAGCTTGAGCATCATGCCATTTGGTAGGGCGACGCTTTTGGGCGCATGCCTGACCCATTGCACCCCCGCGACCGCCGCCTAGAGCAGGAAAAGAAAGACCGGAAGCAGAAGCAGATGATGGGCAAACGTGCGCAGCATCGCCATCATTTCCTTGGGTCAAAGTAAACGCTATTTCTGCGGTCTCTTAGCACCTCTGCCGAAAAGCTTGCGCGCCATGTTCCGCTGATGTGATAGGGTATGCCGCCGGGCTCGAAATTCATATCCAGAGGATCGGCAATCATACCGTGCCGTGGGCGCTGCCTGTTTCCGGGTCAGGGGGATCGGCGTGCCGTTGCGCAGATACGGCTGAAGGCAGTTCGATATGCTTTCGTGTGGATCATGTTCATGCCGGGAACCTCATATGCCGCGCGGCATCCTCCAACAGCAGATCACAAGATTCGGTTAATGCTGCGCGCGTTGCGCGCCGTCCCTCACTCCACCACCCGCACCCCCACCGTCTCGCCCCAATGCGCAAAGGGCAGCACGCGCCCATCCCGCCGGCTTGCCGCCACCCGATCCAGATCGACCGACGCCTTGACCCAGCCGGGCGCGTCCATCGCCCCCTCGGCCACCACGCCGCTTTCCGGCCACAGCCCGTCCGGCGGCGCATAGATCGCCGCCGCGCCACGGTTTTCGTCCACCGCCGGGCTCCAGTCGACGTCCCCCACCGTCGGCGCCTGCACCACCACGCATTGGCTCTCCAGCGCGCGGGCCATGGCGCCGATGCGGACGCGGTTGTAGCCCGCCACCGTGTCGGTGCAGGAGGGCACCAGGATCACCTCGGCCCCGGCCTCGGCCAGCGCCCGGCCCAGCAGCGGGAATTCGCTGTCGTAGCAGATCAGCACGCCCAGCCGCCCGACCGCCGTGTCGAAGACCCGCAGGCCAGGGGCGCCGGTCACGTCCCATTCCTCGCGCTCGAAGCGGGTCATCACCTGCTTGTCCTGGTGGCCGATGCGGCCGGCGGGGCCGAACAGCACGGCGCGGTTCACCGGCCGCGGCCCCTCGAACACCGGGCCCGAGGCCGCCAGGATATGCAGCCCGTGTTGCGCCGCCAGTTCCGCGTGCAGCGCGTCGCGCGCGGCTTCGTGCCGGGCGACCTCGTGCAGCGAAGCCTCGAGATCGCCGGCCACCGCGCGGCCGCCCAGCGAGGCCAGCTCCATGGCGCCGTATTCGGGAAAGACCAGCAGGTCGCAATCGGCGGCATCCCGAACCCAGGCCGAGATCTTGGCGCGATAGGCGTCGAAATCCGCCAGCCAGTCGAAAGGATAGGCGGCGGCGGCGATGCGGACGGTCCGGGTCACAGCGTTTTCATCCAGAATTGCAGCGGCTTGCGGGTCGGGGCCTCCTCGCCGATGTCCTTCCACTCGAATTCGGCCACCACGCCCGGCAGCGGCGCGTAACCGCGCTTGCGCCAGAAGCCGTCCAGCGGGCGATAGTCCTGCGGATGCAGCGGGTGATCCTCGGGGCGCATCACGCGGCAAAAGGCGCTGTAGCGGCGGCCCAGGGCGCGGGCCTGCGCCTCGCGGCCGTCGAAGAAGGCATGGCCGAGGCCGTGGCCGCGATATTCGGGCAAAAGCACCGATTCCGCGCAATAGAAGATCTGCTCCAGCGGCTCGGGGCGCGCGGCGAAGGCGGCGGCGAAATCGCCGGCGTGATCCTCCATCGGCGCGCCGGTCGCGGCGCCGATCATGCGGGGGCCGTCATAGGCCGCAACCACCACCGCGCCGGGCGACTGATAGGCCTGCAGGTAGTCGCGCTCGTAATCCAGGTCGCCGTCGTAGAGATAGGGCCAATCGCGGAACACGGCGATGCGCAGCCGCGCCAGGTCGTCCAGCGCGGCGGCCACGGCATCGCCGGTCAGGCTGCGCGTCCGGATCATTCCCCGACCACCTGCCGGGTCCAGTCGGCCAGGTTGTAATAGGTCGTCACCCGGGCGATCTTGCCGTCCTTGACGGTGAAGAAGGTGCCGGCGGGCAGGAGGTAGGTCTGGCCATTCGCCTCGGGCAGACCCTCGTCGGTGGCCAGATAGGTGCCGTTCACCACGAATTCCGCCGCCGCGCGGTCGCCGGCCTCATTGGCGAAGATCACGATGTCGGTCAGCCGCTCCTTGTAGCTGCGGGTCATGTGGGCGTTGAACTCGGCGAAAGCCGCCTTGCCGCGGCGGATGCCGCCCTCGTTCACATGGTGCTCGACCTCGTCATGCAGATAGGCCAGCATCTCGTCGGTGCGGCCGGCATTGAAGGCGTCGTAATAGGCGGCGATCAGGGCCTTGGTATCCATGACAATCTCCTTGTTTCTCCCGGTCTAGCGCGGGTGAGGGCGCAGGTCACCTCCACCCTTTGGCGGAGGCGTTAACCCTTCTGCAAGGCTGACGCATTATTCCCATCGCCGGGCGGCTGGTGTAGCCAAGGGGCGGCAAAAAGGGGATGGCAGATGGCTGAGGCGCGACGGATCGACTGTTTCAAGGCCTATGACGTGCGCGGCCGGCTGGGGACCGAACTCGACGCGGACGTGGCCTGGCGCATCGGCCGCGCCTTCGCGCAGGTCCTGGGCGCGCGCGAGGTGATCGTCGGGCGCGACACGCGCGAGACCTCGCCGGAACTGGCGGCGGCGCTGATCCGCGGGCTGAACGAGGGCGGGGCGAATGTGCGCGACCTGGGCCTGGCCGGCACCGAGGAGATGTATTTCGCCACCGCACATTTCGGCGCCGATGGAGGGATCGAGGTGACGGCCTCGCACAACCCGATCGACTATAACGGCATGAAGCTGGTCGGGCGCGGCGCGGCGCCGCTGGACCCCGAGGGCGACTTCGCCGCCATCGCCGCGCTGGCGCAATCGGGCGATTTCGCCGAACCGGCCGCGCCGGGCGTGACCCACGACTTTGCCGAGGCGCGCGACAGCTATGCCCGCGCCATGGCCGATTTCGTCGACATTGTCGCGCTGAAGCCGCTGACCGTGCTGGTCAACGCCGGCAATGGCACGGCGGGGCCGACCTTCGACGCCATCGCGGCGGAACTGGAGCGGCGCGGCGCGCCGCTGCGCTTCGTCCGCGTCAACCATGACGCCGATCCGACATTCCCGAACGGCATTCCGAACCCGCTTCTGCCGGAAAACCAGCCGATGACGGCGGATGCGGTGCGCGAACATGGCGCCGACCTGGGCGTGGCCTGGGACGGCGATTTCGACCGCTGCTTCTTCTTCGACGAACAGGGGAATTTCATCCCCGGCGAATATATCGTCGGGCTGCTGGCGACCGCCTTCCTGGAAAAGCACCCGGGCGAGAAGATCGTCCACGATCCGCGCGTGGTGCTGAACAGCCGCGACATGATCGCGGGGGCGGGCGGCCAGGCGGTGCAGGCCCGCACCGGCCATGCCTTCGTCAAGCGCGCCATGCGCGAGTCGGGTGCGATCTATGGCGGCGAGATGTCGGCGCATCACTATTTCCGCGATTTCCACTTTGCCGACAGCGGCATGATCCCCTGGCTGCTGGTGGTCGAACTGGTCAGCCGCAAGGACACCAGCCTGGGTGCTCTGCTGGCCGAGCGGATGCGGGCCTTTCCGTCCTCGGGCGAGATCAACTTCCGCCTGGCCGATCCCGGCGCTGCCATCGCCCGCGTGGTCGGGCATTTCGCGCCAATGGCGCTGCGGCGCGACGATACCGACGGGGTCAGCCTGGAATTCGCCGACTGGCGCTTCAACCTGCGCAGCTCGAACACCGAACCGGTGGTGCGGCTGAACGTCGAATCGCGCGGCGACGCGGCGCTGGTCGCCGCGAAACGGGCCGAGATCGAGGCGCTGCTGGCGGGCTAGTCCCCCGCCACCGCCGGCGGCACGCGCAGGATCGCCTCATGCCGGGCGATGGCCTCCTCGAGATCCTCGTAGACCTCCAGCGTGCCGCGTTCCAGCACGGCGCCCATGGTGCACATATTGCGGATCATCGGCATGGAATGGCTGACCACGATGGCGCCGGAATTGGCCATGCGATCGTTGAACACCCGCTGCGACTTCACCCGGAAATCGGCGTCGCCGACGCTGGTCACCTCGTCGACCAGATAGGTGTCGAAATGGATGCCCATGCTGGTGCCCATCGCCAGCCGCGACCGCATGCCCGAGGAATAGCTGGCGAAAGGCTGGTGATAATGCTGACCCAGTTCGGCGAAATCCGCGACGTAATCGACCAGCTCGTCGCTGTCGACGCCATAGATGCGGGCCACGAAGCGCACGTTCTGCGCCCCGCTGAGTTCGCCGTGAAAGCTGCCCATGAAGCCGACCGGCCAGGAGATCGTGCCATCCGACAGCACCCGCCCCGAGGTCGGCGAGACGGTGCCCGCGATCATGCGCAGCAGCGTCGACTTGCCGGCGCCGTTGCGGCCCAGCAGCGCCACCGAGGCGCCGGTCGGAAAGACCGCGCTGATATTGTCGGCCACCACGGTCCGGCGTCCCTTCAGACGATAGGCCTTGGTCAGGTTTTCCAGCCGGATCATGGCTCAGGCGCGGTCGCGGATGCTGTAATAGATCAGGACCAAGACCGACCAGGCGGCCAGCAGCATGCCCGCGACCATGAACAGCAGCCACAGCCGCTGCGGCTCGGTCGAGCTTTGCGGGATCTTGGGCTCGATATGGGCGGCGAGGTAACGCGACTGGCGCTGCGCCTCGGCCATCGCCGTCTCATAGGCGATGCGGGCGGTGCGATAGGCGCCCTCGGCGAATTCGCGGTCCACGGCCAGCTTTTCGTATTCGGCCATCAGCTGGGCATAGCTTTCGCCGGCCGGACCCTGGCCCTCGGCGCCGAACTTGCCGCGTTCCTGGTCGATCAGCCGGCGCAGCGCATCGATCTTCTGCTGCGACTGGGTGACGCGGTGGTCGGTCGGCTGGGCATTCTCCAGCAGCATGTCATGCGCGACCAGCGCCTCGGCCAGCTGGCCCTGCAACCCGCTCAGCACGCCCATCTGCCCGGCAAGATCGGCCTGGGGATCGACGATCTGCGACTTCATGCGGAACGCGGTCATGGCCTGGCGGGTGGCGGTCAGCTCGTCGCGCGTCTTGTCCAGTTCCGCCTTGGCCAGCCGCGTCGCATCCTGCTGGGCGACGGCGGAAAGCTGGTTGATCTTGTCCGAGCTCTGCTTGAACACCGCCGCGGCGATGGCCTGGGCGTCCTCGGCGCTGAAGGCGCTGACGTTCAGGGTGATGAGCGAGGTCGAGCTGTCGTAGAGCACCTTGACCTGGCGCTGCCAGTATTCGGTCAGGTCCTCGACATGGCCCTTGGGGTTGAAGGCGAAGACGAAATCATGCGGCCAGTCGCGCGAGAAGCGCGCGCGCAGGTCCAGCTGCGCGTCGATCTGCTCGACCATGTCCTGGCTGCGGATGTATTCATACAGGATGTCGGTATCCGAGGCGCTGCCGCTGCCGCCGGTGAACGAGCTCAGCCCGCCCAGAAGGTCGATCGACGGCGCCATCTGCTCCTTGCGCACCGAAAAGCCCACGGACGAGACATATTGATCGCTGGCCCTGGCCCAGAGATACCAGGCCCAGAGCAGGGTCGGCAGCACCACCAGCGCCAGGAACGAGGCGAGCATCAGCCAGTGCCGCCGCTTCGGCTGGGCCATGGCGACCGCGGGGCGGACCGGCGTCGCCGGCCGGGCCGGAGGCTGCCCCTGCGCCGGGCGGGGCACGGGTTGGCCCATGGGCTTCACCGGGATCGGCTTGGCCTGCTGCTGCGGGCGCACCGCCGGCGGCTGGGCATTGCCCTGCGGCTTGGCGGGCGCCGGCTGCGTTTGCGGCTGGGCGGGGGCGCCCTGGCCCTGGAACGGCCGGTTGGCCTGCGCTGACGCGGCGGGATTGGCTGCGGGCCGTGCGGGCGCGGGCCGGTCCGCCGCTGGCTGGGCCGGGGCGCCGGAGGGGCCGCTGGCCGGGTTCGAAGGGGTGCTCACCGCAGTTGCGCTTTCGCTGGTTTACCTTTTCGGCGCAGTTGTTACATATTGCGGCTCGTCAAGACCAGCTTTTGCGTTCACATGTCCGACATCACCCGCGAGATTCGACCGCCGCAGCGCCCGTCCCGGAACGGGCCGCGCTTTCGCATGATGCGCATCATCGTGGCGCTGATGCTGCGCGAGATGGCGACGACCTATGGCAAATCCGCCGGCGGCTATGTCTGGGCGGTGCTCGAGCCGGTGCTGGGCGTGGCGCTCTTGTCGCTGATCTTCAGCCTGGCGCTGAACCGGCCGGGGCTGGGCACCAACTTTCCGTTGTTCTATGCCACCGGCTTCCTGCCCTTCGCCATGTTCAACGACATCACCAACAAGGTGGCGAGCTCGATCCGCTTCTCGCGCCCGTTCCTGGCCTATCCCAGCGTGACCTTCATCGACGCGATGATCGCGCGGGTGCTGCTGAACGCGCTGACCCATACCGTGGTGATCGCCATCGTCTTCGTCGGCATTTACGTCATCTTTCAGCTGCCGGTGGTGGTGAACCTGGCACCGGTGCTGGAATCGCTTCTGCTGGTCACGCTGCTGGCGGTCGGAGTCGGCACGCTGAACTGCTATCTGATGACCGCCTTCCCGATCTGGGAGCGGATCTGGCAGATCCTGACCCGGCCCCTGTTCCTGATGTCGGGCATCTTCTTCACCTTCGACCTGATGCCGCCCCAGGCGCAGAACCTGCTGTGGTACAATCCGCTGATCCATTGCGTCGGGCTGATGCGGCAGGGGATCTATCCGACCTATCAGGGCAGCTACATCAGCCCGGAATATGTCATCGGCATCTCGGTCATGCTGCTGCTGCTGGGGCTGATGCTGCTCGAACGCCGGCACCGCGACCTGCTGGAGCGCTAGGCAGTGGACTCATAATTTCGCATCCACAGTCTTGCTGATGCAAGTGCGACTGCGGCGAGGAAGTTCCTCGCCAGCTTGTCGTAGCGTGTCGCGATCCTGCGGAAGCGCCTGAGCTTGCAGAAGAAGCGTTCGAAGAGGTTGCGCTTGCGGTAGATGCCTGGATCGACCGACCGCTGAACCTTGCGGTCGCGCCGGGTCGGAATGTGCGCCTGCCCGCCGCGCTCACAGACCAGATCGATCAGGTGTTGCCAGTCATAGCCGCGGTCGGCGACGACAATGGAGGCGGTCGGAAGGGCTTGCAGCAGGCCGGGTGCGGAAGCCTTGTCGGAAGCCTGTCGCGCCGTGAGTGCGAGACGGACCGGCAGTCCCTTCTCGTCGACGACGACATGGATCTTGCTGGTCAGTCCTCCACGAGGACGGCCGATGGCGTGATCCGGGCCCCCTTTTTACCGCCAGCGGCATGCTGGTGGGCGCGGACGATTGAACTGTCGATCAACTGCATCGATTGCGCGCCAAAGCCTCGAACACACGCAGCCATACGCCGGCCTTGGCCCATCGATCGTAACGGTTGCAGGACGTCGTGCAGGGGCCGTAGCGCTCGGGCAGGTCGCGCCAGGGCGAGCCGGTGCGCAGAATGTAGAAAATCCCGCTCGGGACGCGCCGGTCATCCGCCCGCGCCACTCCACGAGGCTTGCTGGGAAGCAGCGGTGCGATCAGTGCCCACTCCCGGTCCGCAAGGTCGAAACGTGCCATTCAAAGCTCCTCCTCAAGGATCCTTGAATCACGATCCAGCCTCAACGGAATCCTGTTATGAGGACAGAACCTAGCGGCACATATTCGTGGCATAGATCCCGACCGAGCGGTGAAAGGCGCGCAGCGGGCTCGACATGATCTCGTTCTTGACGTCCTT
>Ga0182744_1004363_pt1 | contig 10622 bp, 9 predicted proteins | sample eDN3rd30CKraftMG_FD_128525 | JGI IMG/M metagenome (GOLD analysis project Ga0182744, IMG submission 128525) | Enriched Miracle-Growth compost microbial communities from Emeryville, California, USA - eDNA 3rd pass 30_C Kraft MG (version 2) (version 2) ... | reverse complement strand
TGCTTTTGCCGCAGCCGCTCGGGCCGACCACCGAGACGAATTCTCCCTCGCGGATACTGAGGGAGACATCGCGTAGCGCCTCCACCTCGCCTGAGCCGGTTTTATAGATCAATCCCAGTTTCGAGGTGCATAGCGTATCCTTGGCCGGGGCCTTGCCCGCAGCCGGGGAAATTGCTGGCGCGCCGGTCATTTGGAGAATGCCTTGATGCCTTCGTCGGCCAGCTTCATATCGACCTTGTTGCCCTCGGCGACCAGAACCGGATTGTAGAACTGGCTCAGCTTGGTTCCCGCGGGAATGCCGCCGTCGCCGCCGAAAATATCACTGATCGTCTTCCATTCGGCATCCGTGTAAGCGCCATAAGGCTGCGGATCGTTCAGCTGCTGGAAGGTTTCCGCCGTGCGCTTGATCAGGTGAACGTTGTCGCGCAGCGCCTTGTCCAGATCGCCGGCCGGTTTTCCGTATTGCTTCCAATAGGCGCGCACGACGGCTTCCGGATTCATCAGCATGATGCGCTGGTTGAGGATCATGCCGCGATAGATGGCCTGTGCGAGAGCCGGATTCTTCGCCACGAAGGCGTCGCTCATCACCATGCCGCCGCCGGCGATGGGCGCCGAGAAGATGCGGAACTGCTGGCCCATGCTTTCCATCGCCGCGATCTGGCCGACGAATATGCTGATCGCGTCGACCTGGCCGCCTCTCAGGGCCGCGAGGGCCTGCGGACCGATGCCGATCGGCAGGATGTTGACATCCTTGGGATCGACCCCGTTTCGGCGCAGCATGCCTTTTGAGAACGGCACCGTGCCGGAGGCGAGAGAGGGCACGCCGATGGCCTTGCCTTTGAGATCGGCAACTGTTTTGACGGGGCTGTCTGGAAGCACGATGATCTTGTAGGAACTGTCTCGTTCCTGGCTGTAGAACATGTGAACAGGCAGGTTCGGCTGCTTCAGTTTCGTCGATATGAGTTCGAGGAAGCCGCTATTGGCCACTTCGGCGGCGCCGGCGAGAACGAGCTGAACGGCGGCTGCCGATCCGGCGGTCGGCATATAGTCGCCGCGAAAGCCCAGCTTTTCATAATAGCCCATGGGAATGCCAAGAAACATCCAGGCGTGATCGGCGCGCACGACAGGCGCGGCGCCGGCAAAGCGGACGAGCGGCAGGCTCTGCGCGCGGGCCACATAAGGCATCGCGACCGTCGCTGCTCCAGCCATCTGGAGAAATGTGCGTCTTGTTGCGTGCATTACTTCTCTCCTGCTGATTGTGATCTGGATCTCAGACATAGCCTTTGGCTTTCGTGGACGCGTCTTCGCCTTGCGCGGCGGCAAGCTCCCGCTCGGTCGCAACCGGAAGCGCGGCGGAATCCTTGAAGAAGGTCACGAGTTTGAAGCCCTTCTCGACCTGCTTGCGCGCGGCGCGTCCGGAGCCGCATTGGATGCCGGGAATGATTCCGTGTGTCTCGCACGCGCGCAAAATCTTCTCGACGGCCGCGACGTGTTCAGGCTCCTCCTTGTCGAGGTCCGGCGGCAGGCCGAGGCCGAGCGCCAGGTCGGCCGGGCCGATATAAATGCCGTCGAGGCCCGGTGTCGAAGCGATTTCGTCGATCCGCTCCACGCCCTCCTTGGTTTCGACCATCACGAAGCACAGGACTTCATTGCCGACCACGCCGATGTCGCGGCTTTCCATGGCCATGGACGCGCGGATCGGTCCATAGGAGCGTGTGTTGCCGCGGCCGTAGCGGCAAGCGGCGACGGCCTTGCGCGCTTCCTCGCCCGAACTGACCATCGGTACGATGACGCCTTGTATTCCGGCATCCAGAACCTTGCCGATCATCCAGCTTTCGTTTGCCGGCACGCGCGTGAACGGCGTGATACCATAGAGCTCGATGGCGCGCATCATGTCGATCATCTGCGGATAGTCGATCAGTCCGTGCTGCTGATCGATGCAGATGTAATCGACGCCCGGCACGCACATGAGTTCGGCGCTGAACGCTGAGCCGATGGCCGCCCAGGCGCCGAGCGCCGGCTTGCCCTCGCGCCATGCCGCTTTGAGACGGCCGGCGCGCGTTCGCTTCATCTTTTTATCCTTCACGTGGCTGCCTCACTCCGCAGGTTGACAAGGCGATATGCACGATGCGTTCCATTCGGTTCGGTGGTTGAACCGTGGCTTCAGGAAACGGCGAGCAGCGACGTCAGCTCCTTTGTCGACGCGACTGTTTCCATGCGTCCGATCAACTGGCGTACGTCCTCGACACGAGCCGCGCCGAGCAGGCCGTCGCCGTTGTCGTGCAACTTTTCGGCAAGGTCGTTTTCGCTGAACGGATTGTCGCGATGTCCGGGGCCGGGCAGGACATCGCCGGCATAGCGGCGCCCATTCGTGGTTACGATCTCGACCCTGGAAAGATTCTGTCCGGCAGATCCGGGCGCCTCGGACAGGGATTTAGAGACTTCGATCTTCACGTTGTCGGCGATGAAAGCGGCGCGCCTGGCGTCATGCACCTTGTCGAGATCGAAGCTGGTGATGTCGATGAAGCCGTCGAGGACGGCGGCGCCGACGATATAGGGCAGAGAATGATCGGCGGTCTCGCGCGAAACCGGATGCCAGGGGTCTTCGCGAATTTCAACGAGGTGATGATAGACGCCAGGCTGGGTTGTTACATGGACGGAGGCGATCGCCGATCCCTCCGGCATCTGACGATAGGCCGAGATGGCGGAGGCGATCGCGCTTTGCGCACGCGATCCGACCGGCCAGCGCTTGAGATTGGTATGCGTCATCACGCGCGTCAGCCGGCCGGGATCGAGCCGCTCCTTCAGCATCGGAAGGACGTCGGCGGTGACGCCGAACTTGGCGAGAAATCCAAGCCGCCCGCTGAACGGCCGCACCGCGCCTTCGGCTCCGACCGAGGCCAGAAGGCAGGAGTCGAGCGCGTGCCGCATGGCGTCGGCGCCATGAAAGCGCTTCCACATGGTCAGGTCGCCGCGCCGGTTGGTGATGCTGGATTCGATCTCGTCGCTTTGCATGTGCTGGATGGCGGCAATGCCGAGCGCCTCGCACATCTGTTCGAAATTCAGCTTGAGCAGCTTGCCGATCGCGCAGGTGGCGCCGATGGCAGACACGGTCGAATGGTCCCAGCCGGCGGCTTCGATGGGGATGACGTCGTAGAGCGCCTCGGTGACTTCATAACCAAGTGCTAGCGCGGCCAGCAGCGTGGCGCCTGGAATGCCGCGCCAGTCCGCAATGGCGACGAGCGCCGACACCATGTCGCTGGGATGGCCGCCAGCGCTGCGCCCAATCAGCACGTCGTTGTAATCGTAACAGCGCAGCAGCACGCCATTGGCCAGCGTCGCCTTGTCCGGCGTGGCTTTCACCGGCGTGCCCCAGACGACCGCGCCGTTCGGATCGGCGGGAAACAGCGCCAGATACTTCCGCGCGATCACCGCCGCGGGATGACGGAATGCACCAAGGCCGACGGCGAGCGTGTCGGTGAGCAGGCGCTTGGCATCCTGGAGCTGCGCGCCCTCCAGATTTTCAGGGCTGGCTAAAGCGTATCCAGAAAGACACTCAACGACAGGATCCCGCCAATGTTCAGTCACGTCCCAGACCTTCTGTTTCTGCCCCCGATCGTCAAACGCTAACATCAAAGTGGATACACTTCAATGAGCAGTGTGCTGAAACTATCGGCACTTTAGCGGCGCATATCGCAGTAAATTTGTGCAGCGCAGCGTTTGACATTGGCCAAGCACGGTCTTATCCAAGACAAACTGGATACATTTTTGAAGAGCAGGACCTGAAATGAGAGGTCGCGAACTCCAAGACGCCGGTCAGGAGCCCGGGCATGGCGACAGGCTGGACGCCGACGCCGTTTACGAATCTATCAAGACGCTGATTACCGACGGTGTTCTGAAATCCGGCGCGGCCGTCAGCCAGTTGCAGCTCACCCGCATGCTGGGCGTCAGCCGCACGCCGATTCGCGAGGCTTTACGGCGCCTGCAGGCCGAAGGCCTGCTCGCTGCCGAGCGCAATCGCCGCATGCGCGTCACGGTGGTGACGCCCGGCGAACTCGATGCGATTTACGCCACGCGCATATTCCTGGAATCCATGGGTGTCGCCCTGACGGTCCCCTATATGTCGGCTGAAGACCGGGCGCAGTTGCAGGAAGCCTCGCGCGCGATCGACTGGAATTGTGCGCTCAGAGATCCGCAACGGCATGATCGCCATCTGTCGCATTTCAAATTGCTGGCCATGAAATATTCGGGCGATGGCGTTCTTGCCGCTGTCGCCGAGCAGTTCGATCGCTGCGAACGCGTGCGGAAAATCTATCAGTCGGTCTCGCCGGGCAATGTCGCGGTTGGCCGCGACGAACACAATGCCCTGCTTGCCGCCTGCCTTCGCGGCGCCACAGATGATGCGGTGTTCATCGCCTCCCGGCATCTGGGCCGCACCGCTCTCGCCGTGATCGGCTACATGGCTCCGGATTATGAGCCGCGGGCGGTTCGCTTTGCCCTCAATCAGACCGGGCGCGGTGTTTCGCATCCGATGAATGGCCCTCTTCTCAATGTCGTCGGGACCGGCCCGGTCCGCCGCGCCAGAGATGCAAGCGACAAGAACACCGACGACCAGAACACGGGCGACAAACGCGATAAGGCAAGCGGCGAATGAGCGAGTTCAAGGACAAGACGGTCGTCATATTGAACGCCTCCGGCGGCATTGGCCTGTCGGTCGCAAGGGCGTTTCTCGCCAACGAGGCGAAAGTCGTGGCGGTCGAGAGCCAGGCTGGGCTCGATATTGTCCGCGGCGCCTTGGGGGAGGTCTCTCCCGGCCGGCTGACCTGCATCGAGGCGAGCGGCGATTGCTCCGCCGTCTTCGACCGGTGCGAAGAGCAGGTCGGTGCCGTCGATATCTTCATTTGCGCGGCGCCGCCGGTCGGCACGGTGAAGGTGCTGGAAATGTCGGCCCTCGTGCTGCGCGATACGGTCGAGGGGGAACTCGTCGCGCCAGCCCTGCTGATGCAGGAAGCGGCCCGCCGGATGGCCGCGCGCGGCTGCGGCCGTATCATCGTTTTCTTCTCCATGTCCGCCAAGACCGGCGTGCATACCCACGTCGCGCCCTTTGCCGCCGCCAAGGGCGGGCTGCTGGCCTATGCCAGGGTCATGGCGGCGGAGCTCGCGCCGTTCGGCGTCACGGTCAATTCGGTCGCCACCTCGCTGTTCGAACCGCAGGTTGCCGACATGGAGCCGGGCGAGCGCGAATCCCTGGCGCGGGCCATACCCGTGCACCGGTTCGGGCGCACGACCGAGGCCGCCCACGCTGCCGTGTTCCTGGCATCCAAGGATGCTGCGTTCATCACCGGAGAAACGATGAACATGTCTGGCGGCCGGTTCATGGATTGAGCGCGGTATTGGTTACAGCAATTGGTTCCGGTTCGAACGATCGAGGAGCTTCAGCATGAAACTTGTTGAGACCCAGAGAGGGCGTAACGACCGTCATTCCAAGGATTTTTCCTGGATGGTCGATGCTGCCGGCAAGCGCTTTCGCATTCACACCGACGCCTACGTGGAAGAAGATGTCTACAAGGCCGAATTGGAGCGAATTTTCGGACGCACATGGACCTATGTGGGGCATGAGAGCGAGATCCCGACGCCGGGCGAATTCATTACCAGCTATATCGGTGACCAGCCGGTCATCGTCGTCCGCGATCGTGAAGGCACGGTCCGCGTTCTGATCAATCGCTGCGTGCATCGCGGTGCCGCTCTGTGCCGCGAGACGCGCGGCAAGACCCGCGCCTTCATCTGCCCCTATCACGGCTGGTCCTATGACACGTCGGGCAAGCTCGTCGGCATTACCGACCGCGGCATCGCCGGCGGCTATGACGAGGATTTCGATGCGCCTGAGGGGCTCTATCGTGTGCCGCAGGTCGACGTCTACCGCGGTTTCATTTTCGCCAATCTCGATCCCGAGGCAGGCCCGCTGCTCGATCATCTCGGCCGCGCCAGGGACGTCATCGATCTGAAGCTGAACATGTCGCCGGTCGGCGAAATTCGCCTGACATCCAGGCCTTATTCGGTGCGCTACAAGGGCAATTGGAAATTCCAGGCCGAGAACATCGTCGATCAATACCACTTTCTGTTCGTGCACAGCCCGTTCTCGAAACTGCAGACGAAATTCGGCGACACGACCGGTGACTTCGGCGTTCACAAACCGGGCAAGACCCATGCCGAGCGACGCAACACCCGTTACCACGGCGACACATACGGCTGCGAGCAGGGCCACGGCCTGTCGTTTCAGCCCGAGAGCGATCCGGACAATCTCAGGCACGGCCACTTTGCCGAACACTTCGCCAAACTCGCCGAGAAATATGATGAAGAGACGCTCTGCCGCATCGGCGGCAAATGCGCCGGCGCGATCTTTCCCAATCTCGGCCTCATTCACCATCAGATCCGGACGTGGCGTCCGCTCGGCCCCGAACTCACCGAAGTTACCGTTTACCCCTATGAGCTTGTCGGAATCGACGACGAATTGAACGCCGGCATGCTGCGCAGCCAGGAGCGGTTCTATGGACCCGCCGGCTACGGCATGCCCGATGACGTCGACATCTTCAGCCAGAACACCGAAGGGCTGCGCGGACGCGCGGTCGAATGGCTCATTCTCGAACGCGGCATCGGCTCGGATGTGGAGACCGAGAATGGCGATTTTCGCGGCCTGCCGGCGAGCGAGGCGTGTCAGCGCGGCCTGTGGCGCAAATGGGCATCGGCGATGAAGGGGGTCGAGCAATGATGGCGACCATGTCGTTGAGCGACGTCACTGCCGCCGTCTCGGCGTTCCTGTTCCACGAAGCGAAACTGCTCGACGATGCCCGCATTCGCGACTGGCACGCGCTTTATACCGACGATTGCCATTACTGGGTCCCGATCGACGAAACGCGGCCTGCCACTGAATGCGCGGCGATCATCAACGACAATGGGCTGGCGCTGGAAGAACGCATCTATCACCTCCTCGAAACCACCTTCGCCGCCCAGACGCCGAAGTCCCGCACCCTGCATTTCATCACCAACGTCTATATCGACGGCTCAGCCGACGGCGACGGCATCGTCGTCCATTCCAATCAGTTGATCTTCGAATTGCGCACCGGCGATTATCGCCAGGTCGGCCTCGGCGAACTGCGTCCGATCCCCACTTCAGTGACCCATGAACTTGTGCGCGCGGGAGAAAGCTTTAAGATTCGCAGCAAGACCATCCGCATCATCGACCGCGACATGCCGCAGAGCAATCTGACGTTTCTGCTGTAGGGGCGAAAGGCGTCACTTCGCCCGCAGCGCGCCAAATAGCTCCGCGATGCATTGCGAACCGACGCTCAACAGATCGAAGCCCTGGCCGTAGCGCAGCCAGTCGGCCCACAGGCCGCGCATCATCGCATCGAAGACCCTTGCCGCCACGTCCGATGTCCAGCTCGGATTCAACGAACCATTGTCCCGCGCCATCGTGAAAATTCGAACCAGATGGGCGTGCATGGCAGCGTCCGCTTCCCGCTGGCGTCTGAGGGCTTCGGCCATCTCGCCGACATATTCGCAGCGGAACAGAAGGATGGCGTAGACGCGCTGGCGCCGTGCGTCCGACGTGATGATTTGCAAGCAGGCGAGTGCGATCTGTTCCACCAGGCCAAGCGGATCGGGATGCCCCTCTACCGAGGCCTGCTCGATAATGTCTTCCTGCGGCAGGCGGATACGCTCGTGCAGCGCCTTGAACAGATCGACCTTGTCGGAGAAATGCCAGTAGATGGCGCCGCGGCTGACGCCCGCCGCTTCGGCGATGCGCTCCAGCGAAGTCTCGGTCACACCGTTGGAGAAAAAAAGCTGCTCGGCCGCATCGAGAATTTTCTCGCGCGTTCCTTCTGCTTCCACTTTCGTCTTTCTCGCCATGCGACCCTCTTTACATACGACGCTGTATGTATATATGCTGCGCCGCACAAAATAAAGCTTTTGCGCGAGCTGCCGATTGGGCCAACCTATGTCTTTGAAGAAAAATAGAATTCATCCAATTCTAGCGGTCGCGAGCTGCTGTCTCGGCCTCGCCGCCTGCAACGCGCCGGCCGCCAAACCTCCGGCTCCGCCGGCTCCAAACGTCACCGTTATGGAAATCAAGGCGCGGCCCGTGCCGCTGCGGTTTCAATATGCCGGGCGGGTCGCCGCCTTCCGGGAGGTCGAAATCAGGTCCCGTGTATCCGGCATATTGCTGGAAAAATCCTTCACCGAGGGGGCTACCGTGCAAGCCGGCCACGTGCTGTTTCGCATCGATCCGGCGTCGTATGAGGCGGAACTTGCCCGCGCCCGGGCGCAACTGAAAGAAGCCGAGGCGCAGATTTCGCGGACCATGCGAGACGCGGAACGGTCGAGCGCGCTTTACCAGCGCGAGTTCGGCACGCAGAAGGCGCGCGATGACGCGCAGTCCGCCTATGAATTGGCGCAGGCGACCGTGCTTGGCGCGCAGGCGCAGGTGAAGACGGCTGAGATCAACCTCAGCTACACGACGATCACAGCGCCGATCACCGGTGTCACCAGCCTCCGCATTCTGGCTGAAGGCAGCCTCGTGGGCACTGGGCAGGACAGTCTTTTGACACGCATCAGCCAGCTTGATCCCGTCTATGTGCATTTCTCGTTCACCGATACCGAGCTGACGGAAATTCGCCGCCTTATAGACAGCGGCGAGGCCGAGGGTCCGTCCGGCGGAAAACTGCAGGCAAAGATCAGCTTCGGTGACGGCAAGCAATACGAGCATGCGGGCTATGTCGACTTCACCGACAGCAGTGTCGATCTGCAGACAGGCACGATCCGCGGCCGGGCGGTCGTTCCCAATCCCGACCTGAAGCTGCGTCCCGGTCAGTTCGTTCGCATCTCCGTCGAGGGCATCACCCGTCAGGACACGGTTGTCATTCCGCAGGCGGCAGTGATGCAGGGTCCGCAGGGCCAGTTTGTTTTCGCCGTCGACGGCGAGAACAAGGCCTCCATCCGTCCGGTCTCCGTCGGCCGCGATGTTGCCGACGGCTGGATCGTCGAAAAGGGTCTCGAAGCAGGTGATCGTATCGTTACCGAAGGCGTGATCAAGGTGAAGCCCGGCTTGCCGGTGGCCGCCACAACCATGAAAGCCGACAATACGGATCCAGCAACGAAGGTTGCCCGGTAATGAAAATCAATCCTTTCATTGACCGGCCGGTTTTCGCGGCCGTTATTTCCATTGTTTTTCTGCTCGCCGGTATTGTCGCCATGCGGACACTGCCTGTCGAGCAATATCCACCGATCGTTCCGCCGCAGGTCATCGTGCAGGCGACCTATCCCGGCGCCAGCGCCGAGACTGTCGCTCAGACCGTCGCCGCGCCGCTGGAGCAGCAGATCAACGGCGTCGAGAACATGCTTTACATGCAATCGACGAATTCCAGCTCGGGCACAATGCGCCTGACGGTGACGTTCAAAATCGGCACCAATCCCGATCAGGCGACCATCAACGTCAACAATCGCGTTCAGCGCGCCGTTTCGATTCTGCCCGCCGAGGTCACCCGGCAGGGATTGATCGTCAACAAGCAGTCGAGTTCGATTCTCGCGCTCGTCACCATGTCGGCGACGGATGCCCGCTACGATTCGATTTTTATCAGCAATTATGCGCTGCTGAATGTGATCGATGAGTTGAAGCGCGTGCCGGGCATCGGCGATGCGTCGCTGTTTGGCGCCAAGAACTATTCGATGCGTGTCTGGCTGCGGCCGGACAAACTGGCGCAATACGCCCTGACGACGGGAGACGTCGCCGCCGCCATCCGCGAGCAGAACGCGCAGTTCGCCGCCGGCCGTTTTGGCGAAGAGCCTTCGCAGAGCCAGCTTGCCTTCACCTATTCGGTGAATACCGAAGGCCGGTTGCCGGACGCCAGGGCCTTCGAGGATATTATTGTCCGCTCCGATTCGAACGCCGCCACCTTGCGTCTCAAGGACATCGCCAGGGTCGAACTCGGCGCCCAGAACTACGCGTTCAACGCCACCCACAACGGCACGCCCGCCGTGCCGATCGGAATTTATCTCCAGCCCGGTGCCAATGCGCTGGCGACATTCGCCGCCGTGCAGAGCCGCATGGCCGAACTGCAGAAGAACTTTCCGCAAGGCGTCGCATACGCGATTCCCTTCGATACCATCCGCTTTGTGCAGGTATCGATCGAAGAGGTCATCAAGACCTTCATCGAAGCGATGGTTCTCGTCATCCTTGTCGTTTTCGTCTTTCTGCAGAACTGGCGCGCCACGCTCATCCCGATCATCGCGGTACCCGTATCGATCCTCGGCACCTTCGCGGGCATGTTCGCGCTGGGCTTCTCCATCAACCTGCTGACCCTGTTCGGGCTCGTTCTCGCCATCGGCATCGTCGTCGACGATGCGATCGTCGTGCTGGAAAACGTCGAACGCATCATGACCAAAGAGAGATTGTCGCCGCGCGAGGCGACGATCAAGGCGATGCAGGAGGTGACGGGCCCCGTGGTTGCGATCGTTCTCGTCCTTTGCGCCGTCTTCGTTCCGGTCGCGTTTCTGGGCGGGCTCGCCGGCGAGATGTATCGCCAGTTCGCAGTGACCATCGCGGTGTCGGTGACGATCTCCGG
>Ga0182744_1004362_pt1 | contig 10629 bp, 10 predicted proteins | sample eDN3rd30CKraftMG_FD_128525 | JGI IMG/M metagenome (GOLD analysis project Ga0182744, IMG submission 128525) | Enriched Miracle-Growth compost microbial communities from Emeryville, California, USA - eDNA 3rd pass 30_C Kraft MG (version 2) (version 2) ... | reverse complement strand
CTTGCACCTGACGCGCGAAGGCGGACACGGACAGCGCCGCATCGCGCACGCGGCGGATGCGACCGGCAGCGCCATCGTGGCCGCGCTGGGCGCCCGCGCGCGCGGGCAGGCCGGCATTACGCTGCTGGAGCGCCACTGCGCCGTGGACCTGCTCCTGGCCGGCCCACCGGGAACCCGGCAGGCCGTTTGCCGCGGCGTGCAGTTGCTGGATCTGCGCGCGGGCCGGGTATTCGAGGCCGCCGCCGCCCACGTGGTGCTGGCCAGCGGCGGCGCGGGCCAGGTGTACGGGACGACGACCGCGCCGCCGGCCGCGACGGGCGACGGCATTGCCATGGCATGGCGCGCGGGATGCCGGATCGCCAACATGGAATTCACGCAATTCCATCCCACCGGCCTGCATCATCCGCAGGCCGCGGGGTTCCTGATCTCGGAGGCGGTGCGCGGCGAGGGCGGCGTGCTGCGCCTGCCCGGCGGCGCGCGCTTCATGCCGGCGCACGACCCGCGCGCCGAACTGGCGCCGCGGGATATCGTCGCCCGAGCCATCCAGACGGAAATGGCGCGCCACGGCCTGGACTGCGTCCATCTGGACATCAGCCACCAGTCGCGGGATTTCCTGCTGGCGCACTTTCCCACCATCCATGCGCGATGCCTGGCGCTGGGCATCGACATCGCGTCCATGCCCATCCCCGTCGCGCCGGCGGCGCATTACACCTGCGGCGGCGTGGTCGCGGACGTCGCGGGCCGCAGCGGCCTGGCGGGGCTGCATGTGATCGGCGAGGCGGCGTGCACCGGACTGCACGGCGCGAACCGCCTGGCCAGCAACTCCCTGCTGGAGTGCGTGGTGACGGGCAGGGCCGCGGCGCGGGACATCCTGCAGCAGGCCGCAAAGCCCTCGCTCGGCGCCATAGCGGGTCGGGCCGCCGCCGGGACGGCCTCGCAGCCGGCCGCGGACCTGGCGCGTTTGCGGCTGGAGCTGCGCCAGCTGATGAGCCGCGACGTCGGCGTCGTGCGCAGCGACGCCGCGCTGCGGCGCGCGGCAGCGTTCATCGCCCCGCTGCGCGCCGCCATGGAGGTCCGGCTGCATCGCGAAGGGCCGAGCCTGGAATTGCTCGAACTGCGCAACCTGGCGCTGGTCGCCGATCTGATCGTGCAGGGCGCGAGCGCGCGCCGGGAAAGCCGCGGCGCGCATTTCAACTGCGACAGGCCGGCAGGGAGCGGCGCGTGTAAGGAGCAAGGGACCGTGTCGCAGTCTAGTGTGCGAGCCGTCTAATTTTCTTCGGTCCTAGGATTTCAGCTTCGCGAGCGCTCCGGTTTTGCGCAGAGCTAACAGACTTTTCCTTATGCTCTTTTCGATTTGCGATGCGGCTGCAATGTGTCCGACCAGGCTGCGGAGACGCGCCACATCAACATCTTCGACGCTGGTCTGAAGGAGCCGAACCTCCCTCCGGATTTTCTGCTTTGTAGCCGGCAACACCTCGATCCCCTGGGTGTGCACGAGAACGCCGGTGATGATTTTTTTTTGGCGTGATTGAAAGCAACGGGCCTGATGGTAAGAATAGCCGTGCTTATGTACGATTTTTTTAATTGACCATAAAAATGCAGGTGTTGCCGCGGTGCCCGAAAACGTTAGATCGTCGACGTAGCAGGTAAAGATGATGTTGTTCTCTTCCGCGTGTGTGGCAAGCTCCTCTAGCATGGGGTGAGCTACCAAGAATGCCAGTAGTTGGCTGGTGTGGGTGCCGATGGGGAGCCGGCCGGCTCTAGTCGTCAGTTTGGTTAGAAGCCCTGACACGTCAGGGCTGCATTTCAGGGTGTCGGCAAAGTACCGGTAGACCTTCCGACTTGAGGTGGATGCGTAGAACTTCCGGATATCGATTTTTACGGTAGGCAGGGAATTGACATGGGCCTGCGCGTTCGTAATATAAGAGCGACCCTTTACTCCAGAATGGAGATAGGCAGGCTTATTGCCCTGGTTGAGCAGTTCATAGATGTTCTTCTGGATTCGTTCGAGAGATGGGATGGGCCGTTCAATATGGCGAGTTTTACCGCCGCAGACCGTGCTGAACGAATGATAGGTATCATCCCGTTGCGCTAAATTTTCCAGGTAGGGGAGGTGAGCTTGAAGAGCTTTTGCCAGTCGCTTCTTGCTTTTCAATTTGTGCAGGGACTCTACGATGCGCATAAGCGAAGGCCTTGGACCTGCCTGTTCCTGGAAGGTTGAGAATTCTAGGGCCCATCCCTGAATTCCTCGATCCAGTTCCATGCCAGCTTGATTGCCAACAGAAGAACTGTCTTGAGATTGCGGCGACGGCGCAATTGCCGCCACAATGAGTCCAGGAACTTCCTCCAGCGTTTGTAGCGACCACGTCCCATATCGGCCATCTCAGGCTCCTTTCCAGTAGCGATCCTGCGGAAGGCAGGACCTTTCGTCTGCTACTGAAAAAGGGGAACGCTGGGGCTTTAAACCCTAGGTTTCTCACATTTGCCCGCGCTTCGTCGCGAGGCATCCATCGGTGTCAACAGTCGCTAATTGCGCCCCTGACTATCGACGGAGATTCAGCCGTGAACTGGCTGCGAGCAGCATCGTGCTCCGGCACTACTATGACGATTGGCCTCTAGAAGGTGCGATATGGTGCATGAGAAGTACCGTAACGTCTGGCGAATCACAATAGGAGTTTTCTTGGGGATAGTCAGCACTGAATGGAATCCTTGGATGAAGTTGCTTGGAGCGCGTCGCAATCTGGGCTTCAAGCCAGGCCCAGCGACTCTCTGACGCTGGCCGCCAGCATCTGCGCCGTCGCGGCGGAGAGCGTCCATCCCAGGTGGCCATGGCCGGTGTTGTAGAACACCCCCGGCCGCCTGCCGGGGCCTACCCTGGGCATCATGTTCGGGGTCATCGGGCGCAAGCCGCACCAGGGCACCACGCGCGAGGTGCGGATGCCGGGGAAGTGCTTGCGCGTCCAGTCCACCAGCGGCTGCACGCGTTCGGCCCGGATGTCCATGTTGAAGCCATTGAACTCGGCCGTGCCGGCCACGCGGAAGCGATCGCCCAGACGGCTGGTGACGATCTTGGCTGCCTCGTCGAGCAGGCTCACGCTGGGAGCGGCGCCGCGGCTTTCCGCATCGTCCAGGTGCACGCTGATGGAATAGCCCTTAACGGGATAGATGTTGAGCGAGTCGCCCAGCCGCTTGGCGAATAGCCGGCTGGCGGCGCCGGCGCAGATGACGACGGCGTCGGCGGACTCGCGCTGGCCGGCCCGCGCGCCGTCTTCGTTGGCGAGATCCAGCAGGTAGGCGCCGCGCTCATGGATGATGTCCCGGACGTCGGCGTCGTGCACGAAGCGCACGCCGCGGCGCTCGCAGGCGCGGGCCAGGCCGCTCGTGAACTTGTGGATGTCGCCGGTGGCGTCCGACGGCGTGTAGAAGCCGCCATGGCAGGCGGTTTGCAACGCGGGCTCGATGCTGCGCGCCTCGTCGGGCGTCACCGCGTAGCGTTCCAGCCCGCCCGCCTGCAGCAGCTCGTTGGCGCGCCGCGCCGTCTCGAAGCTGGCGGCGTCGTGATAGATGTGCAGGATGCCCCGGCGCTCCAGGTCGAAGTCTATCTTTTCTTCTTCCGCCATCGCGTAAAGGTATTGACGGGCTTGGATGGCCAGGCGCGTGGTGTCGATGGTGTTCTGGCGGTAATGGCGGATCTGTCCGATGAACTGCGCCAGCCAGGAATACTTGTGCCAGCTGAACCGGGGATTCAGCAGCAGCGGCGCGTTGTGGCGGCCGAGCCAGCGCAGGCCTTTCATGATGGTGGAAACGCTGTTCCAGACCTCGGCGTTGCTGGCTGACAATTGGCCGCCGTTGGCATAGGACGTTTCCATGGCGGGATAGCGCTGGCGGTCGTAGACGGTGACGTCGTATCCCCGTTTGTTCAGGGCATAGGCAGACGTGACGCCGGTAATGCCGGCGCCGATGATGGCGATGCGGGGCATGGTCGCTCCAGATTCGAGTGGCCGCGGCCACCCGGCCGCAGCACCCCATCTGTCTCTGTACCTGAGAGCTTCACCCGCTGCGCGGACGGCGGCGGGTTCCCCTTCGGTGGGCGCGCCTGGCGCCTCTCTCCAGATTGTCTAGGCCGCGCAGTCTTGTTTGCCTGAGAGTTTCCGGGGCGGTTGCTCCGTCGGCGCCTGCAGTGACGGCAGGTCTCTTCTGCGGGGTTTTGAATCGACCCGGCCAGAATAGCCAAAATCCCACGATGTGAGACCAAGGGTTAGTACCAGTTTCGATGGGCATGGAGGGCGCGCGCGTTGCGCGCCCATCGGCAGGGGATCGAGCGATGATCTTGCCCAAAGCAGGAAGCGCCACGCCTAAGAACAGGCGGGCTCGTCCCCTTTTTCGTTGTTACCTCTCCGTTGAACTGTACATCCCTGGTAAAAGCATGGTGCAAGGGGATGCGCTATAACCGGACTTTTACGCATTACTGCCTCTTGCGGGGCGGCGGAGCGTGCTGTTTTGCCGGCAGCCCTTTGACCGCGTCCGGCCGGGCCCTCATCCATGCCCCGTTTCATCCGTCGTTACCCTGTTGCGCTGCTTGCCGTCCTGACGGGCCTGGTCGCGGGATGTTCCTCTCCCAAGCCCGCGTTCGAGAAAGAAGATTTCGCCCAGAGCGACACCTATTCCCGCACCGTTTCCGCCAGTAGCGCCGCCGCTTGCGACGCTGGCCGCCGCGCCTTGCTGAGCCAGGGCTATTACATCGACCGGTTCGAGTCCGCCCGCGTGACCGGGCACAAGAACTTTCAGGCGGAGGACGGGCAGCACACGCAGATCAGCTTCAACATCGAATGCGCGTCCGACGGCAGTTCGAACGAGCGCGCGACGGTGTTCGCCAACGCCGTGCAGGACCGCTATTCCATCAAGCGCACCGCCAATTCCGCCAGCGTGGGCGTAAGCGTGCTGGGGCAGGTGTCCATGCCTTTCGGCGCCAGCGACGATTCGCTGGTGAAGACGGCCAGCCAGACGGTGGCGCGGCCTCAGTTCTACGACGGATTCTTCCAGCTGCTCCAGCGTTTCCTGCCGGACGCGCAGGCCGCCTCGGCGCCCCAGGACGTTCCGGCGAAACGCGCCAAGGCGGCGCCCAAGCCGGCGCCGGCCGAGCCCGCCGTGTCTCCGGATGCGCCGGCGGACACCTTGAACCCGGCCGCCGCCACGGGCGCGCCGGCGGCGGCAGCCAAGTCCGGACCCGCTGGCAGCCCGCCGCCGGCCGAGGCGCCATCGGCGCCCGCCAGTTCCGGATCCGGCGCGGCCACCCCGGCCGCGCCAGCTCCGGCGGCCAAGCCCGCGGCCGCCCCGGCGCCCGCGCCCGCCCCGGCGGGCCCGGAGGCCGCCAACTGAGCCTGCCCCCGCGCGCCGGTTTGCTGTAGCGCAAACGGCCGCCGAGCGGCCGTTCGCGCCCGCGCCCGCATCCGGCGATAATCCGGGCCATGACATACCAACTACTCAAAATGCTCCATGTGGCGGCCATGGTCGCCTGGCTGGGCGGTTCGCTGTTCGTGTCGCTGTTTCTCCTGTCCTCGCAGCCGCAGGAAAGCGACGAAGCCCCGAAAGAACGCAAGATGCTGGGCGCGCTGCGCCGGTGGACGCTGTTCGTCACCACGCCGGCCATGGTGTTGACCTGGCTTGTCGGCCTGCACCTGGCCATGACCTTCGGCTGGTTCGCCATGAGCTGGATCTGGGTCAAGATCGGCTTCGCGCTGGCCTTGTCGGCGCTGCTGGGCATCCAGAGCGCGGCCCTGCGCCGCATGGCGGACGGCAGCGGCCGGCGCCCGCCGCTCGTCGATCTGTATGCGCCGTTCACGGTCGTCGCGTCCGCCGCGATCGTCACGCTGGTCGTGGTCAAGCCCTTCTGATTCCACGGCGCGATCCGCGCGGCGGGCATATGCCGCGCGGCCATAACCAAACGCCCCTGTAATAACGACTCAACGAACTATTCGTTCGCCGGGCGGATGCCCGTCCCTAGAATCGTTTCTCTCATAACCGCTTAGCCTGAGAGGCGATTCCAATATGACTCCCCGTTTTTTCAAGAAGCTGCTTGGCGCGGTGCTGGCGTCGGCGGCGATGTTCCATGGGCCGGCCTTTTCGGCCGATCCCAGGCCTTTGAAGGTCGGCGTGCGCGGCGGCGTCGACGAGCAGATCTGGGAAGTGGTGGCCGAGGTCGCCAAGAAGAACGGCCTGGCCGTGGAGCCCGTGGTCATCACCGGCACCGCCAGCCCCAACGAGGCGCTGAACAACGGCGACCTGGATGCCAACGCCTTTCAGCACATTCCCTTCCTGAACGACCAGATCAGGCAGCGCGGCTACAAGCTGGTGCCGGTCGCCAATACGCTGATTTCGCCCATCGCATTCTATTCGCGCAAGTACAAGTCCCTGAAGGATCTGCCGGACGGCGCCCGCGTCGGCATTCCCAACGATCCCAGCAACCAGACGCGGGCGCTCGTTATCCTGCGCGACCAGGGGCTGATCACGCTGAAGGAGGGCTTCGACCCGGCGACGGGCACGGCCACGCTGGCCGACGTGACGGCCAACCCCAAGAAGCTCGATTTCGTCGAGAGCGCATCCGTCGTGCTGGCGCGCTCGCTGCCGGATGTGGACACGGCCGCCATCGTCAACAGCTTCGCCTACCAGGCCGGGCTGATCGCCACGCGCGACGGCATCGCGGTCGAGAAGAAGGAGAACAATCCCTACGTGAACATCATCGCGGTGCGCGAGCAGGACAGGAACGCGCCGTGGGTGCCCGAGCTGGTCAAGGCGTACCACTCGGAAGCGGTGCGCCAGTTCATCCTGAGCAAGTACGAAGGGTCGGTGATCCCGGTTTTCTGAGCCATGATGCAACACGAATTTTCCATCGGGCAGCCGGCCGCCGCGCCGCCGCTCCAGGCTCGGGACGCCCACATCGTGTTCGAAGGGCTGCAAAAGCGCTACGAAGGCGCGCGGGGGCCCGTCGCGGCGCTGTCCGACGTCTCGTTTTCCATCGCGCGCGGCGAGGTGTTCGGCATCATCGGAAGAAGCGGCGCCGGCAAGTCCACGCTGCTGCGCTCCATCAATATGCTGGAGCGGCCCAGCGCCGGCCGCGTGCTGGTGGATGGCGTGGACGTGGGCGGGCTGGACGAGAACGCGCTGGTGGGGCTGCGCCGCCGCATCGGGATGATCTTCCAGCACTTCAATCTGCTGTCGGCCAAGACGGTGGCCGAGAACGTGGCCCTGCCGCTGCGCGTGGCCGGGGTAAGGCCGGCGGCGGCGCGCGCCCGCGTCGAGGCGCTGCTGGACCTGGTGGGGCTGCGCGACAAGGCGGACGCCTATCCCGCCAGATTGTCCGGCGGCCAGAAGCAGCGGGTCGGCATCGCGCGCGCCCTGGTGCACGAGCCGGAGATCCTGCTGTGCGACGAGGCCACCTCGGCGCTGGATCCTGAAACCACGCATTCGATCCTGACGCTGCTGCGCGACATCAACCGCAAGCTGGGTCTCACGGTGGTGCTGATCACGCACGACATGGCGGTGATCCGCGAGATCTGCCACAAGGTGCTGGTGCTGGACGGGGGCCGCAAGGTGGAGCACGGCGAGGTGTGGCGCGTCTTCGGCAGTCCGCAGGCGGACGCCACGCGCGCCTTGCTGCGGCCCTTGCAGCACGATCTGCCGGCGGACCTGGAGGCCCGGCTGGTGCCCGACCTGCAGGGCCGGGACGGAACCGCCGTGCTGCGCCTGCGTTTCACGGGGCAGGGGCGGCCCGAGGGCGTGTCGCTGCAGGCGCTGGCCGCGCTGGGTCCCGGCGCGACGCTCCTGCATGGAGGGCTGGACCGGCTGCGCGGCCACGCGCAAGGCAGCCTGCTGGTGTCGGTGCCCGCGGGCGCTTTACGGGAAGAGGCCGCGCGCGCCGCGCTGGTGGCCGATCAGATCAAGGTGCTGGGTTATGTCGCTGCCGATGCTTGATAAATACCTGCAGGCGTTCCTGCAGACCCTGGCGATGGTCGGCATCTCGGCCGCCATCGCGATCGTTGCCGGCCTGGCGCTGGCGGTCGTCCTGACCGTCACCGCGCCGGGCAGCCTCTATCCGCGGCCGCGTTTCAACAAGGCGCTGTCGGTCGCGGTGAACACATTCAGGGCCATTCCTTTCATCATCCTGCTGGTGGCCATGCTGCCCTTCACGCGCTTTCTGGTGGGCACCACCCTGGGCACATGGGCCGCCATCGTGCCGCTGTCGGCCAATCTGATCCCATTCTTCGCGCGCATTGCGCAGGTCAGCCTGAACGAGGTGGACCACGGGCTGGTGGAGGCCGCGCGCGCCATGGGATGCCGGCGTTGGCACATCGTGCGCCACGTGCTGCTGCCCGAAGCCCTGCCGGGCATCATCGGCGGCATGACGGTGAGCGTCATCGCCATGATCAATGCCTCGGCCATGGCGGGCGCGGTGGGCGCCGGCGGCCTCGGCGACCTGGCGATCCGCTACGGCTACGAACGCTACGAAACCCGCGTGATGTTCGAGGTGATCGTGATCCTGATCGCCCTGGTGTCGATCGTGCAGTTCACCGGCGAATGGCTGTCGCGCCGCGCCGACCACAAACGTTGATTTCCGCGCAAGGGCGGCATGCCCTTGTCTTACCCGACGATAGGAATTCCAAGATGTCCGACTCCTTGCAACGCGGCTTCGCCACGCGCGCCATCCACCTGGGGTATGACCCGCTGGACGAGCAGGGCGCGCTGTCGCCGCCGCTGTACCTGACCTCCACCTACACCCAGGACAGCATCGAGGCCTTTGATCAGATCCGCCTGGGAGAACGGCAGGGTTATGTGTATGGCCGCACGCGCAACCCCACGCAGGCGCTGCTGGAAGAGCGGCTGGCGTCGCTGGAAGGCGCCGAGGCCGGCGTGGCGACCGCCTCGGGCATGGCCGCCATCTCGGCGACCCTGTTCTCGCTGCTGCAAAGCGGCGACGAGATCGTGGTCGACCAGATCGTGTACGGCACCGCCTTCACCCTCTTCACGCAGGGCCTGGCCCGCTTCGGGGTGCGGGCAGTGTTCGCGGACTTCACCCGGCCGGAAACCGTGGCCGCGGCCATCGGCCCCAAGACGCGCGCCGTCTACTTCGAGACCCCCGCAAATCCGAACCTGCGCCTGGTCGACATCGCGGCCGTGTCCGCCATCGCGCGCGGCAAAGGGCTGCTGACCATCGTCGACAACACCTTCGCCACGCCGGTGCTGCAGCGCCCGATCGAGCACGGCGCAGATATCGTTCTGCATTCCGCCACCAAGTACCTGGGCGGACATGGCGACCTGCTGGCCGGCGCGGTGCTGGGACGCAAGGCGCACATCGACGCCATCCGCTTGCAGGGCCTGCGGTACTTCACCGGCGCGACCCTGTCGCCGTTCACGGCGTTCCTGGTGCTGCGCGGCATCAAGACACTGGAACTGCGAGTGCAGCGCCACAGCGAATCGGCCAGAAGGGTCGCCGAGTTGCTGCGCGGGCACGCCGCCGTGGCCGAGGTGTTCTATCCAGGCCTGCCAGACACCGCTGGCATCGATATCGCGCGGCGCCAGCTCGCGGCCGGGGGCGGCCTGGTCGCGTTCGAGCTGAAGGGCGGCCTCGCCGCCGGCCGCGCGCTGCTCAACGGACTGAAGCTGGCTCGGATCGCCGTAAGCCTGGGGGATCCGGAGACCCTGATCCAGCATCCCGCTTCCATGACGCACGCGAGCTACACCGCCGAGGACCGCGAGCGCTACGGCCTGTCCGAGGGCTTGCTGCGCCTGTCCGTGGGCCTGGAGACTCCCGAGGACATCCTGGCCGACCTCAGGCAGGGCCTGGACCGGCTGTAGGCTCAGCCGGCGAGTCCGGCGGCGCGGCCGCCGCGCGCCGCCACGCAATCCATTCGCCTTCCTCCTCGAAATTGCGCGGGCCGCGGCGGGCGGCGGCCAGCCCCGCCCGCAACACGCCCATGTCCAGTCCGGGCAGGTTGCGCAGCAGGGCGGGAGGCAGGCGGTCGATATCAAGCGCGGCTTGGTCGAATTCCATGGCCATCAGCCCGCCGCCGTCGCTGGGAACGCGGAAGAGCCATAGGCCCTCCATGTAGTCGCCGGACCATGGATCGGGGAACATGGCCTGCGCATAGCGGAATCCGAACTCGTGGATCTCGCTCCAGGGCCAGAACTCGCGCTGGCGCATTGCGCGCAAGAGCTCGCCGCTGCGGGTCAGGCCGGCGTCGTCGAAACCCAGGGTTTCGCGCAGGGGATCCTCGGCCGGCGCAGGGCCGGCAAGCAGCCGTTTGATGAATGACCACATGGCGCGCCGTGAAAGAGAAGGGAGGACAAGGCAGGCCCGTCGGGGACCTGGCCAGCCAAAGATGCTACAACCGGGCATACACGTCAAATCCGCGCCGTTTGCCCCGCCAGGCTCCGGGCGTTTGCCGGCAAGAACGCAGGCGACCGCCCGGCCGCCGCGGGCCGCACGGCAAGCGCAACAAGGAGACCCCCATGACGGACAAGATGCCGGACAGCGCCGGCCAGGACCTCGCGCCGGAACCCGAAGATACGGCCACGCCTGAGCTGGACGCCCGCAAGCGCATCTCCGCGCGCGTGGCCGCCGCGCGGCAGGAG